>Ga0224723_1001238_pt1 | contig 15790 bp, 16 predicted proteins | sample Balambano_FR2_Me_FD_161647 | JGI IMG/M metagenome (GOLD analysis project Ga0224723, IMG submission 161647) | Freshwater sediment microbial communities from Lake Towuti, South Sulawesi, Indonesia - Balambano_FR2_MetaG | ecosystem: Environmental > Aquatic > Freshwater > Lake > Sediment | place...
ACAGCGGGGTGGGATTCTCAAAAGGATGCGCCGCGTTGGCGTTGAAGAAGCCGCCGCCATTGGTCCCCAGATTCTTGATCGCGAGCTGGGAGGCGACCGGCCCTTGAGCGATGAGCTGATCGGCGCCCTCCAAGGTCTTCACCGCGGCATAGTCTGAAAGGTTCTGCGGCAGGCCTTGCCAGAGCAGCAGCACGGCGGCGGCGAGCGAGATCGGCAGCAGGACGTAGAGCACCGAGCGGGTCAGATCGACGTAGAAATTTCCTAGCGTCTTGAGCTGGCGGCCGGCGAAGCCCCGGATTACGGCCGCCGCGACCGCCATGCCCGTGCCAGCGCTCAGGAAGTTCTGCACCGTGCAGCCCGCCATCTGCGAGAAATAGGAGAGCGTCGTCTCGCCGGAATAAGCCTGCCAATTGGTGTTGGTGACGAAGCTTACGGCGGTGTTGAAGGCGAGCGCCGGCTCGAGCGGGCCAAAGCCGCGCGGATTGAACGGCAGCACATGCTGGAGACGCAGGATGGCATAAAACAGCAGGCAACCCGCCAGGTTGAAGGCGAGCATCGCCAGCGCATAGCGGGTCCAGTGCTGCCCCGCATCCGGTTCAATCCCGGCGAGGCGGTAGAAGCCTCGCTCGACGGGCTCGACCACCGGCGAGAGAAAGCTGCGCCGCCCTGTATAGACGCGGTACATGTAAGCGCCCAGAAACGGCGTCAGGGCGAGCACGATGGCGCCGAATACGAACAGCTGAAGCAAATCGTCGGTCACGAGACGTCCTCAGAATTTTTCCGCGTTGAACAGCACAGAGAGCAGGTAGGCTAGCAGGACGACGGCGACCCCCAGCCCGATCATGTGTTCCAAAGTCATGGAGGGCCCTTAAAGATGCTCGCTCAGATAGGTTCCGATCACGAGGGCGGCGAAACTCGCCAGGATGATGCCGAGATAGAGAAGGTCGGCCATGCTGAATGCTCCATCGGCGAACGATCTTGTGCAGGCTAAGGCCTGCCGGCGTAAAAGAGCGATATTGTTTCTGCGTAGGGAGCGTAAAAATCGCATCAAACCGCGCGGGACGGCGAACTGGGTCACCTCAGCACCCCGCCGGGGTTCTGACGACCCGCGTTTCCGCAGGCCGAGAGCCGCCCTGTTGGATGGAACAGCGAACGGCCCTCAATTGTCTGCTGGGTCGCGCTTCTTGTCCGAAAGCTGCTTAAAAGCATTCGGGGCGCGCTCTATGGGGCCGCCGGCGTGGCGAGGTGTAGAAGATCAGCTTATTCCGGAAGGGGTCGGTCAGCTCGGATCGCGCAGCCCCCAGGGCTTCATCTCGATATCGGGCCGGGCGTATTTATAGGCCTTCGACCGCAAGGTTAGTCGAGAGCATCCGTAGAGATGCGGATCACGGCGCCAGGACTGGCGTCGCCATGATGCTCGCTGAGATGCAGCACGCGTCGCCGCTGCTGATCTACATGTAGATGGGGGCGCTCTCATCGAAGCGGTGCTCCCAGTCGACGGTGAAGCCGAGGAAGTCGAGATAGAACGCCCTCGCCTTGGTCTCGTCGAAGATGCGGATCACCGGAACCGGCGCGCCCAGCATCATTGAAGCCTCAGGCGTCCTTGCGCTGCACCGCGCCCTTCGCCGCGAGCGTCGCCTGCGCGGCCGAGAGCCTCGCCACCGGCACCCGATAGGGCGAGCAGGACACATAATCCAGCCCGACCTTCTCGCAGAAGCCGATCGAGGCGGGGTCGCCGCCATGCTCGCCGCAAATGCCGAGCTTGATGTTCGGCCGCACCGCCTTACCGCGCTCCACCGCGATCGCCACCAGCTCGCCGACGCCGTCCTGATCGATGGTGATGAACGGATCGTCGGGCAGCACGCCTTTCGCCGTGTACTCGCCGAGGAAGCTGGCGGAGTCGTCGCGGCTGAGGCCGAAGGCGGTCTGGGTCAGGTCGTTGGTGCCGAAGGAGAAGAACTCGGCCGTCTCGGCGATCTCGCCGGCGCGCAGGCAGGCCCGCGGCAGCTCGATCATCGTGCCGACCTGGTATTCGACGCTCTCCCCCATCTCGCGGAACACATCGCGCGCGACCTTGTCAATTCGCTCCTTGAGGAGGTCGAACTCGCGTTTCACCGCGACCAGCGGGATCATCACCTCCGGCGCAACCGGCTTACCGGTCTTCCGGCTTGCCTCGATGGCGGCTTCGAAAATGGCGCGGGCCTGCATCTCGGTGATCTCGGGGTAGGAGATGGCAAGGCGGCAGCCGCGATGACCCAGCATCGGGTTGAATTCGGAGAGCTGGGCAAGGCGGTGGCGCAGCTTGCCTTCATCGGCGCCGAGCACGGTCGCCACCTCCTTGATCTCCCCCTCCTTATGCGGCAGGAACTCGTGCAGCGGAGGGTCCAGCAGGCGGATGGTCACCGGAAGCCCCGCCATAATCTCGAACAGCTCGGCGAAATCCTTGCGCTGCATCGGCAGGATCTTGGCGAGCGCCTTGCGCCGCCCCTGCTCGTCGGAGGCGAGGATCATCTCGCGCACAGCGAGGATGCGATCCTCCTCGAAGAACATATGCTCGGTGCGGCTGAGGCCGATGCCCTCAGCGCCGAATTCGCGGGCCTGGGCGGCGTCGCGCGGCGTCTCGGCATTGGCCCGCACCTTCATGCGGCGGATGCCGTCGGCCCACTGCATCAGCTGGGCGAAATCGCCGGACAGCTCGGGCTGGCGCATCGGAACCGCGCCCTGGATGACCTGGCCTTTTGTGCCGTCGATGGTAATGATATCGCCCTCGTTCAGCGTCATGTCGCCGATCGACATGGTGCGAGCCTTGTAGTCGATGCGGATCGCGCCCGCGCCGGACACGCAGGGCCGTCCCATGCCGCGCGCGACCACCGCGGCATGGCTGGTCATGCCGCCACGCGCGGTGAGGATGCCGGCGGCGGCGTGCATACCGTGGATATCCTCCGGACTCGTCTCGACGCGAACCAGGATGATGGACTTTCCCTCGCCCTTCATCTTCTCGGCCTTGTCGCTGTCGAGCACGATCTCCCCCGTCGCCGCCCCGGGGGAGGCCGGAAGCCCGGTGGTCAGCACCTTCTTCTCCGCCGCGGGGTCGAGCATGGGATGGAGGAGCTGGTCGAGCTGGCCCGGGTCGATGCGCATGATCGCCTCTTCACGGTTGATGACGCCTTCGTCGGCCATGTCCACCGCGATCTTCAGCGCCGCTTTCGCCGTACGCTTGCCCGAGCGCGTCTGCAGCATCCAGAGCTTGCCCTGCTGGATGGTGAACTCGATGTCCTGCATGTCTTGGTAGCGCGCCTCGAGCTTTTCGTAGACGGCGCGCAGCTCGGCGAACAGCTCCGGCATCAGCGCTTCCAGCGAGGGCTTGGTGTCGCCGGCCTCGATCCGCGCGGCCTCGGTCAGGTTCTGCGGCGTTCGCGTTCCGGCGACGACATCTTCGCCTTGCGCGTTCACCAGAAACTCGCCGTAAAGCTGTTTCTCGCCTGTCGAGGGATTGCGGGTAAATGCGACGCCCGTGGCGCTGCTCTCACCACGATTGCCGAACACCATCGCCTGGACATTGACCGCGGTGCCCCAATTCTCGGGAATGTTGTGCAGCCGGCGATAGGTCACGGCGCGGGCATTATGCCAGCTGTCGAACACCGCGCCGATCGCGCCCCAGAGCTGCTCGCGCGTGTCCTGCGGGAAGGAGCGGCCCAGCTCGCGCTCCACCGCCTCCTTATATTTAGCGACGATGCTCTGCCAGTCTTCGGCGGTCAGCTCGGTGTCGAGGTCATAGCCATTGAGGTCCTTGTAGCCCTCCAGGATCTCCTCGAACACATGGTGATCGACGCCGAGCACCACGTCGGAATACATCTGGATGAAGCGGCGATAGCTGTCATAGGCGAAGCGCTGGTCGCCGGAGCGCGCGGCGAGACCTTCCACGGTCTCATCATTGAGGCCGAGATTAAGCACGGTGTCCATCATGCCGGGCATCGAGGCGCGCGAGCCGGAGCGCACCGACACCAGCAGCGGGTTGGAGGGATCGCCAAATGTGGCGCCGACCGTCTCGCCGATGAAACCGAGCGCAGCATCCACCTCCTGGCGCAGGTCTTCGGGAAACTGCTTGCCGCCGGCGTAATAGGCCAGACACATCTCGGTGGAGATGGTGAAGCCAGGCGGCACCGGCAGACCGAGATTGGACATTTCGGCAAGATTGGCGCCTTTCCCGCCGAGGAGATCACGCATCTCCGCCGAGCCGTCGGCTTGCCCTGCGCCGAAACGGTAAACCCAGCGATTGCCCGCCCTGCCCCGCACTGCCTCAACCACGCTGCCCCCTTTCATTGCCTGATCCTGTGCTCCGTCCTCGCGCCCTACTGTGGCCTGCCCTTCACTCCGTCGCTCGCCTCCGGTCCCGGAAGCCGACGGCTGGCCCGCTTCATCCGGGCCGCAGCCAGCCCCGCCGGCCTTTTCGCGCAGATGGCCTTCCAGGCCGGCCGCCGCTTGCTCCGGCCCAGTTCCATTGCCCGCCTTGGACCGCTGCTGCGGCATCCCGCTCATTCCCTGCATCAGCGCGGCAAGATTTTCCGCCATTTTTGCATTCGTTTCCAAGGTTTGGATGATGAGGTCGTAGATGATGCGCGCGGGCATTGGCGTTTCCATCTTCGTCTTGCGTTAGGGCGGCCAGCGTCTACGCTTAGGCGAGAGTGTCCGGCAGTGATATACGAAATTGGTATTGCAGGATTAGCTGAAACTGCTGGGAGTTTTCAAGCTGGCTCCCTCTTAATGATTTACGTTCGCCGCCGCACCGCGGCGCCGCCTGCATAATACTGTCCGCCGGGCAAATAGCGCGCCTTTACGAGTGGCCAGGCATAATAATAAACCCAAGCATCGAGCCTGTGTCCAGACTGCTGGCGCACCGGAGAGATAACGCGCCTGTAGGCGTGCGGTTCTGGATCCATGACGCCGCAGCCCTCATAAGCGTCGAGCCAGAACAAAGAGCGATGCGGTGAATGCAGCCGGACCAGTTCGCCGTGAACGCGCTCGCTTGGATCGTCGCTGGGTATGGCGCCGGGATAGGGGCCAAGATCGTAGAGCCGCCCCGCGATCGTCGCCGCGCCGAGGCTTGTGCTCTCGGCGGCAAGCCTCAGCGCCATAGGATGGCGGCGGCTTCGCATCAGCGTTCCGTAGACGAACAGATAGCGGCAGGCTCGGCCGGGCCGCATCGGTCAGGAGCAGTGGGGGGACAACGGCTCAGCCTTTCCCGCGCATATGTTCGTTGAGCCGCGGCATGATCTCGACGAAGTTGCAGGGGCGGTGCCGGAAGTCGAATTGCTGCTTCAGGATGCCCTCCCAGGCATCGCGGCAGGCTCCGGGCGAGCCGGGGAGGCAGAAGATGTAAGTCGCGTTCGCCACGCCCGCGAGCGAGCGCGACTGTACAGTGGACGTTCCGATCTTGGCGAAGCTCATCATGTGCATCAGCACCGGGAAGCCGTCGATCTCCTTCTCGAACAGCGGACGCACGGCTTCCGGAGTGACGTCGCGGCCGGTAAGGCCGGTGCCGCCGGTGGTGATCACGGCATCCACGGCCGGATCGGCGATCCAGCCGCGCAGCGCGGCCTGGATCGCGTCGACTTCGTCGCGCACGACTTGGCGATGCGCCAGCTCGTGCCCAGCCTCGGCGACGAGCCCCGCGAGCAGCGCGCCTGATTTGTCCTCCGCAAGAGAGCGGCTGTCGGAGATCGTCAGAACCGCGATCCTGACGGGCTTGAACGGCCGGCTCTCATCGATCTTGCTCATCAATCAAGCCTTTCAGCGGCCCGCCGGACTTCCCCCGTCTCCGAAGCCGCACCAGCTCTTAGCGTCCAAGCGATACCGAGGCCACCGGCACGAAACGCCCCGCGCCAGGGTCGAACTGGTTGATGGTGAAGGAATGGCGCTGCCCCGTCACCTGAACCCCGATGCGGCCCTGGAAGTTAGGCCCGGTGATCTCGAGATTGAGGCGGTCTCCGCTGATCTTGCCGCTGGCGCTACCGGTATTATTGGCAACCGACTCCGACCAGGAGCCGCTGACGCTGTCGCCATTGCAGGTCACGTTTGCGCTCGCCTCGAAACGGTAGTCCGTGCCGGCGCAAGAGATGTTCTGCGTCACGCGCGCGCCCGAGCCGGCATAGCGGATGCGGCAGGAAAGGCGCTCCTGGGAGCCGCCGATGGGCTTCACCGTGCCGCTGCCGCGCCAGGAACCTTCTAGCTTGTTGATCAGGGATGAGGCTTGCTCGCTGCATTCAGCGGCCGCCCCCGTGGCTCCAACGCTCAGAGCGAGCAAGCCGAGCGCCGCGCCAAAGCCTGCCTTGAAAAACGCTGTTTTTTTCATCGAATCCCATCCTGGTTCTAAAATCCCGAGCTCTCGCTCGCCTGTCCCCAACGCCGCGCCGCAGGCCAAGCTTAAACCGGTGGTCAAGATCTAAGCTGTTTCGGCAAGAAGCCCGTACCCAGTACGCCACAACACTGCGTAGATACGTGAGTTTCGCGATGCCGAAAAGTTAATCCAACTACTTCCACATTGCATTGAAGTGATGAACAGGACCCGAACCGCGCCCGACTTTCAGCCGATCGGCTCCGCTCAACGCCTCGGTGAGGTAAGTCTTGGCGCTGGCCGCCGCCTCACGCAGCGTGAAACCCCGCGCCAGGAACGCCGCGATCGCCGAGGCCAGCGTGCAGCCCGTGCCATGCGTGTTGCGCGTGGCGATGCGGGGCGCGGTGAGCCGCAGCGCGCCCGAAGCGTCGAGCAGGATGTCGACCGCCTCGGGTCCGGAGCCATGGCCACCCTTGACGAGCACCGCTTTCGGGCCGAGCGCGAGCAGCGCTTCGGCCTGCCGCGTCATAGCGTCTTCGGTTTCGGCAACCGGCGCGCCGAGCAGCCGGGCCGCTTCGAACAGATTCGGCGTGATCACGTCCGCCAGTGGAAAGAGCTGCGCGCGAATCGCGGCCTCGGCGCCCGGCTCCAGCAGCGGGCTGCCGCTCGCAGCCACCATCACCGGGTCGAGCACCACGGGCGGTCCTTGCCAGCGACGCAGCGCTTCTCCCACGGCAAGCACCGCCGGTTCGCCGCCGAGCATGCCGATCTTCACCACCCGCACATCGAGGTCATGGAACACGGCGTCGATCTGGGCGGCGATGAAATCGGGCGGCACCGCATGAATGGCGGTCACGCCCATGGTGTTCTGTGCGGTCAGCGCGGTGAGCGCGGAAGCGCCGTAAACCCCGAGGGCGGAAAAGGTCTTCAGGTCCGCCTGGATGCCGGCGCCGCCAGAGGAATCCGACCCCGCGATGGTGAGGGCGATTGGAGGTGTCATGATGAGTTAGATGGGAGCGGTCCGGCCATGATGCGAGCGCCGTCTAGCGGCGAACGGCCGGCGTCTCGATCGGCAGGCCGTTTCCGCGCCAGGCGAGATAGAGCTCAAGGTCCACCAGTTCCGGCGAACCCGGCTCGAACGGTAGCGCGCGCATCTCGCGGAAGCAGGCGCGGAAGCGCTCATGGAGCGAAATCATTTTCTGCGCGCGCACCTGGTAGACGGGAAAGCCATTGGAATGGCCCTGGCTCAGCGTCTCATCGCGCAGATTGTCGCCGTAATGGTCATTATGGCAATGCGCGCAGGACATGCCGAGCTGGCCCATACGGCCATTATACAGCGCCTTGCCGCGCTCGAAGGTCGCCTGGGCCGGGCCGGTGACCGTGACATTGACCGGGACGCCGCGTGACTGCAGCTTGATGAAAGCCAACATGCTGACCATGGCTTCCGATTCCAGCGGCCAGGCCGCAGCGCGCATTTCGCGGCCGCGGCAGATATTGACTCGCTGCTCCAGGGTAATGACCGCGCTCACTCCCTCCTGGTATTTCGGATAGCTCGCACCGACCTCCCGCATGGATTCGGCAGGGCTGCCATGGCAGGAGGCGCAGGACTTCTGCGCCCCGCCCTCCTTCTGATTCCATAATTTCTCGCCCTGCGGAACGGCGCTGTTATACCCGGGATTGTCGAAGTCGTCGTCCTGAAGGGCGCGCATCCGCAATGGCGTGAAGTAGTAGCCCGAGATCAGCTCGGTCAGTGGATTGTCCTTGTCTTTCGGCGGGATTGCCCGACGTTCCTGAGCTATCGCCGCATGTTGCGACGCGCCCGCCAGCAGAAGCGCGATGGCAATGAGTCCCGGCCGCATCCATCGCGATCTCAGCATCGATCCCTCAGCCGCAGCTCGTGGTTCGATTCCAACATTTGCATCCCACCTGCCGCAGCTGCGTTTGCAAATGCTGGAATCTCAAGAACCACGAGAAACCTATAAATCGAGTGGAGCTTAAGAGTCTGACATTTGAAAACGACCTTAGCCGCAACCGGGATTCAAATGTCAAATTCGCTCCACTAGCGAAGTGTTCTCAGGAACGCAATCACATCCTCCACCTCTGCGGCGGTGAGAATTGGCTTGCCGGCGAATTCGGGGGGCACCCGGTCGAGGCCTTCCGTCACGTGGTAGCTGGGCATGACTGTGTTCGGGTAAAGGCTCTTCGCATTGGTGACGAGCAGGCGCAGCTGCGCCTCGCTATAGCGGCCACCCACCCCGTTCAGCGTAGGTCCGAGATTGCCATGCGAGGGCTCCGCGCTCAGCGCCGCGACGCGGTGGCAGGCGAGACAGTTGCCTTTCTCCAGGCTGATCATGACGCTGCGGCCACGCTGTGGGTCGCCCAGCGCCCCGGTGAGGGAACGGGCAAGCCCGACGATCTCGGCAGGAGAGGGGCCCGCTGCGGTCAGCGCTTCGAGTTCCTTGAAATAGCCGGCCGTCTTCGGCTTGCACTCAAACGCCCCCGCCTCTCCCGCGCTGGAGAAGGTGAGAGCGCCGAGCACGGAGACTGCAATCAAGCGTCGGGTCTGCAAAAAAGCCAATCCTTTGCCCTGAGCTGCGCCAGCCTGAGCGGGCTGCGGCGCAACTTTCATAAATAACAGTTTTATTCGCCTTTTAGCCCAAATGAGGACGGGGTGAAAGGCGCATCCGGCTTCATGCAGCTTTGCAGGCGCGGAGCCGGCGCAGAGCGTCCGGCAGCTCGCTGAGATGGCCGATGATGGCGTCCGGCTCGAAATGGGCGAGCGGCGTGCGGCAATAACCGAACGCCGCCAGCACGAGGCCCACCCCTGCGCCCTTGGCGGCTCCGGCGTCGGCGCCGCTGTCGCCCACCATCACGGCCTCGCTCGCAGGCAAGCCCATCTCCGCCAGCACGAGATGCAGCACGGCGGGGTCGGGCTTGCGCGGCTGTCCGGCGCGGGCGCCAACCACCGCAGCAAAGTAATGGGCCAGGCCGAGATCGCGCAGGATGATCTCGGTGATGGCCTGGTTCTTATTGGTGCAGAGCGCAAGCTTGACGCCATCCGCCGCGAGTCCGGCGAGTAGCTCCTCCGCGCCGTCATACGGCACTGTCAACTCCGTAGCGCGGGCGCCGTAGACCTGCAGCATATCGGCGACGAGCGGTTCGATATCGCTTGGGCTGACACCGTGCGCCTCCAGCGCCCGCTTGATCAGCGCCGGGATGCCGCCGCCGATCATTTCCTTCACCCGCTCCAGCGGGAAGGGAGAAAGGCCGCGCCGGCCCAGCACCTCGTTCAGCGCGGCGGCGATGTCCGGCGCGCTGTCGATCAGCGTCCCATCCAGATCGAAGATGACGGCGCGCGGCCAGGCAACTCCATTCAAACCCGACATGCTGCCGTCCATCACGCCTCCTTATCATCCCGCCGCGTCCCGCGGCAGATCTCCCGGGACAGGATTTCCCGGCCCGCCCGCATTGACAAGAGCTTTCGCAGCTTTCTATATTGCGGGCACGCGGAAGCCGCATGGCTTGCCGTGCAGAGTTCGCTGCCCCAGGCTCACACGTCTCTTCACAAGAGAAACGATACACCAAAGTCCGCGGCCAAGGCTGCGGCGCCGATGGGCGCGTTCAAGATAGAAGAGGTCAAAGGCCATGTATGCGGTCATTCGCACGGGCGGCAAGCAATACAGAGTCGCCGCAAACGACGTCCTCGACGTCGAACGGCTCCCTGGCGAGGCCGGGGATAATCTTGAGATCACGGACGTGCTCATGGTGGGCGGCGGAGACGGCGAGCCAAAATTCGGCGCGCCGCTGCTCTCCGGCGCTGCCGTCGCCGCCGAGATCGTCGAGCATAAGCGCGGCGACAAGATCATCATCTTCAAGAAGAAGCGGCGCTCCACCTATCGCCGCAAGCGCGGCCACCGTCAGGAGCTGACGACCATCCGCATCACCGGCATCTCAGCCTGACGTGGGCGGATCGCTGACCAGATTTTGGGAGTTTCGATATGGCACATAAGAAAGCGGGCGGCTCCTCGCGCAACGGCCGCGATTCTGCAGGCCAGCGCCTGGGCATCAAGAAATATGGCGGCGAGCGCGTCATTCCGGGCAATATCATCGTGCGCCAGCGCGGCACGAAATGGCACCCCGGTACCGGCGTCGGCATGGGTAAGGACTACACCATCTTCGCCGTCGAGGAAGGCCAGGTGAAGTTTCAGACGCGCTCCGGCGGCCGGATCTATGTCTCGGTCGTGACCGGCCCGGCGCAGACCGCCGAAGCCCAGACAACCGAGGCCTAAGCCGGTTTTTTGACCCAAAACCAGCGTCCAGTTTCGGAAAAACTGCTTAATTCGAGAGGAGGGCGCGCGTGGCGAAACCCTCCTGCCCTCGCGATCTCGCACAGGAGCCGATCCTCACGCGGCGCCTTTGCTGCGCCCGCCGACGGCTGCGGACATCCCGGCCATCTGTCGGCTCGTCAACGATCCGCTCATCGCGCAATTCACCGCGGCCATACCTTACCTCTACCGCCCAATTGAGGGCTGGCGCTTTCTTGCCTTCTGCGCGCGTCTTCCCGAGACCTCGTTCAGCGCCCATTTCCTGCTCGCCCTGCGCGGCAGTCCGAGACATATCGTCGGCGCTGCCGGCTTCGGTCCGGATCCCGACGGCGGCGTCGCAATCGGCTACTGGATCGGGGGGCCCTACCGCCGTCATGGCTTTGCCGGCGAGGCCGCCCGCGCGCTGGCGCAGCGCATCTTCACCGCCAGCGACGCCGAGCAGGTCGTCGCGACGGTGGCCTTCGACAATTTCAACTCCCAGCGTGTGCTGAAACGCGCCGGCCTGCGCCGCATAGGATCCTGCCTGCGCCCGTTTCGCCATCTGCGCCGCCGCCGGCCCATGATCGCGGTTGCGATCACTCGAAAAGAGTGGATCAGACGCAAGCAGCCCAGGCCTTCCTCGAAGATTTGACGGTCTTTCACCGCAAACAACGGCTATGAAGAGGCAGGTTCGCGAGGCTATGGCGGCATTCCCGCCTCGTCCGTGGGGTTATGATGGTCCGGAAATCGCTTGCGGTTCTTCTCATGATCGCCGCCTTCCTCGGCGTCGCGACTGTCGCGATGCCTTTGCTCGTGCCGGACGACTCTGTGAGGCAGCGGCTGTCCGAGGCGCTTGCGCGCGAGACCGGCATCGAGCTGGGTGAGGCCCGCGCCATCCGGCTCGCGCTGCTGCCGAGCCCCCGCGCGGTGCTCGAAGATGTGATGCTGCGCACGCCCGAAATCGGCGCCACCCCTGCCATCCTGGCCGAGCGCTTCGAGGCTGAAATCGATCCCTGGGCGCTGCTGCGCGACCGGCGGCTCGCGATGCGGCGCATCGTCATCGAAAAGCCCACTGTGAACTTCCATGTTGATGCCTCCGGCCGCAGCAATTGGGAGCGGGCGGAAGGGCAATTACGCGCGCCGCGCTATGCCGTGCTGGGGGAAACACCATCGTCCGCGACGGCTCCGATTGCGGAGAGGCCGGCGCGGGCGCGGCGGCGCCCCCGCCTTCCCGCGTCGATCGAAATCCGCGACGGCAAGCTGTCCTATCGCGACGAGGTGAGAAGGATGAGCTATGAGGCCGCGGCCATCACCGTAACCCTGCGCAGCGCTGAAGGCGGGCTTGTCACCGTTGACGGCGGTCTCAATCTCGGGACACGGCCCGTCGCGCTGCGCGCCAGGCTCGGCGGTGAGGGCGAGGTTGCGCCGGGCTCCGCGCCGCTCACCATGGAGGTGTCTTCAACGGCTTTTACTGTCTTCTATGCCGGCGAGGCGGCCTGGCGGGGCAAGCCCGCCCTTCGCGGGCAGGTGCGGTTCGAGCTGCTCTCCGCAGCCGCGCTGGGGGACATGCTCGGCGTCAGAGTTCTTACCGCGCTCGACGGCGCCAGGCTTCGCGGCAATCTCGACGCCGGGCCGGAGGGCGCGCTGGTCACCGGCGGCAAATTGACCGCGAAAGGAGCCGAGGGTGATTTCGAGCTCGCCATCGCCGCTGACGGAAAAACGCGCTTCACCCTGCCGCGCCTCGCCCTCCATGGCGGAAGCGCGGCGGGCAATCTCGATCTGGACATGCAGCCGCGCGCCGTCCGCATCGAGGGGCGGCTTGAACTCGCCGACGTCGATACGATAAGCCTGCTCACGACGCTCTCCGGCTTCGACTGGATCTCGGGGCGCGCCGCCGGCACCCTCCAACTTTCCGCCAGCGGGCCGAGTCTGGAGGCCGCGACCGCGGCGCTCCAGGGAGAAGGCCGGCTCACCGTCACGCAAGGCGCTGTTGAGGGGCTGGACCTCCCTGCCCTCATGGCGAAGGCGCGCGCCGGCGAGTTCAAGACCTGGCGGCGCCGGTCCGGCCAGCGCACCCCCTTCGACAGCATGGCCGCCAGCTTCACCGTGGAGAACGGCGTGGCGAAAACCTCCGATCTGGTCATGACCGGTCCCGACATTGCGGTGTCCGGCGCAGGCGAGACCAATCTGGCGCGCCAGCGGCTCGATTACCGGATGAAGGCCATCGTGACGGCAATGACGGAGGAGGAAAAAGCAGGAGGGACCGCCGAGGCCGGCACCGTCGCCATCCCATTCCTGGTGCGCGGCGATTGGAGCGATCCGGAGATTGCGCCCGACCTGCAAGGCTTGGCGAAGGACCCGGATGCGCTGCTCGGCACCGCGAAGGCTTTCGGCAAATCGGTCGAGAAATTCACCGACGGCAAAATCAAGTCGGAAGACTTCGGCCGTGCGCTCGACGCGCTGTTCGGCGGCAAGAAGAAGAAGGATCGCGAGTGACGAGCGCAAATGAGGGGGATGGCGTCTCAGGCGGCGGGCGCAACATAGCTTGAGCGCGACGGCAGGCGAGCGGCTACTCCGCGCCGGGCAAGCTGAAACGCGACCGCCTCTCGCAAGCCCGAGGCATACGCACCAAATCTTACTGGCGGGTGCAGCCGGACGAGGGGCATGGGGACGTAAAGTGGCGATCATCATCGGGCTGCTCCTGATACTGGCGCTCGCCGTGCTGCCCACGCTTTGGGTCAAAGCCGTGCTGGCCCGCCATAACGGCGACCGTCCGGATTTCCCCGGCACCGGCGGCGAGCTGGCGCGCCATCTGCTGGACGGCATGGGCCTGCATACGGTCAAGGTGGAGGAAACCGCGCTCGGGGATCATTACGACCCCGAGCTGAAAGCCGTTCGCCTGACGCCGTCACATTTTCACGGCCGCTCGCTCACCGCCGTGGTCATTGCCGCGCATGAGGTCGGCCATGCCATGCAGGACGCCACCGGGTCAGGCATGCTGCGGATGCGGACCCGCCTCGCCAAGGCGGCGATGCTGATCGAGATGGTCGGCAGCGTGGTGATGCTGGCGGCGCCTCTGCTCGGCCTCGTCCTGCGTCATCCGGTCGGCCTCTTTCTGCAATTGGGCGCGGGCTTCGCCATTCTGAGCGTCAGCGTCGCGCTGCATGCCGCGGCGCTTCCCAATGAATTCGACGCGAGCTTCAACCGCGCCCTTCCCGTGCTGCGGCAGGGCCGCTATATTCACGACGACGATTTGCCGGCGGCCCGCTCCATCCTGCGCGCGGCCGCCTTTACTTATGTGGCCGCGGCGCTGATGAGCCTCGTCAACATTGCGCGCTGGCTGCGGATCCTGCGGATATGACCGAGACGATACGCCCCCGGGGCAAGGCCAGCACACGGAAGACGCCCGCGCCGAAGGTAGGCTTCGTCAGCCTCGGCTGCGCGAAGGCGCTGGTGGATTCGGAGCGCATCATCACGCGGCTGCGCACCGAAGGCTATCAGATCGCGCCGAGCTATGCCGGGGCCGATGTGGTGGTGGTGAACACCTGCGGCTTCCTCGACAGCGCCAAGGCGGAAAGCCTGGAGGCGATCGGCGAGGCCATGGCCGAGAACGGCCGCGTCATCGTCACCGGCTGTTTCGGCGTGGAGGACAAGCGTATCCGCCAGGCCTTCCCCGACATCCTCGCCGTGACCGGGCCGCACCAGTACGACGCCGTGATGGACGCCGTGCACCGCGCGGTTCCCGCCCCGCATGCGCCGTTCCTGGAGCTTGCGCCGCCCTCGGGGCTGCGCCTCACGCCGAAGCACTACGCCTATCTGAAGATTTCAGAAGGCTGCAACAACCGCTGCTCGTTCTGCATCATTCCACAATTGCGCGGCGATCTCGTCAGCCGGCCCGCCGCCGAGGTGATGCAGGAAGCGGAGCATCTGGTCGCCGCCGGCGTGCGTGAGCTGCTGGTCGTCAGCCAGGACACCAGCGCCTACGGCCTCGACCTCAAATTTGCCGCAAGCGAATGGCGTGGCCAGCCCTTGCGCGCGCGCTTCTATGAGTTGTGCGAGGCGCTTGGAAGCCTGGGAGCCTGGGTCCGGCTGCACTATGTCTACCCCTATCCGCATGTCGACGCGGTGCTGCCGCTGATGGCGGAGGGCAGGATTCTACCTTATCTCGACATCCCTTTTCAGCACGCCTCGCCGCAGGTGCTGAAAGCCATGCGCCGTCCGGCCAACCAGGAAAAGACGCTGGAGCGCATCGCCCGCTGGCGACAGACCGTCCCCGACCTCGCCATCCGCTCCACCTTCATCGTCGGCTTTCCCGGCGAGACGGAGGCGGATTTCGCGTTCCTGCTCGACTGGCTCCGGGAGGCGAAACTCGCCCGCGTCGGCTGTTTCAAGTATGAGAATGTGGAGGGCGCGCCCTCGCGCGCGCTGGACGGGCAAATCCCGGAAGAGGTGAAGGCCGAGCGCCACGCCCGCCTCATGGAGGCGCAGCGGGCGGTCAGCGCGGAGCTGATTGCCGGCCGTGTCGGGCGGACGATTGAGGTGATCATCGACGCGGTGGATGAGGACGGCGCTGTCGGCCGCTCCGCCTGGGACGCGCCGGAAATCGACGGCGCGGTGTTTCTCGACGGTGAGACGCGCGTGAGCCCCGGAGATGTGGTTCGCGCCATCGTCGAGGACGCGGAAGAGTACGATCTTTGGGCAAGCCTCGCCGACCGGACCGAGGCGAGGACTAGACAGCGCGCCCGTTCGCCGGCCTGAACAGCCCGGTTTATCGACACGAATATGACCTGCTTGGCGTGACACAGGCCGCCATCGTCTGCTGTGCGTCGCACACCGCGCCTCGCGGGTGCTGCCGCGCCCACCACATCCTGTTGATGATCGCAAGCCGAGGCCGAAATCGCTTCGTCGCGGCCTCGGCCGGCATTAAGAAGACCTGAGGGCAAAATGAAATTACGGTGCCCAGAATGGGTCATATTGTAGGCAGGGCCAAGCTCTGGCTGATCTATCTTGTCCCGGCGATCGCCGTCCTCGTTTTCGCACGTCAGGTCTACCTCGCCACCTATGCCGAGCTGTCCACCTGGAAAGGGGGCGGCATGGGAATGTTTGCCGCGGCGGACGGCACGACAAACCGCTTCGCCAAGATCTACATCCT
>Ga0224723_1001239_pt1 | contig 15783 bp, 15 predicted proteins | sample Balambano_FR2_Me_FD_161647 | JGI IMG/M metagenome (GOLD analysis project Ga0224723, IMG submission 161647) | Freshwater sediment microbial communities from Lake Towuti, South Sulawesi, Indonesia - Balambano_FR2_MetaG | ecosystem: Environmental > Aquatic > Freshwater > Lake > Sediment | place...
TTAATCTGGAAACTGACTGACAGCCGTATTCAGGGCATCCGTTGGGCGGCTCGGTCTGGGCAGTTTTTGGGTGGGCTGGCCGTAGCGTTGGGGCTAACACTGGCGCTGTTTTATCAAATATTTTCAGGCTTTTGGATGGCGGCCATCGGTTGGTTTGCTTTGCGTAATGCGGCGGCCTACAACCAGGTTACTAACCTGCAAGAGGCGATGTTGGCCCTTACCGCAGCTGATGCCATGAGCCGCGACTTCCGAGTAGTGGATGCCGGGATGACCATTCGCCAGTTTGCTGACACTTACCTGCTGGATGAAAACCGTGCCCCTGTTTACTTTGCTGCCTCCGAAGGGCGCTACCGAGGGCTGGTGAGTGTAGAGGCGATTCGCGCTATCGAGCGGAGTGAGTGGGAGGTGCGATTGCTCCATGATATTGTTCAGCCCTTGCCGACTATTCCTTCGCTGCGAGAAAATACTCCCCTCACCGAGGCCATTGCTCAGCTTGAGGACTTGGCTCTGCCGCGCATTACCGTACTAACCCCCGCCGATGCTGTGGCTGGCACGCTGGACCGTGGCGACATCGTCCGTGCCCTGGCCGATCGCCTGGGACTGCGGGTATCTTCCACAATTATTCAGCGCATTAAGGACGAAGGGCAGTATCCGCCTGGGCTGCAACTGCCCTCCATTGCCCGTACTGTAGCGGATGAGGCTTAGGGTTGCGATAATCGCCTAAGCCACCCCAAACTGAGTCTGTAACCCCTCATCAGAATCATCGGCGATGGTGGCTACAATGGTCATCAACCGAGAGATTTCAGCCGGGGAAATATCCTGCAAAATGCGGCTGGCAATCACCAAAATTTGGGTGCCCGATAGTCCAAAGCGGGCCTCCAGAGTTTCATGGCAGTTCTTTTCAAGCAGGTGCTTCATTAGGCTTGGTTCATCCTTGGCAGGTAGTTCTAACACCGGCGACCACACAGTCAACGTGTCAGCCTCGGTTTCGCCTGTTAGCTGTACAAAAACATCCACAGTACCGTACTTAAATGTCCAAAGGTGGCCTTCGTCCGTCTTGCTGACCATTGGCCCATCCCCCTGGTCAAGGCTGGAGATTACTGCCTCGATAGTGTCTACATAGGAGGCGTTATCGAGATCAGTTCCTGTATCCGTACTTGGATTAGACAAATCAAGTTCCATCGCATTGCTCACCATAACGCAGATATCCTCAAATTCTTGAGAAACAGGCCATACGTTTCCAACTTTAGCCCTAAGCGCTGCACTTACCAAGATCACTGCGCGACATCTTCTCAACCCGCCGATCCATACTTGAAGGCCGCAGAGTGTAGAAGGGTAAAACTACGATGGAAGCCTGAAGAAGGAAAAAAATAAACCAAGCGGCCGCTTGACTACAACCGTTGTTCCAAAGCGCCGAAACTATTGATGCCAGGTTCTGCCTCGACTTCGTTGGCCATTACCTCAAAGCCAGAAATAGAGCAGGCTTGCAGGCGCTCTGGGCGAGAAGAATAGCGACAGAGGTGTTCGATAAAATGAAACACTACCTTCGGGTCTGACCACTTCAACTCTGCTCGCTGTTTAAGAATAATCAGCGCTTCTTTGTCACTCATAGAATTGCGCCAGCCCTTGCGCTGCCGACAAGATACCCAGGCATTTAAAACCTGAAATACCCTGGCCAGATGATGGTCAGGAATAGCGCGCAGGTGGTACTGCTCCAGCACGTGGGCCACATCCTCCAGCCCCGCATCTCTAGCTAGATTGGCACTCTCTTTGAATAACTTGTCCATTTGGCTAACAATCTGGTTGTGATCCTTAAATTCTTGTTCCAGGCAGTGATTGTCGAGGTAGATAGCGCCCAAATTTTTAAAGTGGGCGGCCAAAAATAGGGTGCGCTTATCACGGTCACTGAGTCCAGCAATAGTACCGTAGGCCAGACACAAATCGGCCAGCAAGATCGACTCCTCTAGCAGCCACTGCTGCTTGCGTTTGAGCAGACTTCTCAAGGTTTTGATGTAGCTGTGGAAGCTAGGGTAGCTCATGGTATGTCCTTTCTGAAACTTTTCGGGAACTCCCAAAACGACGATTGCACGCATCCCTAGCCGAGGATCTTAAGCAACGGGCTATCGCTAGACTGTGCCTGCATGCCCTGTACAGACCCTAATTGTAGACCCGAAACTGTCGCCCTGATAGAGGATTCGCGGGCAGAGAGAACACCAGGATGTTGGGGTCATTAGTCCATAATGCAATGCCCACAATAGAAGCCAGCAGCACAGCTTTGTGTGCAAACTTAACCAGACGATTAACACCTTACCCAGGTTAGTTTTTGTAAGAAAAAATAAACCTTTACAATAGAGAGCATGTTTTTGGGTTAAATCTGTGGTTCCCCTTCGAGACGAAAACCCCGTCAGCATCACCCCTGTTGTCACCTACGGAATTATTGGCCTTAATATTGCTGTCTTTTTGTTTCAAATCAGCTTGACTAGCCAAGGAGTGGAGCTCCTTTTTGATAGGTGGGCACTCATTCCGGCTCAACTGACCGAGAGCTTTCGAGGAGCATTAGAAGCCCCGGCCTACGAATGGGTGACGCTAGTGTCGTCGCAGTTTCTCCACGGCGGCTTTTTCCATATTGGGGGTAACTTACTCTACCTGTGGGTGTTTGGCAACAACATCGAGGATCAACTGGGCCACTTTAAATTTCTGATTTTCTATTTGGGCTGTGGAGCCTTGGCTGGGCTGACTCAGTGGTTTTTTGATCCCTACTCAGCGATTCCCACCATTGGGGCAAGTGGGGCGATAGCAGGCGTCATGGGAGCCTACATTCTGCGCTATCCCAGGGCTTATATCCTGACTCTGATTCCGCTGATCATCTTCTTTACGACTATCCGCATTCCCGCAATTTTCTTTTTGGGGTTTTGGTTTGTACAACAGGCCATTCTAAGCGTGGCTAGCCTTGGCAGCGACAACATGGGAGGTGGCGTTGCCTACTGGGCGCACTCTGGCGGTTTTGTGTTTGGTTGTATTTTGGGGCCAATGCTGGGGTTGATGCGAGATAAATAGGGATGGTGAGATGGTGGGATGGTGGGATTTTTCTTTGAGGAAAATTACTTCACCGGAACGCTTCAATCCTGATTAACATTGAGATAGCGGTGTGTGGAACCCGTGCATTATGGTCAACGCTGTCTCAACTCCAACTGCTTCTGAGTTTTCTGCTTCTGAGCTTGCGGCTGAAGATTTTGTTACCCCTCTGGCCTCAGACCCTGACTTGGTGACGGAGGTTCAGCTTAGTTTGCCGGTAGAGGAACCGCCGCCAGAGCCTCCTTCAATTTCGCCTATTACCCTCAACCTGGCGGCCCAGGATGTCCGAATGGTCTTGCGAGAGCAAAATGAGCAGAGCCAGACTTTGACTACCAAGCTCAATATTCTCTTTGTGGCTAATGGGGCGCTGTTAACCAGCCTAAGCATTTCGCGGCTGTTGGTTAGCGGTAGCGTATTTAGTCTGGCGGAGGTACTGGGCTTTTTAGTCAGCTTCTCGCTGCTAATGCGGGCCTTTTTGCCCCGGCAGGTGGCCGTAACTCCCAATCTGGAGGATCAAAAGTTTCTAGAAACCTATCTCGCTCTTACGGCCCGCGACTACCAACTGCAAATGCTGGTTAACTTAGCAGAAACTTACAATGCCAACAAACAACGGCTGGAGGATATTTCTCAAAGCTTGAAATATGCCGCTTATACTATCTGGGGCACAACTGCTATTATGCTGGTACATATTCTAGTCATTTTTGTTGCCAGGGGTGGGCAACTGCCAGCGATGTAGGTCTCTTTAGGGTTTTGCTAATGGCATTCTCTGACGTACTAGAAACATTTCGGGTTGTCGATGATGAGCAGGCCGAGGCAGGCTCAGAAGGCTCAGAAAAACGAGTTTGTCTGCCTAAGCCCGATGTCAATAACATCACTGTGTTGACCGAGAGCCTACCCAACGAGCCGATCCTGCCCTGGCATCACTTCGATTCTCCTTGGCTGGAGAAGGAGAGTGCCACAACAGAGGAATCTCAAACTGAATCTGAGACTTCAGAACATGCTGGGGATGACGGGGTTCAGCAACTTACCCTGGAGTTAGAGCAGATTGAACCTAGTGCTGAGCTATCCGAAGACTCCCAAGATTTCGATACAGACTCACTTTAGTCATAGCTCTAATCCCATAAATGGGGTGATGAACCAGGCTACCGCTGAGACTAAAGGGGCATAATGTCTGTTAATTTGGCCTGAATAGAGGTAAATCAGCAGTCTCAACTGAAAAATCTGCGGTATTCTTTGGGCAACTTCTTTTACTTGGCAGGCCCTATGAAGCGCCGCAGCATTATTTACAGTGTTTTAGTCGTGGCAATCGCCGCCCTCTTGATCGCTATTCCGCTAGCTCTGCATAGCCGGGCTCAAAGTAGCACTACCGGTTCTCCGCCGCTGAGGGAGTTAGTGCAGGAATACGCCCCCGTAATTATGCCAGAGGCAACAGCCTACTCAGTGTTTACGACCGATCCTGGTGCGTCTCACCAGGTGTGGTATCGCATTTCGGGTGGCGATGCCCTGTTTCGTCAACGGCTGCGGGTGTTTAAAGAAAACGCTGGCCCTCGACCCCAAGACCAACTGCCACCCATCTCAGAGCTACGCCAGGAGTTGACTTCCAACACCCCCACGGGCTGGTTCGTGTTCCCTGCTGAAACGGGCATTATCACCTACTATTTTGATGGAGACCACCGCACCAATTCAGGTAGCCCTTGGGAAAATGCCTTTGGCCTCAAGGTAACGCGCACCCGGTTTGCCAACGGCAACCTCTATGAATTGGGGTTTGAAGACCAGGCCAGCCTAGATGACTACGATGACCTGGAGGTGCAGGTGGTGATCATTCAGCCTACGTAGCCTTGTTCTAATTGGGTCAATCCTACCGTTGCCATGACCAAACACCTGATTTTTTTCCGCCACGGAAAATCAGACTGGGATGCCACCTTTAGTCGCGACCACGACCGGCCCGTAGCCGAGCGTGGTGTTGTGGCAGCCAAGACAATGGGTAAACTGCTGGCAGCAATGGGCAAGGTACCTGATTTAGCCATCACCTCCTCCGCTGTAAGAGCGCGTACCACCCTGGAGCTTGCGGTAAATGCGGGTGCTTGGAACTGCCCGACTGCGGTTACTGAAGACCTCTATGAGGTGGATGTAGAGCAGGTGGTCAGGTTCATCCATCAACAACCCAATAGCTGTGAATCGCTGATGCTAGTGGGGCATGAACCGACTTGGTCAGACACCACCTCCTATCTGATTGGGGGCGGTACAGTGCGCGTGCCCACCGCGGCGATGGTCTGTCTGGAATTTGAGGTAGAAACCTGGACTCAGGTGGAATATGGACGCGGTACACTGCTGTGGCTACTGCCACCCAAGCTGTTCACCCAGGCCAAGCTACTATGACTGCGATTGCTGCGCCCCAGTTTTACTTCTGGAAAACTTACCGCTGCGCCTACGAATATTATGCCGCCGCCAACCCGGAGGCAAGCCATCCTCCCCTGCTGCTGATTCATCCCCTGGGGGTAGGGCTGGCTGGCTGGTTCTGGCATCGGTTCTGCAATGGGCTGACCGCTCAGAGCGGAGCTTACGCTATCTACAACCTCGATTTGCTGGGTTGCGGCCATAGCGATAAGCCCAAACTGGCCTACACTCCCAACGATTGGGCCGCACAGTTGGCCGACTTCATTCGCCGCGTCGTTCGAACCCCGGTGATTGCAGTTGTCCAGGGCGGTAGCCTGTCCATTGGCCTCAAGCTCATGGCCCAACCAGGTATGCAAGATTGGATCTCAGCCTTGGTGCTAAGCGGCCCTCCCGGATGGCAACTTATGACCACCCCGACTTCTGCCGGTCGCCAAAAATTGCTGTGGAATCTGCTTTTTAGCGGCCCAGTGGGGGCTGGATTCTTTCGCTATGCGCGCCGAGAAACGTTCTTGCAGTCTTTCTCACGCCGCCAGCTGTTCGCCCATGAGTCAGATATCGACCGCGGATGGCTCGACCAGCTCCAGCAAGATGCCAGCGATGCCGCCGGTCGCTACGCAGTCTATTCCTTTCTAGCTGGCTTCTGGCGTGAAGACTATACCCACGCGATTAAATCTCTCCAAATTCCAACCCTAGTAATATTTGGCGATGCCGCTTCAGGCATTAACCGCCTCAGCCGCCGTGACGATGCCCAAAAGCGACTGGAGGATTATCTCCAGCATCTACCTCAGGCTACAGGGCAAATTATTCCTGGCCGCAACGTGCTGCCCTACGAATCCACTGAGGCGTTCTTAAACGCTACTCTTTCCTGGCTGCAAGCAATGAACCTATAGAGCTTTTATAAGAAGCCATTTATGGATTAAGTACACTCAACGTTACTTCTGGCTGATGAGGAAGAGACCATTATCCCCCTATGGGAAGATGCCAAGTCGCAACCACACCTTCTGACGTAATTCTAAAGTCAGATTTTGGCTAATCAAAGCTTAGAAACACATAGACAATTTGATGCCAAGCTCCTTCAAACTATTGAGTTTTTGATTAACATCAACATCCAGATCATATTTCGTCTTAATCTATGATTTCTCAATGCTGCTCCAGCCAGAAAACGAAGCCAGCCAACACCCTAGGCATCCGATAACCTCACAGTAATTGGGTAGGTTTCTAGGCTATCTAAAGCAAATGATTGGGGATGCAAGGTTGCCAGCTCATCTAGCCATCTGCTAGGGTATTGACAATCTAAAACAATCGCATTATCATAACTTAAACTGAGTAAGTCAGCTTAATTTTTGCCTTGTAGAGTTGCATAATCGCTTATCAATAAGGTAAAAAGCGGGGGAACCAGGCTCTTTTTAAGAGTGCAGGGGCGTATCTTCAGTGTAGCTTTGCTGAAGAGGGGCATCTCTCAGTCCTAGCCCGACAGCTAACCTCGTCAGCCTTGGGAGAAGACTGTGGTAAAGCGGTGCTAACCTGTCGCGACATTGTGGTCATGATGGTGTGTGCGTTTGCAAATCCAGGCTTCTTAATTCAGACTCTCAGGAATGGTACACCTTGAAGTAAGAAGTTGTTGCTGATGACCTTGATGAGTCCTACTTCTCGTACGAAGGTTTCGTTACTGCAGCCCTTGCAGGGCTTGCTGAAGCCTGATGTTTTGTTTCCGATCATTGGCTTTGCTGGAGTCATTCTGCTCTGGTGGGTAATTGCGTTGTTTCGGGATGAAATGATGCCTACTCCTCCAGAGGCTCTGGCCAAGAATTTAGATTTTATTTTGAACCCGTTCTATCGCCGAGGCCCTGGTGATTTGGGATTGGGTTGGTTGCTGCTAGCGAGTCTGCGCCGAGTCACTATTGGCTTTTTGCTAGGGGCACTGGTCGCTATTCCAGTTGGTGTTTGGATTGGGTTATCTCGTAATGCTTGGCTGGCACTGAATCCTATTATTCAAGTTTTTAAGCCTGTTTCTCCTCTTGTTTGGTTGCCTATCGCTCTAGCCATTTTTAATGCGGCAGAACCCTCAGCTATTTTCGTTATTTTCATTACGTCTCTATGGTCAACGATTATTAATACGGCTGAGGGGGTTAGTAACGTACCTAGAGATTATTTGGAAGTGGCTCAAGTGCTAGAAATGCCTCGCTGGAAGCAATTAGTAAAAGTTGTTCTACCAGCTAGCTTGCCTTACATCTTTACAGGGCTGCGCATTAGTCTGGGTATTGCTTGGCTGGTTATTGTGGCAGTCGAAATGCTGACTGGAGGCATTGGCATTGGCTTTTTTGTGTGGGATGAGTGGAACCGTTTGAACGTTAGCTCGGTGTTGTTAGCCGTGTTTGTAATTGGTTTAACAGGGCTAGTTTTGGACTATGCCCTTGCTAGGCTACAGGCCTTCGTAACCCACCGACCAGCCCGCACTTAGTTAGCAATTGGAGACTGCCATGAATACACCGTGGACGCGGCGCACCTTTCTGCGCAGAAGCGGAACTGCGGCAGCGGCGGCAATTACCTTTTCCGCCTGTCGTCAAAGCCAGCCTCGTAGCCTTGTTAGCTTGTCTGAGGCGGCTTTAGCCGTAGAACCGATTGTTGATCCGGCCAGTTTAGAGAAGCCTAACCTGACTGTTGGGTTCGTCCCTGTGAATGACTGCGCCCCCTTTGCAGTCGCTTGGGAAAAGGGTTTCTTTCGCAAATATGGCCTTAACATTACCCTCAGCCGTGAAGCGAGTTGGGGTAATTCCCGCGATGGCATCATTTTTGGTCGATTAGATGCTTCCCCGGTTGTGTCTGGAGCCGTGACCAATGCCCGCTTAGGGGCTGAGGGAGCGCGGCAGTTTCCTCTCTGTGCCGCGATGACCATTCATCGTCATGGCAATGCCCTCACAATGAATCGCCAACTTTGGGAAGGAGGCTTACGTCCCTGGCACACCTATGGGGGCAATTTAGAAGCATTTGGACGCGATTTGCGAGCCTATTGGGAAAAATCACCGTTGAACAGTCGTGTGTGGGCTGTAGTACTTAGTTCTTCTATCTACGAGTATTTTGTGCGCTATCTGCTGGCTGCAGTGGGCATCGATTCTATCGAACAATTGCGGGTGATTATTACGCCACCACCCCAAATGGTGAGTAACACTCGTATTGGCTCTATGCAGGCCTACATGGTGGCAGAACCGTGGAATACTCGGGCAATTTCGGGTAATGAAGACATCGGCTTTACCTTCTTGCAGGGGCGAGAAATTTGGCGAGAACACCCAGATCGCCTATTGGCCGTGCGCGAATCTTTTATTGAAAACTATCCCAAAACCTATCGATCGCTGGTCAAAGCTATGGTTGAAGCCTGCCAGTATTGCAGCAATCCTGCCAATCGTGCTGAAGTGACCGAGTTAATTTCCCAGCGCAGCTTTACCGGGGCCGCTACCAAATATATCCAACCTGGTATTCTCGGTAACTACAACTATGGCGGCTTTGATCAGCGCCCCCGCCTGGTTAAAAGCCCAGAAACAACCTTGTTTTTTGATTTGCCCAGTACCCTATCCACTGTGCCTCACGACCATTCCACCTTTCTTTGGCAGTCGCAATGTCTCTGGTTGATGACCCAGGCTACCCGTTGGGGACAAATTGCCGAGTGGCCTAAAGAGGCTGATAAAATTGCTCGCCAAGCTTGGCGCACAGACCTCTATCGCGACATCGCTACTGAGATGGGTATTCAATGCCCCACCGAAGACTACAAGCTCGAGCCTGACACCGCCTTTATTGATGGCAAACCGTTTGATCCCAGTGATCCTGTCGGTTATCTCAAAAGTTTTGAGATCCGTGCTCGAGCTCCGCAACTCTTTTTCCTGGCCTAATTCCGTTGTTTGCACTGTCCACTGCTGAAATCAGGAGGCTGTATGACTTTTATGACGCCATCTATTAGCCCTAACTCCTCTTACACTGGCAATGTTGAGGCATTTTTGTCGATTGAGCAGATTGTCAAAACCTATCGTAAGCCCAATGGCGATCAGTTCGTTGTGCTAAATGGGATTGACATGACGATCGGCCAGCAAGAATATGTGTCAATCATTGGGCACTCTGGCTGTGGAAAATCCACTCTTATGCGGATTGTCGCTGGTTTGGAGAAACCCACCTCTGGACTGGTTACGCTCGAAGGCAAAGCTATTCGAAAACCTGGCTCAGAACGGATGATGGTGTTTCAGGGCTATGCGTTGTTACCCTGGCTGACCGTGCGCGATAACATCCGTATGGGGGTCGATGAAGTCTTCAAAACCATGAGCCGTGCCGACAAAATTGCCATCGTCAATGAGCACATTGATATGGTGAAGCTCTCTGCCGCGGCTGACAAATATCCCCATGAGTTGTCAGGGGGTATGAAACAGCGCGTAGGGGTCGCACGAGCACTGGCTACCCGGCCAAAAATGTTGTTGCTCGACGAACCCTTTGGCGCTCTGGATGCCTTAACTCGACCTAAATTGCAGCAAGAAGTTCTCGAAATCTGGAGCCAACATCCTCAGGCCGTCATGATGATTACTCACGATGTAGACGAGGCTATTTTTATGTCTGATCGGGTTGTGATGATGACCAACGGGCCGAGTGCTACGGTCGGCCAGGTGCTGGATATTCCGCTTCCACGTCCTCGAGATCGTCACGAACTACGAGAGTCTAAAGATTACTATGAACTACGGAATGAGGCTTTGGACTTTTTAGAACGTTACCAATAAGTCTTGTATTCACACTAACAACGGCATAGGGGCTTTTGGGGAGCATTAGTTTATTCGACCTAACGTCTAGTCAGTTGCTGTAACCACTGTTGAATTTGCTCCCAAATTGACCCTGGGCCAATGTCAAATAGAAAATAAAGGGCCATTAGTAGAAATGCCACCAGCAGCACTGTTTGAATGGTGTTTTTGACAAGCTTAAACAGCCAGCCGAGCACCAAAATTCCAACAACGATCGCCCCCAGTACGATCAGAATTTCCACAGTGATTCCTCCTAGTGCAGACTGGTATCAATCTACCGACCATTTCTAAACCTTAAACCCTAAACTCTTATGCTGAAACCCCCATAGTGGTCGATAAATTTGCGCTGCAGGTACTAGCTCAGAGAGATAACTGTGGCTCGAGCCAGTGATTGACTAACGCTTAACGCCTCAGATCTAGCCCATTGGTCGGCGGTCAGAATGTCTGCCAGAGCAGGCTGAGCGATGTTGTAGGTTTGGTGGCGATCGCAGACTCCCTCAATCACTTTGGGGATGTCTAAAAAGTGAATTTTTTCGTCTAAAAACAGGGCTACGGCTTGCTCGTTAGCGGCGTTGAGTACAGCGGTCATGGTACCTCCGGCTTTTCCGACGGTGTAGGCTAGCTCCATGCAGGGGTATTTAGCATGGTCAGGTTCTCGGAAAGTGAGGCTACCAGCCTTGACTAAATCCAGCGGCTCCCAGTCGGTATACAAACGCTCTGGCCAGGAGAGAGCATAGAGCAGGGGCAAGCGCATATCGGGCCAGCCAAGTTGGGCCAGCACCGAGGTATCCTGTAGCTCAATCAACGAGTGGATAATGCTTTGGGGATGAATGACAATGTCGATTTGGGCATAGTCCACTCCAAACAGGTAATGGGCTTCAATGACTTCCAAGCCCTTGTTCATCAAAGTGGCCGAGTCTACGGTAATTTTGCGGCCCATCGACCAGTTGGGGTGTTTAAGGGCATCGGCCACCGTCACCTGGGCAAGCTTTTCCACGGGCCAGTCGCGAAAGGCCCCGCCCGAGGCCGTCAGTAAGATCCGTCGCAGGCCGCCCTGGGGAACACCCTGCAAACACTGGAAGATAGCGGAATGTTCAGAATCGGCAGGTAGTAGTTTGACGCCATGTTTTTCTACCAAGGGCAGCACCGCCGGGCCACCGGCAATCAGAGTTTCTTTATTGGCCAGGGCAATATCTTTTCCGGCTTCAATAGCCGCCAGGGTGGGCAGCAACCCGGCACATCCAACAATTCCTGTAACAACGGCTTCGGCGTCACCATGGCGGGCCACTTCGACAATGCCTTCATCGCCAGCCAGAACTTGAGGCATGGGATCCAGGCCAGTTAGGGCTTCCCGCAGTTCACTGAGTTTGTCTGGGTTGCAGATGGCCACAATTTCGGGCTTAAACTGGCGCACCTGCTGAGCCAGAAGCTCCACATTATTGCCGGCGGCCAAGCCCACTAACCGAAATTGGTCGGGATGGTGCTCCAGAATATCTAAGGTCTGGGTACCAATTGACCCGGTCGATCCAAGTAGGGTAATGGCTTTCACGGCAATCCTCAGGGGTGATTGAGTAAGTTATGTTTAGGATCTCACGTTGCGGTACCTTATGGCGTAGCTGGCTGTCGGCAGTGGCCAATTCTACAGAGCTGGGTTAATTCTTTAGTAGGGCAAAAAATTCATGCCGCCACCTGTGCCTTTGCGATAGAGTTTGCCCAGGAATACATTCCGCAACTTGCTCAAGATAGGACATGACTATGGTTAAGCAGGGTCGGGCGCGATCGCCCTTTACAAAAGCTACCTTCTGGGTCGGTATGCTGGTGGGCTGGGTGCCCGTCGCGTTGCCGGTGCTGGCATTATCTGAATCCGTTGGTTCCCAGGGGATTGATGCGCGGCGACTGCATGACGACCCTTACAACTTGACGGGCGAAAAAATTGCCATTGGCCAGGTAGAAATCGGTCGCCCTAGCCAGTTTGGTCTAGACAAGATAGCCTACGAAAATATGCCGGTAGCTGTGCGTCGAGTGCTGCTCTTGGATGGGTGGGCGGTAGCGGACGAGTTTGTCGATGGCCATGCGGCTAATGTGGCTAGCGTCATGATCAGTCAGGATAAGTATCGCACCGGGGTGGCGCCGGATGCCATGCTCTACTCCGGCGCAGTGGGAGCGCTGGATGGCACCCGTAGCGCCCAGCCAGAGGAGTGTCTGGCGGCTCAGTCGGTGGCTAGCCAAAACGGTGGCGATGTGAGGGCTATCAACTTTAGCTTTGGTGAACCCCTCAGCCGCGACCCTCGCCCTAACCCAGTGCTGGACGGCAATGCCCTGCTAACTCAGTGCATTGACTGGTCATCGCGGGTGCATGGCGCGCTCTATGTGATTGCGGGCAACCAGGGCAGCGGCGGCATTCCCATCCCGACAGACAACTTCAATGGCATCAACGTGGCCTATTCTCGCCAGTTGGATGGGCTGTTTACCAAAATTGACTTTGCCAACCTCAGTAGTGAACCGACGATCCGATCGCCAGGTTCTCTAGCCCGCGAAGCTAACGTTGGCCCCCGCCGCTCCATTAACCTGGCGGCCCCTGGTAGTAACATTGAGCTCATCGACCCAGACGGCCAGGTTCGGGCCTCCAGTGGTACCAGCTTTGCCTCGCCCCATGTGGTGGGTACTATCGCACTCTTGCAGCAATTGGTAGATCGCCAAGTTCGGGCTGGGGCACCTAACTGGATTCTAGAAGGTCGCAATCCAATGGTGATGAAGGCGGTACTGCTCAACTCTGCCGACAAACTCAAAGATTCGGGCGATGGTCTGCGCCTGGGCATGACCCGCACCCTGCTGGATACCAAAAACCAAACCTGGGTCGAGTCCGATGCCTACCAAAATCGCGCCATTCCTCTCCATCGCGAACTGGGCACTGGGCATCTAAATGCTTACCGAGCTTACCAGCAGCTTTTGCCCGGAGCTTTTGGGCCAGAGGCTAGCATCCCGGCCACCGGCTGGAACTACGCCCGCCTAGAGCTATCTTCCGACAGCTCCACACAGGTTCATGATTACGTGTTTGAGGCCCCGTTACAGGCTGGAAGTTACTTCTCAGCTACCTTGGCCTGGGAGCGCGTTGTGGAGCTGGTGGATCAAAACGGCAACGGCATCTACGACATAGGCGAGGGGTTTCAAGACCAGGGCTTAAACAATCTTGACCTGTACCTACTGCCCGCTGATGCAGACGATGTGAATCAAAGCATTTGGTCGTCGGAGAGTGAGGTAGACAGTGTCGAACACATTTTTTATCAAATTCCAGAAACAGGACGGTACAAACTAAGAGTTATCTATCAACAGCAGGTTACTAATCAATCCACCCAGCCCTATGCCCTGGCCTGGTGGGCGGTGCCTGCGCCTTAGCTCCCTAGCCAACGTGCAGTCTTTTGAGTCGCCGCTGAGGTTGCGCTAGACCTGGTTTAACCCACAATTTCTTGGAGTACCGTCTGATGGTAGACTACAACCTTGCCCTGACTTGTGCCCGCCTCTGTCAGGAAATTTATCGCGACTTTAGCGGCCTACGCTTCTCGTCCTATCCAGACGTTGAGCCAATTTTTATCGAAAGCCAGGATAATGGCTTTACTGACACTCAGGCCGCAGTGCTCAATCAACTGACTAGCGATAGGCTCTATATCGTGTTTCGCGGGTCAGACAAATCCATCGACTGGATCAATAACTTTAGCTGTCGCCAGCAAATTTATCCCTACGGGGATGGCAATTCTGAAGTGAAGTTTCATCGAGGGTTTATGATGGCCTACTTTGCTGTGCGCGATCGCCTGCTAAAGGCAATGGAAAAATTTGAAGGTCAGCGGGTGATTGTTACCGGGCATAGCTTGGGTGGTGCCCTGGCTACAATTGCTGCTCTGGATATTCAATACAATCTGGGGCGAGAGAATCAATTGGCGTTTATTGTTAACACCTTTGGTGCACCGCGGGTGGGAAACAACGCTTTGACTGAATCCTATAATCGCCGCATTACTAACAGCTACCGATTTATTTATGGCTGGGATATGGTCACCCGGGTTCCTCGCGATTGGCAGGGCTTTGAGCATGTAGAAAAGGCCATTCAACTCGGGTCTTTGCTAACTTGGCACGTAGTTAGCCGTCGGTTTAGCGACCATGCCATTACCAACTATGTAGCGGCTTTAGAAGAAAAAACTAAAGCTCCTGCTGAAATCAAGCTTTAAGCACGGCTAGTTGCAGCATTTCCTGGTTGCACGAGGTGCAGCCTGTTCCTTAAAGTTAAGAGTCTGACAGTCATTCGCGTACCTCACTAGCTGCAGCAACGCTGTATAGTGATTCAGGCAATGAACAATCCCCTTCAAACTGCCAATAGTTATTGCAGCCAGATTGTTTAACATAGTAGAGTGCCGCATCAGCATTTTTGAGTAGGGTATTACCATCTAACCCATCTTGAGGATAGACCGCAATGCCGATGCTAGCGGTAATTGTCAGCTGGTGGTTGGCCAGAAAATTCGATTGGGTAGATTAGTAAGCACATCATGTAAGGCTTGGTATTTTATGGTGGCTTCTATTTGCCTCTCTTGAGTGACATCTCTAAAGCTTAATACCCCACCAACATGCTCTCCTTCTAGGCGCTGTGGCTGTAAATAATACTCAAAAATTCTACCGTCTTTCAGATGAAGAAAATCATGATTGGGTAGACATCATCGGTCTTATCGTTTGACCAGTGCTTAGCAGCCGAGCTTTTTGAGGGAGACGATCATGGATATGAGGGTTCAACCAGCAAAACCTCCACTCAAGCCAGGTGAGGCGGGCTTTTAGCCTCATAAGTGTTTCCGTCTTCATGGAAAACGCACTGTCTTAGTAAGATTTGTTGTTGCAACCGTCTGAATGCTTGACAGTCAAGGCAGACCATTTAGGTCGCTTCAAATAGCCATTGACTGATATAGTACGCTTAAACTAATAACGTTCCAGCGTTAATCTGATCTCACTAGCTCTAAAATAGGGATTTGTTGAGTGCAGGAAACCCCATGACTGTTCGCGTTCGTATTGCTCCTAGCCCTACTGGGAATCTGCACATTGGTACGGCCCGCACGGCCGTCTTCAACTGGCTGTTTGCCCGCCATGCCGGAGGCCAGTTTATTCTCCGCATTGAAGATACCGATGAGGAGCGCTCTAAACCAGAGTTTACCGAGAACATTCTAGCCGGGTTGCAATGGCTAGGCATGGACTGGGACGAAGGGCCGTTCTTTCAATCCCAACGCATTGAGCTGTATCAGCAAGCTATTCAAACCCTTTTAGACAAGGGCCTAGCTTACCGCGCTTATGATACGCCAAGCGAATTAGATTTAATACGCGACGCCATGAAGGCCAAGGGTCAGGCCCCTCGCTACAACAATCGCCATCGTGACTTAACGCCAGAGCAGCAGGCGGCTTTTGAAGCCGAAGGCCGACCTGCCGTCATTCGCTTCAAAATTGACGATAACCGGGTGGTGGCCTGGGATGACATGGTGCGTGGCCCAGTCTCCTGGAAAGCCAGCGA
>Ga0224723_1001240_pt1 | contig 15725 bp, 11 predicted proteins | sample Balambano_FR2_Me_FD_161647 | JGI IMG/M metagenome (GOLD analysis project Ga0224723, IMG submission 161647) | Freshwater sediment microbial communities from Lake Towuti, South Sulawesi, Indonesia - Balambano_FR2_MetaG | ecosystem: Environmental > Aquatic > Freshwater > Lake > Sediment | place...
ACGATCACCGGCTTCGCCGCCGCCCGCGCGCCGCGTACCAGCCGCTTCTGGATCGGCGGCACGGTGTGGATCGGCAGTTCCACCCCCAGATCGCCGCGCGCCACCATGATGCCGTCGGACACGGCGAGAATTTCGGCATAGGCCTTGACCGCGGCCGGTTTCTCGATCTTCGACAGGATCAGCGCCCGGCCCGCGGCGAGCTTGCGCGCCTCGGCCACGTCCTCGGGGCGCTGCACGAAGGACAGCGCGAGCCAGTCGACGCCAAGCTCGCAGACGAATTCCAGATCCCGGCGGTCCTTCTCCGACAGCGCCGCCACCGGCAGCACCACGTCGGGCACGTTGACGCCCTTGCGGTTGGAGATGGTGCCGCCGACCGTGACCGTGCAGTCCGCGAAGTCGGGGCCGCAGTCGTTGACCTTGAGGCGGATCTTGCCGTCGTTGACCAGCAGCGTGGCACCGGGCACGAGGGCTGCGAAGATCTCCGGATGGGGCAGGTTCACGCGCGTCAGGCTGCCGGGCGCAGGGTCGAGGTCCATCCGGAAGGCGGCACCCTCCACCAACTCCTCGGCGTCGTTGACGAACACGCCGACGCGCAGCTTCGGCCCCTGCAGATCGGCCAGGATGCAGATCGGCAGGCCGGTGTCGGCCTCAATCTGGCGGATCAGGCCGTAGCGGCCGCGGATGTCGTCATGGCTGCCGTGGCTCATGTTGAGCCGGAACACGTCGGCGCCGGCCTCGAACAGGGCGCGAATGGTCTGGTAATCGCTCGAGGCCGGGCCCAGTGTGGCCACGATCCTGACGTTGCGATGGCGTCTCATGCTGCCTTGTTCCTTCTTCGCTGGCCTGCCGTGCCCCTTCGGCGACGCCGTCCTGCCGCACCGGCGTTATGGCGGATTAAGTCCGCTCGGGCAACCGGCGGCTGGCCAGACGGCCACCCGTCACGGATGGATGACAGCAATGCGTGACGGAGCGACGACGTGACCGCCCATGAAATCATCGGCGAGGACCGGCCGGGGCGCTGGCTCGTCACCTGCGACCATGCCACGAACCGCGTACCGCCGGATGTCGGCGCAGGCTCGCTCGGCATCTCGGCCGCGGACATGGCGCGGCACATCGCCTTCGATCCCGGCGCCGCGGGGGTGACGCGGGCGCTGGCCGCACGGTTGGACGGGCCCGCCGTCCTGTCTGATTTTTCTCGGCTGGTGATCGACCCGAACCGGGGCGAGGACGACCCGACGCTGGTGATGAAGCTGTACGACGGCACGATCATCCCGGCCAACCGCGACGCCGGCCCGCGCGAGGTGGAACGGCGGCTCGCCGCGCTTTACCGCCCCTATCACGACGCCCTGGCGGCCCTGGCGGCGCGCCGCCCCGACACGGTGATCGTCGCGATCCATTCCTTCACCCCGTGCCTGAAGGGCCGGCCGCCGCGGCCCTGGCATGTGGGCGTGCTGCATTCGCATCGCGACGGGCGGCTGTCGCGCCCGCTGATCGCGCGGCTTCGTGCGGTTCCGGGGCTCTGCGTCGGCGACAACGAGCCCTATGACGGCCATCTGCCGGGCGACAGCATCGACCGCCACGCGCTCGGCCCGGGCCGGCAGCACACCCTGATCGAGATCCGCAACGACCTGATCCGGACCGAGGCGGAACAGGCGCAGTGGGCCGACCTGCTGGCGCCGCTCCTGGTCGCCGCACTGGTTGACGCAGAGGCGGCCGCGCCCCATGTCGGGGTCAGGACGGGAGAGGCACATGGATGAGGCGACGCGCACGGAGCTTGAGGCCGCAGCCTTCCGCCGGCTCCTCCAGCACCTGATCGAGGACCGCCCCGATGTGCAGAACATCGACCTGATGACCTTGGCCGGGTTCTGCCGCAACTGCCTTTCGCGCTGGTATCAGGAGGCGGCAGAAGCGCGCGGGATCGCCCTGACCAAGGACGAAGGCCGCGCCGCCGTCTATGGCATGCCCTATGCCGACTGGGTGGCGCGGCACCAGACCGAGGCCGACGCGGCGAAGAAGGCGGCGTTCGATGCCGCCTTCGCGGCCAACGTCGGCAAGACCGGCTGAGCCGGTCCGCGGGCGGCTACCGCTCGCCGGGGCGGCGGAGTTCGATCACCTCGCGCACCACGGCATAGTCGCGGTAGCCAAGCCGCGCGACCGGGTGGTAGCGGGTCACGTCGAACCGCCCCGCGACCAGGCAATCGTCGCGCAGGTGGATGCCGGTGACCTCGCCGATCACCAGCCGGTTGTCGCGCCCGCGAAGCGCGATCTCTTCGGTCAGGACGCATTCCAGCGCCGCCGGAACGCCTTCCACCCGCGGGCAGGCGATCGTCTCGCATACCGCCTTGCCGAGCCCCGCGAGGCCGAACTCGTCGGTTCCGTGCGGCACCGCGGCCGAGCTTTCGTTCATCGCCCCGAGCATGTCCTCGGCCACGATGTTGACGCAGAACACCCCCGTCTCGCGGATGTTCAGAAGCGAGTCCTTCACCCCGGTCGAGGCGAACAGCACCTGCGGCGGGGCATAGGCAGCGGCGTTGAAGAAGGAATAGGGGGCCAGATTGTCGCCCCGGCTGCCGGTGGTCGAGATCCAGCCGATCGGGCGGGGCGAGACGATCGCGGCGAAAGGGTTGTGCGGCAGGCCGTGGCCGTCCTTCGGTCGATAGAACATGCCTTGCCTTCCGATGGTTTGAACCCGACGTTAGCCCATGCTACGCGGCCTTCCAGCGAAAAGGGGCGGGGGCGGCAGTGGCCTACAGGCTGGAGGAAGAGACGCCCGCCGACTGGTGGGAGGTCGAGGCGCTCTACGACCTCTGCTTCGCGCCCGGCCGCACGGCGCTGTCCTCCTACCGGCTGCGCGACGGAATACCGCCGGTCAAGGACCTGTGCACCGTGGTGCGCGACGGCGAGGGCGTGCTGTCGGCCGCGATCCGGTTCTGGCCGGTCCGGGTGGATGGCCGGCCGGTGCTGCTGCTCGGTCCGGTCGCGGTGCATCCGACCCGGCAGGGCGAGGGGCTCGGCGGCCTTCTGATCCACGAGACGCTCGGCGAGGGACGGCGGATGGGGTGGGAGCGGGTGATGCTGGTGGGTGACGCGCCCTATTACGGCCGCTTCGGCTTCCGCCGGCTCGACCGGGTGGAGATGCCGCCGCCCACCAACCCCGACCGGGTCCTCGGCTTCGAGCTTCTGCGCGGCGCCTGGGCCGGGATCGCGGGCGCGGTGACGCGCTGGACCGGCTGAGCGGACCGGGCGCCACTGTCCCGCCGGGCATTGCGGGGCGGGCCGGCCCGCCCTACCTTTCGATGTGATGGAACAGACGCTGACTGCATTGCCCGCGCCGCGCGGGTCCGACCCCGAGGCCGAAATCGCGCGGCTCGGGCTGCGCTACCGCCGGGCCAACGGTCCGGTGATGGCGGTGATGAACCGTCTCGGCGGCGCGGTCGAGGACCGGCTGGCGCTGATGCCGGCCGACCTCCGGGCCCAGATCGAGGCGGCGACCTATGCGGCGCTCAAGCGCGGCTACGGCCTTGCGGCGGCCGGGCGGCATGCCCCTAACCTCGGCCCGCGCGGACCGATGGCGCTGGCGATGGTGACCGGAGCGGTCGGGGGCGCCGGCGGGCTGGCGACCGCACTGGTCGAACTGCCGGTGACGGTGACGGTGATGCTGCACGCGATCCGCCGGGCCGCGGCCGAGGAAGGCTGCGACCCCGATGACGCCTCGACCCGGATCGAGGCGCTGCGGGTGTTCGCCTCCGGCAGCCCGCTGAAGCGGGATGACGGGGTGGACACGGCGTTCTTCGGCGCGCGGCTGGCCGTGACCGGGCCGGCGCTGCAGCGGGTGCTGGCCGCGGCGGCGCCGCGGCTGGCGGCGGTGCTGGGGCAGAAACTGATGGCGCAGGCGGTGCCGGTGCTCGGCGCCGTGGCCGGGGCGGGGCTGAACGGCGCCTTCACCGGCTACTACCGCGAAGTCGCGCATGTCCGCTTCGGGCTCCTGCGGCTGGCCGAAACCCATGGCGCGGGCCCGGTCCTGTCGGCCTTTGCCGCGGCAGCGCGGCCCGCGCGCGTCGCGCGCGCCTGACGCTCACTCGGGCTGGCTCGACAGCCAGTCGATCACCGCCGGCCGGGCGGACTGTGCCGGCCCGGCGATCTCGGCCTCCACCAGGGCGCGCAGCTCGGTCAGGTCGATCCGGCGCAGGAGCGCCTTCACCGGACCGATCGAGGCCGGGCGCATCGACAGCATCCGAAGCCCGAGTGCCGCGAAACAGGCGGCCTCGATCGGCCGTCCCGCATCCTCGCCGCAGAACGACAGCGGCGTTTCGGCTTCGGCGCAGCGCCGGGCGATCAGGTCGATGAAGCGCAGGAAGGCGGTATTCAGCGTGTCGTAGCGCCGCCGCACCAGTTCGTTCTCGCGGTCGGCGGCGAAGAAGAACTGCTTGAGGTCATTGCCACCGATCGAGATGAAATCGGCCATCCCGAAGAACCGCTGCGGCGCGAAGGCGAGCGACGGCGTCTCGAGCATCGCGCCGATCTCGATCCGCTCGGGCACTCTGTGGCCGAGCGCCGCCTCGCGCTCGACCTCGCGCAGCAGGTGGGCGCGCGCCGCGGCGAATTCGTCGGCCTGGGCGATCAGGGGAAACATCACCGTCAGCGGCCGGCCTTGCGCCGCGCGGATCAGCGCCTGGCACTGCATGCGCAGCACGCCGGGCTTGTCGAGGCCGACCCGGATCGCGCGCCAGCCCATCGCCGGGTTCGGCTCGTCCTGCGGCTTCATGTAGGGCAGGACCTTGTCCGAGCCGATGTCGAGCGTGCGGAAGGCGACGCGCCGGCCCTGCGCGGCATCCATCACGCGGGCATAGATCGCCGCGAGCTCGCTGCGCCGCGGCATCTGGCTGCGCACCAGGAATTGCAGCTCGGTGCGGAACAGGCCGACGCCTTCGGCGCCCGAGCTGCCCAGGCTCGGCAGGTCGGCCATCAGGCCCGCATTCATGTGCAGCGCCGTCACCGTGCCGCATTTCGAGCGGGCGGGCAGACCGCGCAAGCTGGCATAGCGGCTTTGTGCGGCCGCCTGCATGGCGATCTTGTCGCGGAAGGCGCGCGCGACGGTCTCTTCGGGGCGAAGGTGCACGACCCCCTGATCGCCATCGACGAGGATCGGGTCGCCGTTCAGCGCCTCGGTGGTGATCCGCTCGGCATGGATCACCAGCGGGATGGCAAGCGCGCGGGCCACCACCGCGGCATGGCTCCCGACCGAGCCCTCGGCCAGCACCACGCCGCGCAGCCGCCGGCCGTATTCCAGCAGCTCGCCCGGCCCGATGTTGCGCGCCACCAGCACCGGATCGTCGGGCATCTCGGCCCCGGTCTCGGCGCCCTGGCCGGTCAGGATCCGCAAGAGACGGTTCGACAGGTCGTCGAGGTCGTGAAGCCGGTCGCGGAGATAGGCGTCGGGCACCTGTTCCAGCCGGGCGCGGGCGGCGGACTGTTCCTTCTCGACGGCCGCCTCCGCCGACAGGCCGGCCGCGATGTCCTCTTCCATCCGCCGGAGCCAGCCCCGCGACTGGGCGAACATGCGGTAGGCCTCCAGAACCGCGCGCTGGTCCTTGTCGAGCGTGTCCAGCGACAGAAGGTCATCGACCGACACGCGCAGCTGCCCGACCGCGGCCCGCAGCCGTTCGGTTTCCGCCACCGGATCGTCGGCCACCGGATTGGTGACCACCACCCGCGGCTCGTGCAGCCAGACCCGGCCCTCGGCCGCCCCTTCCTGCCCGGTCGCGCCGCGGAACATCACCGGCTGGCGGTGCTTGGCCGACATGGCCTCGCCCTCGCCGGTGAAGGCGCCAAGCTCGGTCATCTCGGCCAGCACCATCGCCACGACCTCCAGCGCATAGACCTCGTCCTCGGAATACTGGCGAGCGTCCTTCGACTGGACCACCAGCACGCCGAGCCGTTCGCCGACCCGCTGGATCGGCACGCCGAGAAAGCTCGAATAGATCTCCTCGCCGGTCTCGGGCATGAAGCGGAAGCCGCGCTCGGCCGGCGCATTGGCGGCATTGACCGGCGCGGCGGTGCGGGCCACGCGGCCCACCAGCCCCTCGCCGAGCTTCATCCGCGTCTGGTGGACGGCATCGCGCTTCAGCCCCTCGGTGGCGCAAAGCTCCAGCGTCTCGGCATCGCGGAACAGGTAGATCGAGCAGACTTCGGTGCCCATCGACTGCGCGATGATACGGGTGACACGGTCCAGCCGCTCCTGCCCGCGGCCGGTCTCGGCCAGGCTGTCGCGCAACCGGCGCAAGAGCTTGCGGCTTTCGGTCTCGCTGATGTCCGGCATGGTTTCTCCGCGCATCCGTCCAGCGTCCCGGGCGGCACTGGTTGGGTTAGATCACATCTGGCGCGGGAACGGAATGAGCGGGTTCCACCTGTGATTTACTTCGACCGCGCCACGCGCGCCCGGCCCTCGCGCGCCCGTTGTCGGCGCGATGCCGGCTGTCCCGCGCCCGGTCAGTCGGCCGCGTCCAGCCCGAAGGCATCATGCAGCGCCTGCACCGCCAGTTCCATGTACTTCCGGTCGATCAGCACCGAGATCTTGATCTCGGAGGTGGCGATGACCTTGATGTTTATGTTCTCGGCCGCCAGCGCCTTGAACATCGTCGCGGCAACCCCGGCGTGGCTGCGCATGCCGATGCCGACCACAGACACCTTGGCCACGTCGGTGTCCTGCACCAGGTCGGCGAAGGCGATGGCGCCGGCGGCGCGGGCGTCGTCCACCGCCTTGCGGGCGCGCGCGACCTGGTTGACCGGGCAGGAAAAGGTCATGTCGGTATAGGCGCCGCCGTTTTCCAGTTCCGAGATGTTCTGGACGATCATGTCCACGTTCACCCCGGCTTCGGCCAGCGGCCCGAAGATCGCGGCGGCGATGCCGGGGCGGTCCTGCACCTTGACCAGCGTCAGCTTTGCCTCGTCGCGCGAGAAGGCGACGCCCGAGACCGCTTTCGATTCCATGATGTCTTCCTCGTCGCAGACCAGCGTTCCGGCACTCGCATCGTCCTCCGCGAACGAGGACAGGACCCTGAGCCGCACCTTGTAGCGCATGGCAAGTTCGACCGAGCGCGTCTGCAGCACCTTGGCGCCGAGCGAGGCCAGTTCCAGCATCTCCTCGAACGCGACGCGGTCAAGCTTGCGCGCCTTGTCGGTGATGCGCGGGTCGGTGGTGTAGACGCCGTCGACATCGGTGTAGATGTCGCAGCGCTCGGCGCCGAAGGCGGCGGCGAAGGCCACCGCCGTGGTGTCCGACCCGCCGCGGCCGAGCGTGGTGATACGGCCCTCGGGGCTGACCCCCTGGAAGCCGGCGACCACGGCGACCTTGAAGCCTTCGGCGAACTTCGCCTCGATGTTGCCGCGGGGAATGTCGACGAACCGCGCCGCGGAATGTGCCGAGGTGGTCAGGATCGGCACCTGCCAGCCCTGCCAGCTGCGCGCCGGCACGTCCATCTCCTGCAGGGTCAGGGCCATCAGGCCGGCAGTCACGTTCTCGCCCGACGACACCACCGCATCATATTCGCGGGCATCGAACAGCGGCGAGGTCTGCTCGACCCAGGCGACGAGCTCGTTGGTCTTGCCGGACATGGCGCTGACGATGACGATGACGTTGTGACCCCGCTCGACCTCGCGCCGGACCTTGTCCGCCGCGTTGCGGATGCGCGGCAGGTCGGCGACCGACGTGCCGCCGAATTTCATTACGAGAAGCGGCATGGGTCCTTCCGGGCCTTCACAGTGCCGCGCTTCTTAGGGGGCGGCGCGGGCAAGGGCAAGACCGTGCCGGGAGAGACCTTCAGAACAGGAAATCGCCGGCCGTGATCACCGGCGCGCCGTCGAGCCCGATCTGGAAGTCGGCCGTACCATCGCCGTTCACATCGCCCGAAACGATGCCCGACCTGTACCGCACCTGTCCCGCGACGCCGCTGAAAGCGGCGGCCCCGATGAAAACGCCTCCTGGAAGAAAACCGCTCAGGTCGACGTGATCAAAGCCGGGCTGGAAATCAGTGATCCGGTCGCGGCTGCGCCCGCGTCCCGCCTCGGCCGCCGTGGCGAAGACGAAATCGTCGGTCCCGGGTCCGCCGTTCAGTAGGTCCGTCCCGGTCCCGCCCCGCAGCGTGTCGTTGCCCGCGCCGCCGAACAGGCTGTCGTTGCCCGCGCCGCCGAACAGCAGGTCGTTGCCGCCTTCGCCCCTGATCCTGTTCGCGGCACTGTTCCCGGTCAGCACGTTGGCCTCGTCGTTCCCGGTAAGGTTCAGCGGCCGTGCGCCGCTAAGCCGCGCGTTCTCGACATGCGGGTAGTTGGCGAGCGACAGCGAGATCGTGGCGCTTTCCACCCGGTCGATGCCGCCCCCCGCCTCTTCGATCACCAGGTCGCCGGGCGTGTCCACGACATAGACGTCGTTGCCGGTGCCGCCGACCATCAAATCAGGGCCTGCGCCGCCGTCGAGGACATCGTTGCCCGCCCCGCCGTAAAGCTGGTCCGATCCGGCGCCGCCGAACAGCCGGTCGTTGCCATCGCCACCGAACAGCCGGTCGTTGCCCGCGCCGCCGAACAGCAGGTCGTTGCCCGCCTCGCCCATCAGCAGGTCCTCGCCCGCCATGCCCCAGATCGTGTCGTTGCCGTAGAAGCCGCTGATCGTGTCGCCGTACAGCGTGCCGACGAAGCTGTCGGGCAACAGCGAGCCGATCAGGCTGACCGCCGCGACGCGCGGATCGAACATCTGGGCGCGGACGGCGTAAAGCGACGTGTCGGCGCCGGTCCGGCTGTCATCCGTCCAGGCCACGGCGAAGCGTCCGTCGGCCAGTGCGGTGATGGTCGGCTCGAACTGGGTACTCGCGGTCGTGCTGTTGACAAGGAATTCCGCCCCGGATCTGCGGCCGTCGGCCTCGAACACCTGGGCGCGGACAGCGCTGGACGACGTGTCGGCACCGGTCAGACTGCCATCGGTCCAGGCCGCGACGAAGCGGCCGTCGGCCAGCGCGGTGATCGTGGGCTCGAGCTGGGCACTCAGGGTCGTGCTGTTGACGACGAATTCCACCCCCGACCTGCGGCCGTCGGCCTCGAACACCTGCGCGCGGATGGCGTAGGAGGACGTGTCGCCGAGGGTCTCGCTGGTATCGGTCCAGGCCACGACGAAGCGGCCGTCGGCCAGCGCGGTGATGGTGGGCTCGAATTGCAAAGCTTGGGTCGTGCTGTTGACGAGGAATTCCGCCCCCGACCTGCGGCCGTCGGCCTCGAACACCTGGGCGCGGACGGCGTAAGACGACGTGTCGGCACCGGTCTGGCTGTCATCCGTCCAGGCCACGACGAAGCGGCCGTCGGCCAGCGCGGTGATGGCGGGCTGGAACTGGTCATTGAGGGTCGTGCCGTTGACCAGGAATTCCGCCCCCGATCTGCGGCCGTCGGCCTCGAAGACCTGGGCGCGGACGGCGCTGGACGACGTGTCGGCTCCGGTCTGGCTGACATCGGTCCAGGCCACGACGAAACGGCCGTCGGCCAACGCGGTGATGGCGGACTCGAACTGGGCGTTCACGGTCGTGCTGTTGACCAGGAATTCCGCCCCCGACCTGCGGCCGTCGGCCTCGAACACCTGGGCGCGGACGGCGGAGGACGACGTGTCGCCGCCGGTCTGGCTGCCATCGGTCCAGGCCACGACGAAACGGCCGTCGGCCAGCGCGGTGATGGCGGGCGAAGACTGGCCAACGTCGGTCGTGCTGTTGACGAGGAATTCCGCCCCTGACCTGCTGCCGTCGGCATCGAAGATCTGGGCGCGGATGGCGAAGGACGACGTGTCGCCGCCGGTCCGGCTGTCATCCGTCCAGGCCACGACGAAGCGGCCGTCGGCCAGCGCGGTGATGGCGGGCTGGAACTGGAAAATTTCGGTCGTGGTATTGACGAGGAACTCGGGACCGGACCTGAACGGCGTCGGCATGAAGTCCTCCCGGAAAGTCAGACATGCTATCTTGGGTAGGCAAGCACTGCCGTCGGGTCGCGTCAATTCTCCAATCGGCCAATCCTCCGACCCCGCCCCGGAACCGTGCCCGGCCGCGCCCTGCGTCGGGGATCAGCGGGGTGACAACTCGGCGACCAGGCTGTTGGCGGCCGCCACCATGGCCGGAAAGCCCGCGATGCTGAAGGCATTGATCGACACGAACACGCCGGTCCCGCGGGACGGCGCGATCACCACGTAGGAGAATTCACCCTGCAGGCCGCCCGACTTGTTCAGCATCAGGGGGGCGTTGCCGTCGGGAAACACGATCACCCAGCCGAGCCCCATCGCCCCCATCGGCCCGCCGTCGTCGAGCCCGCCCACCGGCGCCAGCCCGTCGCGCCAGAGCCAGGCGGCATGGCTCATCCGGCGCCAGGCCGCGTCGGTGGTATCGTCGCGGTCGAGGTGCCAGGCCATCCACTTCAGCATGTCGTTGGCGGTGGTGTAGAGCCCGCCGGCACAGCCGATGGTCTCGGGCGACCGGACGACGGGCATCGGGCTGCCGTCGAAGCCGTGACCCTGCATGGCATTGGCCTCGTCCCCCGGCTCGAGGTTCAGCTTGGTCGCCGTCATGCCGCGGGGCGCCAGCACCCGTTCCGCCAGAAGGTCGGCATAGGGCTTGCCGCCGATCTGGCCGAGCGCGATCCCGAGAAGGTCGTAGCCCCAGTTGGAGTAAAGCGCGCCGGTGCCGGGGGGAAACAGCAGGGGATCGGCCTTCAGCCCGTCGATCTGCGCCTGCATCGTGTTGCCGCCGAACGGATCCTCCGGCGTGCCGCCGTCCTGAGGCACTTCGCGCGGCAGGCCCGAGGCCTGGGTCACGAGGTCAATGAGCCGCGGCGTGCGGCCGCCCATCTCCGGCACGGTGAAGCCCTCGGGCAAATGCGCCGCCACCGGGTCCGTCAGCGTGAGCGCGCCTTCTGTCGCCAGGCTTCCCATCACGTCGCCGCAGAAGACCTTGGAGATCGAGCCCATGCGCAACAGCGTGTCGCCGTCGGGCTGCCGGCCGTTGCCGGTGGCCGTCTCGCCGAAGCCCGCGACCGTCGTCTCGCCGTCGCGGATCGCGGCGATCACCAGACCCGGCGCGCCCGCGCCAAGGAAGGTGATCGTGCCCGCAAAGTCCACCGCCTCGGTCAGCAGCAGGTCGTCGGCCCGCGCGACGCCCGATCCGCCCGGAACCACCCCGGCGCAGAGCGCCGCCGCCAGCCAGACGCCCCGCATTCCCCCGCCTCTTCCTGCCGCTTGACGTTGCGACAAGATTGCGCGACCGGCGCCACCGGTCAAGCCGCCCGTCGCCCGCAGGTGGCCCGGCGCGGACACTCAGATCAGGAAATCGCCCGCCCCGAGCGTCAGGCCAGCTGACAGGTTCAGATGCCAGTCGGCCGTGCCGTCGCCGGTCACGTCACCCTGCATCAGGCCGGTCACCGCGTCATAGCGCACCTGCGGCGTGCCGTTGTTGGAGAAGCCGGCGCCGCCGATGTAGCTGACGCTCGCCATCATCCCGGTCAGCACAAGCTTGTCGGCATTCGGGGTGAAATCGGTGATCGTGTCGCCGGTGTGTTCCACGGTGGCGAAAATGAACTGGTCCCGGCCCGGGCCGCCGGTCAGGACATCCAGCCCGTTGCCGCCGGTAATCCGGTCGTTGCCGCGCCCGCCGTCGATCGTATCGGCGCCGTTGCCGCCGTAGATCACGTCATTGCCGTCCAGCCCCGAAATGACGTTGCGCCCGACATTGCCGGTGAGCGTGTTCTTTCCCGCCGAGCCGGTGAGGGTCAGCGCGGCGCGCCCGAACAGGGCGGCATTCTCGACATGGGCGTAAAGCGCGAGATCGAGCGAGATGGTTCCGGACTCCACCCGGTCGGTGCCGCCGCCCGCGAGTTCGACAACCTGATCCTCCGCCCGATCGACCACGTAGACGTCATTGCCGGAGCCGCCGTTGAGGACATCGGCACCCTCGCCGCCATCCAGCCGGTCGCTGCCCTTGCCTCCGAACAGGGAGTCGTTGCCGCCGTCGCCGAACAGCACGTCATTGCCGGTTCCGCCGACCACGAGGTCGTCGTCGCCGCCGCCGTGCAGCGTGTCCCGTCCCCGGAGCCCGCGCAGGACATCGGCGAAGGCGGTTCCAAAAAAGCCGTCGCTCAGAATGGTGCCGGTCAGATCGACCGCGGCGATGCGGGCGTCGAAGATCTGGCCGCGGATCAGCGCCGGATCGACGCTGGCGTCGAACCAGCCGATGGCGAAGCGGCCATCCTCGAGAACGGCGATGGTGGGCGAGGTCTGCTGCAGGTCCACGGTGACCGGCACCAGGAACTCGTCGCCCGCCGGCGTGCCGTCCGCCGCGAACACCCGCGCGCGGATCGCAAAGCCGTCGGGATCGTCGTCGCGGCCGGGCACGTCGTGCCAGGCGGCGACGAACATGCCGTCCGGCAGCCCGGCCACCACCGGGGTGATCTGGTTTTCGTTGCGCAGGGTGTGCAGCACGAACTCGCTGCCGAGCGGCGTCCCGTCGGCGCTGTAGACCTGCCCGCGGATGTCGATCCCGGGCGAGGGCTCGGGCTCGCCGGGGCCCGCCTGCACGTCGCTTGTCCAGGTGATGACGAAGCGGCCGTCGGCAAGTCCGGTCACGGACGGATCCTGCTGGCGCGCGGCCGTGCCGGTGTTGACCAGGAATTCCGTCCCGATTTTGCTGCCGTCGCTGTCGAGGAGCTGCGCCTTGATGCCGGTCTGCGAGTTGTCGCCGCCCAGAAGGCTCGCATCCTGCCAGGCGACAATGAGGCGACCGTCGGCCAGCGTGGCCAGCGACGGCAGGGTCTGGGCGCCGATCGTGGTGGTGTTGACCAGGATCTCGCTGCCCGACGGCGCGCCGCCGGCGGTGAAGAGCTGCGCGCGCACCGCGAGGTTCGAGGTATCGCCGCCCGACTGGCTGGCATCGACCCAGGCCATCGCGAAGCCGCCGTCCAGCAGCGCGGTGATGGCCGGCAGGCCCTGACCGACCGCGGTGGTGGTCGGCACGAGAATCGGGTCTCCGGACAGGGTCCCGTCGGCATTGACGATCTGGGCCTGCACCGAACCGACGCTGGTGGCGAGCGCAATCGCGGTGTTGTCCAGCCAGCCGACGACGAAGCGGCCGTCCGGCAGGGCGGTCACGACCGGGACGATCTGGAAACCGTCGGTGCTGGTGCTGACGGTGAAGGCATCTCCGGCGGGCGTTCCGTCGGCATTGAAGATCCGGGCGCTGATCGCGTCGTCCACGTCGGATTCCCCGGTGCTGCGGCGCCAGACCGCAACGAACCGTCCGTCGGCAAGCCCCGCAAAGGCGGGCTGGCTCTGCGTCTGGACGGATCCGGGGTCAGCGGCGAACTCGGGACCGAAACGAAGGGGGTAAGTCATGGGCGACTCCGGAAGGGCGACAGGTTCGTCGAGTAACGTCGGAATGGGAAATTATCGTCCCCACGCGACGGAAGGACAAAGGCTTTTTTTCCTTAAGATGCAGCGCGCGGTTCAGGTCATACGTCAAGATACCGGCATCAAGACACTGAACCGGAACTCTTTTCCAAGAAACCGCTCGCCGGCCTCTCGGCTTGCGATAGCGGCGCGGCGGGCGCCGGGTGCCGCAGCGTCATCCGGCGCCCGGCCTCCCTCCGGTAGAGTTGACCCGAGGTCAAGGTGCCCGTTCACCAATATCGCGGCGGCAAAAGCCGTCGGGCCAGTCGATCCGGTCCACCATCCCGTAGGCCCGGGCCCGCGCTTCGGCCAGCGTCGTGCCGCGGGCAGTGACGCTCAGCACCCGTCCGCCGTCGGCCCGTATCCGGCCGTCGCGGAGCGCGGTGCCGGCGTGGAACACCATGTGGCGGCTGTCCTCGGGCAGAAGGTCGAGCCCGCCGATCGCGCTGCCCCGGCGATGGGCGCCGGGATAGCCGCGGCTCGCCATCACCACCGTCAGCGCGTGGTCGTCGGCCCAGTTCACCCCGGTCTCGGCCAGCCGCCCCTCGGCGCAGGCAAGCATCAGGTCCAGCGCCTGCGCCCCGAGCCGCATCATCAGCACCTGCGCCTCGGGGTCGCCGAAGCGGACGTTGTATTCCACGAGCCGGGCGCGGCCCTCGGCGATCATCAGCCCGGCATAGAGGAGCCCCTGATAGGGTGTGCCGCGCCGGGCCATCTCGGCCACGGTCGGGGCCACGATCTCGGCCAGCGCCTGCGCCGCGATCGCCTCGGTCACGGCCGGGGCGGGCGAGAAGGCGCCCATCCCGCCAGTGTTCGGACCCATGTCGCCGTCAAAGGCGCGCTTGTGGTCCTCGGCGGTGCCGATCGGCAGGCAGGTCACGCCGTCGGTCAGCACGAAGAAGCTCGCCTCGCGGCCGGGCATGAACGCCTCGATCACCACCGCGGCGCCGGCCGGCCCGAAGCTGCCGCCGAACATCGCGTCGACCGCCGCCAGCGCCTCGGCTTCCGTCTCCGCCACCACCACGCCCTTGCCCGCCGCCAGCCCGTCGGCCTTCACCACGATCGGCGCGCCCGTCCGCCGCAGATGCGCCCGGGCGGCCCGGGCATCGGTGAAGCGCGCCCAGGGCGCCGTCGGGGCGCCGCAGGCATCGCAGATCTCCTTGGTGAAGGCTTTCGAGGCCTCCAGCCGGGCCGCGGCGGCCGAGGGGCCGAAGGTCAGGATCCCCGCGGCCCGGGTCGCGTCGGCCACGCCGGCGGCCAGCGGCGCCTCGGGGCCGACGATGACGAAATCGACCGCATTCGTCTCGCAGAAGGCCACCACCGCCGCACCGTCGAGGATGTCGATGTCGGCGCAGTCCGCCAGCGTCGCGATCCCGGGATTGCCCGGGGCCGCGAGCAGCCGGTCGGTCTTGGGGTTCTGCTTGACCGCCCAGGCCAGCGCATGCTCGCGGCCCCCGCCGCCGAGGATCAGGATGTTCATCGGACCGCCCGCTTGGCCTTTTCCGCGCTGCGTTCTAGGGTCTCGGCGCGCCGTTCACAAGGATCACCCGATGGACCTGATCGAAGACCCGGCCCGCGCGGGCAACGCGCCGGAATACACCGTCTCGGAGCTTTCCGGCGCGGTGAAGCGGGTGATCGAGGGCGAGTTCGGGCTGGTCCGGGTGCGGGGCGAGATCGGCCGGGTGTCGCGCCCCGCCTCGGGCCACGCCTATTTCGACCTGAAGGACGACCGCGCGGTGCTCGCCGCGATCGCGTGGAAGGGGCAGCTTGGTCGCATGCAGATCCGGCCCGAAGAGGGGATCGAAGTGATCGCCACGGGCCGGCTGACCACCTTTCCGGGCCAGTCGAAGTACCAGCTGATCGTGGAGGATCTGGCGCTCGCCGGCGCGGGTGCGCTGATGGCGCTGCTGGAACGGCGCCGGGCCGCGCTGGCGGCCGAAGGGCTGTTCGATGCCGCCGCCAAGAAACCCATCCCCTACCTGCCAGAGGTGATCGGGGTCGTCACCTCGCCCTCCGGCGCGGTGATCCGCGACATCCTGCACCGGCTGCGAGAGCGCTTCCCGCGCCGCGTCTTGATCTGGCCGGTGGCGGTGCAGGGGGCGGCCTGTGCGCCCGAGGTCGCGGCGGCGATCCGCGGGTTCAATGCGCTGGACCCGGACGGGCCGGTGCCGCGGCCTGATCTTCTGATCGTCGCGCGCGGCGGCGGCAGTCTGGAGGATCTCTGGGGCTTCAACGAGGAGGCGGTGGTGCGCGCGACGATCAGAAGATC
>Ga0224723_1001241_pt1 | contig 15724 bp, 14 predicted proteins | sample Balambano_FR2_Me_FD_161647 | JGI IMG/M metagenome (GOLD analysis project Ga0224723, IMG submission 161647) | Freshwater sediment microbial communities from Lake Towuti, South Sulawesi, Indonesia - Balambano_FR2_MetaG | ecosystem: Environmental > Aquatic > Freshwater > Lake > Sediment | place...
CTTTACCATCATGTATCTTGGTCTATCAATCGGGGGGACTTCCAGAGTAATATGCGGGTGCTAAAGCAGGAGACGCGAAATGATCACACATCCCCAGTCTCAGAAAGAATTGACAGGCTTTGTCTACGGATTTTTAGGTGTACTGGTGTTTAGTCTAACTTTGCCAGCAACGCGAGTTGCAGTTACGGAATTCAATCCCGTTTTTGTCGGATTGGGTCGAGCAGTCGTAGCAGCAGGATTATCGTTCGTTTTACTCATTGCTACACACCAACCGATTCCTCCTTTGAGATTTCTGCCGAGATTTTGTATCGTCATGGCTGGAGTCGTCATCGGGTTTCCTTTGCTGACTGCGATCGCGATGGACGATGCACCAGCTTCCTATGGAGCCGTTATTACAGGGCTACTGCCCATCTCGACAGCTCTGTGTGGAGTGTGGCGGGCAGGGGAGCGCCCATCCTTACAATTCTGGATCTTTGCAGGTTTAGGAAGCGCATTGGTCGTTGGCTTCGCCCTGATATCGGGCGATGGCTCGATCCATTTGGCAGATTTGGCTTTAATGGGAGCGGTGGCGGCTGCGGGGTTGGGGTATGCCGAGGGTGCTGTTCTGGCACGCATCTTTGGCTCCTGGCAAGTGATTTGTTGGTCTTTGATTTTATCGACTCCCATTCTGCTACCCATCGTATTGCAACATGCACCATCCAATTTCTCATCAATTTCGTCTGGTGCTGTATTGGGTTTCCTGTATGTGAGCATCTTCAGTATGTTTCTCGGTTTTTTCGCGTGGTATCAAGGGCTATCGCTGGGTGGAGTGGCTCGTGTAGGGCAAGTTCAGCTTCTCCAGCCATTTTTGACAATCCTGGCATCAGCCCTATTGCTTGGTGAACATCTAACAATAACAACATGGATTTTTGCAGCGGGAGTCATCGTCTGTGTGGCATTGGGAAAGCAAACTCAAATCAGCGCTGCAAAACAACGCCCATCAACCTGAGGTCAAATCGTCCCTCCGATGGCAAGATGTTTACGCAAAATGCGATCGTAGTACAAGCTTTAGTGGTTAGTTTTCTTTGCCGTCAGATTTAATCATTGCCGCCACATCTACTTAGCTGACTTGTCTAAAGAAATTTCTGGAATCCCTGGATCTCCCTCAGAAAACTTAGCCCCATTTTCCTCCGCTCCTGCCAGGGTGTGACTGACTCCTGCCTCTACAGCAGTTGCATCGACTGTAGGCTGCTTAACCCGTTCAGAGAACCCCCAGGCAAACAAAGCTGCAATCGCCAGCACCATCAACCATTCGGGTGGCACAAATTCGGGATTGATCACGCGCAAGAGCAGCCGCAATCCTACCAGAGCCACTGTAACGTATCCGGCATCCTCCAGATGGGTAAATTCCTCCAGCCAGCGAATGAATAATCCTGCCATTAATCGCAGAGTAACAATGCCAATGGCCCCGCCAGTGAGGACTAGCCAGGTTTCTTCAGAGACGGCGATCGCTGTCGTTACACTGTCCAACGAGAATGCCAGATCTGTAATAGCGATCATTGGGATGGCTTGCCACAGAGATGAAAAGCGGGGACCGTGATGCACATGTTGTTCATCAGTCTGCTCTGACGTGAAATATTGATAGACCAGCCACAATAGATAGGCCGCCCCCAGCAGTTCAAACTGCCAATACCGAATTACCCAGGTTGCTGTCAGAATCAGCAAAACTCGAAAGGCAAAAGCAATAGCTAAACCGAAATTGAGCGCACGGCCTTGCATTGTTCGGTCTTCCATGCCCTGAGCCAGTGCTGCTAGCGCGATCGCATTATCAGCCGAGAGAACAACTTCCAACGCAATCAACACTGGCAAGAGCAGCAAGGTATCAACACCAACATTAGGAGAGAAATCGAGCAATTGGTCTAACATTCAAACAGCCTTAAAGGAAATAGGATTTGCATCCGACAGCAATAATTCAACTGTAGCAAGGATAAGCCCAACTCTTAATGGTTTAGAGTGGGCCAATTTTTTCGTAATGTCTCAGTTTTTCCCGTTTTGTATAGAGAGTAGGACTTATGGCTGTAGCCATTTTTCTTAGGACGTTTTTTTGTGGGCGCGACGCGCCCACAAAAACGTCCTTGTCCTAACCGCCGTGGCTACGATACTTTGGGCGAACAACGAGATGATTTGGGGGATTTGTGGGGCGCGTCACGCTCCACAAGTTCCCCAACTGCGTAAGCTCTATAGAGAATATTATGGGGCAATCCGTAGCGCAGGCTGCTTTCAAGTTTTTACAGAGGCATCAAGTCGCCTCCGAGTCAACGAGAAATTGAGAGCTGAGCCTCTCAGCGGTCATGATAGTAAAATAGCCTTAGGCTCAGCAGCATGGAACAAAGAGTTCACCTGCTCTGACAGTTAGCGGAGGATGAATGTATTCTCAGGTTCAAACTTTACTGACTCAGTTTCGCACTCGTTACCCTATGGGTAGTCTGGTTTCTGAGTTGTTAACAACCTATCAAGATCAGTATGTGGTTCGAGTTTCAGTGCAAATGGGGGGAGTGACTTTAGCAACAGGACTGGCCGCCGCCGCCAACATTGAAACGGCTGAAGACCGGGCTAGAGAGCGGTCATTAGAAGCATTAGGCATCTTGCATACACCTCTGTTGACGACAAATCTGCCTGCTCACCTTATGCCAGAGCGATCGCCAGACTCATCCCGCCTTCCCGAAACTCCGGGCTTGGTCTCTGAGCCAACCTTAAACACCCCTCTGGAACCTGTCACTGCTCCGCTTCATGCTATGCCGACTGGCATTACCTCGCCTGAACTAACTGCTGCGCCGATCGCTAATCCGACAGTTGCTCATCCAGCAGAGGAACGGAGCTTATCTGCAATTCCACCAATGCCTGTCATTGCTGATTTCTATACCCATGCCACGGCTGATCCAGATCCCTTAGAACCCAACAGAGCATTACTGGATGCGGGATCTATTAGCAAACTCCAGGTCAGCGATCGCCCCGCTCCCAAACCTCAGTCACGAGTTAAGGAACAACCAAGCCCCTTCTCCGTCGCCCCTGTCACTTCAGTTGCACCCCCCCATGACAGCGATCCTCAAGTTGATCTATCCGAGGTGCTGGCTCAAATTGATGTTGAAATGCGGCGACTGGGTTGGACTCGCAAACAGGGTCGTGAACACCTCAAGCAGAGTTATGGCAAGGAAACCCGCTCGGAACTGGAGATTGAGGAACTGTTCGATTTTCTACAATACCTCGAATCTCAACCCGCTTAAACAGACGTGAGTTGACGAGCGATTTTCGTTGGGGCGGGCTGCGCCCGCCCATCCCTCCATCTCCCATGCCTCTCTAGCTTTTCACAACAGCCGGACGGCCTCCCACCGCTCGGCGATCGATGACCTGGTCAATTAAGCCATACTCCATCGCCTCATGAGCCGACATAAAGAAATCTCGCTCCGTGTCCTGTTCAATCCGCTCTAAGGGCTGACCAGTATGCTTGGCTAAGGATTCGTTCAGCATCCGCTTGTGATAGAGGATCTCTTTCGCCTGGATTTCAATATCTACAGCTTGTCCCTGAGCACCGCCTAGCGGTTGGTGAATCATAATCCTGGAATGGGGCAAACTCATCCGTTTCCCTTTAGCTCCTGCACTTAATAAAAAAGCCCCCATACTGGCCGCTAGTCCTAAACAAATCGTGCAGACATCTGGGCGAATGTGGTTCATCGTGTCGTAGATTCCCAGACCCGCCATCACTGATCCTCCTGGCGAGTTGATGTACAGATAAATATCTTTTTCAGGGTCCTCCGCCTCCAGGAAGAGCAGTTGGGCCACAATCAAATTAGCTAAATCAGAATCAACCTGTTGCCCTAGAAAGACAATCCGCTCTCGCAGTAATCGAGAGTAAATATCGAATGCGCGTTCGCCGCGCCCCGATTGTTCAATAACAGTAGGAATCATGAGAGCACTGCTTCAAAAGATTACTTTTCTCCATTCTATCGATTTCAGTCTTTCGGTTTTCCCAGAATTGGGGTGATACCCGAAGGATTAACTCTACCAGGTTTACCCATCAAGTCTGGTCTCGTCTGTTCGCTTAACGCTGTCTAGAGGATTTTGGGTCAATGACTCTTGGGTCAGTAGGTCTAGAAGCGATCGCAATTTCATCCGGTGGATGTAAGGCCAACCGCCATCCGCCTCAATATCTCGTAACAGCGCGTATAAAGCTTGACGATTATCGGGTAGGCATTCCTGAAATAACCCTTCTCGAATCTCCCGATGTAGCGCTTCCAGTAAGCGTAACAGCGCCAGCAAAGCTAAAACATCCCCCCGATCCTTTTCTGCCTGAACTCGAATGATGTTGGAAATTGAATCGAGGTCAGATTGCGATCGCATCTTTTGGATTTCGTGTCCACCATTCATCCACCTTCTCTCCCTCAAATCGTTTTCCCTACCGTAGTTATAATCCTAAATGGACTGGGAGAAGCGCACTTGAGGAGTGCCCTCTCCAACCCCCTCTTGCAATAGCGCAGTTTAGCATCGTGAAAATCAGGATGCACTCATCTCTATAGACGGGGGTACAAGGTCTTGTAAAATTCTGAATAAGCCTTAAAAAGGAATTTCCGAGTGATTGGGAAACTGGCTAGTCAAAACCCCAAACCCGAACTTCCTGAAACCTGGCGATAAGAATACTAATGGGGATTGCTACGTTTTACATCAATATTGAGGTTGACCATGAGGTATCGTGCTCTGATTGCTGCATTCCTGGCAATTTGCCTGGGTTTGCTTACTGCTTGTAGTGAAGCTCCAACTACAAGTGTCCCACTTACCTACGATCAAATTAGAGGGACAGGTCTGGCGAACACTTGCCCTCAATTGGCTGGCAGAACAGGTCGAGGTTCAATTCCAATTGAGCTTGACAAGTCCTATTCGCTGACCGATCTCTGTCTTGAACCGACCAATTATTTTGTCAAAGAAGAACCAGCAAACAAGCGCCAATCTGCTCTCTACATTGCTGGTAGACCTCTGACTCGCTACACGTCCAGCATTGACCAAGTTCGTGGCACCCTTAAGCTGGATGCAGACCGGAGTGTAACATTTGTTGAAGAAGATGGATTTGACTTCCAACCCATTACGGTGTTGCTGCCTGGTGGTGAACAAGTGCCGTTTTTATTCAGTATTAAAGGGTTGGTCGCGAAAAGTCTGCCTAATGCAGATAGCATAAATACCTCGACTGACTTTGAAGGCGAGTTTAAGGTGCCGTCTTACCGCACCTCTAACTTCCTCGATCCCAAGGGCCGGGGCTTAGCTACTGGCTACGATAGCGCCGTAGCCTTACCACAAGCAGATGCAGAAGAGTTACTCAAAGAAAACATCAAACGCTTTGAAACAGGACGCGGCAAGATCTCCCTGCGGGTTGCTCAAGTAGACAGTGCCACTGGCGAGATCGCTGGTACGTTTGAAAGTATTCAACCATCCGACACTGATATGGGTGGAAAAGAACCAGTTGATGTGAAGATCCAGGGACTGTTTTACGGTCGTGTAGAGCCTTCCTAATTCCTTAAAGCTGTGAACTAAGTAAAACTTAGGACTTACGCACTTTGTGCGAAAACCCAAGAAAGTTGGAGGATTGGTGGGGCGCTTCGCGCCCCACCAATCCTCTAACTGCGTAAGTCTTGAAACTAAATCTTTTTGTGTGGTGGGTGCAGCATTGCCGCGCCCACCACACTCCATTGGAGACTCACGTTAAACGAATGGCTCAGGTTTTGCAGGGAGGAGTAGCACTGTTGCTCCTCCCTGCGGACTTTAAATCTGCATAGCTGAAAACACCTGGCAATAGTTCAATGTAGGAGCAAAGCCTTAGAATTAATAACCGCTGTAATGGTTCCAAAAGATCAACCAAATGTTCGCTCTTAAGCACGTTTAAAGACCAAGACGGTTGCGAAGGCTAATACAAACGTTCTATTAATGCTTATACAAATTTGACCAAAACTTTATTTATGAATTAGACAATTTAGGATATTCTAACTTTTTGGATAGTTTGTTCTGCTTGCTCTACTGCAATTCGTCAGCGCCTTAGCCAAAGTCACTTTTCGGTAAAAATGCAGTTGCTCAAAGAGCAACAAGACTATATTTTGAGTGGGGAAAATAGACTCACTTTTCTTCTGAGATGGCATCAATGGTTTAGTTAACTGTGTCTAGTGATCTATTCTCGTTGAAGTGACTACTACTGATCACGCCGTCGGAAGGTTGATGGTTTTTCCTCAGTGTGTCCCGTCAGTGTGTTCCTGACTGAATGGTTCTGGCTTCTTTGAATTCACAGGCTATCGGTTTGAGGCTGGCTATTTCAATCAATATCGTTGCTTCAAAGGGTTCTTGTACATCTACTTTGCCATAGTGCCTGTTATCGTCATGGATATTCCAATCGTAAGTGAGCTTAAAAGTCAAAGTCTGGAGCTTCTGAGAGACTACAAAAAATCGCCCTCACCAAAAGTTCGCAATCAACTTGTTCAACTCAACTTTGGGCTTGTTCGGAAAGAAGCCCATCACTGGGTCAACCAGTGTACTGAAAGTTATGAAGATCTGCTTCAAGTTGGAAGTATTGGCTTGATTCGGGCGATCGAGCGGTTTGACACCTCCAAAGGCCACGCCTTTAGCTCATTTGCCATTCCCTACATTCGCGGCGAGATCCAGCACTATTTGCGCGATCGCGGTTGCTCTGTACGCATTCCTCGACGCTGGCAGACATTGCAATATCAAGCATCCACTGTTATTCGAGAGTTACAAGCTCAACTCGATCGACAACCCACTGACCCTGAGATTGCCGATGCTCTAAACATTCCTGTGGCAGAATGGCAGGAAATTCGACTGGCTTGTCGAAATCGTGTTCCGCTTAGTTTAGATGCACCCATGCGAGATGAGGATGAAAGCTCTACCTCTCTGGGAGATCTTATCCCCGATCCACGCTACCGCAGCTTTCAACTGGCTCATGAAGATCAAATCCGGCTGCAACAGGCTTTGTTCCAACTGGAGAAGCGAACTCGTGAAGTTCTTGAATTTGTCTTCCTCTACGATCTGACTCAGAAAGAAACGGCAGAACGTTTGGGAATCAGCGCAGTTACGGTCTCACGACGGGTTAAGCGGGGGTTGCAATTGCTGAGGCAAGCGATGACTGGAGTACAGGATGAAGATCGTTAGCTATGAGCAATAGTTATGAGCAATTTGCGTGATATCCTTAACGTCTTAATTAGTATTGTTTTAATTGCTTTTATCGCTAATAGCCTCTTCAAGCTAGCTATCTTTTTTCTCAGCGGGAGTAATGTTTCCTAGTTTTTTTAGCCAAATGTGGGTGTAGTAGTCCTATGGTGAAATGGTGGAAAAGGGCCGCTTTAGTCGTGCTTCTGCTGACCGGGTTATTGACGAGTTGGCTACTAGTGCCACAGCATTCTTCTGCCCAAGTGATTCGCCATCCTATCCCTGATTCAGATTTCCCCATCGCTCAAGCTGTAGAAATCCCCAAGTCAGCAACGCTGATTTATGTTAGTGGTCAGGTTCCGTCAGTTGTGAATGTCAATGCACCTCAAACTAGCATTGAGGCCTTTGGCGATACTAAAACCCAAACCATCACGGTGTTGGAGAAAATTCAGGGGATTTTGACTGATCTTGGACTGACGATAGCAGATGTCGTCAAGATGCAGGTATTTCTCGTTGGAGATCCGAATAACGGCGGCAAAATGGATTTTGCAGGCTTTATGGAAGGCTACACTCAATTCTTTGGAACAACAACGCAACCCAACTTACCAGCCCGTTCCACAATGCAAGTGTCTGGATTGGTTAATCCAGGTTGGTTAGTCGAAATTGAAGTTGCAGCCGTCCGACCAGAATGAGAGTATCGAATTCACGTATGGAGAGCGGCGTTACTGATTTTGAAAATGTTTTTGAACGTGAAACCTGAGGTTTCACGTGAGTTCGATAATCGCCGTTTTGAGGGTGTGGCGCGACGCGCCACACCCTCAAAACGGCGGTTTTCGTTCAAAAATTCCTCTATTAAGCAATGCCCACGTATGTACTGTTATAGCGTTTGGGCTGTTTGCATCAGAATTTCTTCGACCTCAGCAGGCGATACGTCAGGTTTTGCACTGACTAACAGTGCCACGACTCCACTAACAATCGCCGCCGCTACCGAAGTGCCACTGTCTTTAATGTAATCTGCTCCAGTTGCTGTAGAACGAATGTCTACTCCAGGTGCAACCAAAAAAGTGCTGGGCTTGCCTGGTCGATTAGAAAAACTGGTCACCCTCTTCTGAGGATTGATTGCTCCGACGGCAATCCCTAAATTGTCTCGACTGAAAATAGCGGGTTGCAGGGGTTGTTTTCGTCCTTCATTACCCGCAGCCATTACAGCTATGACATGCTGCGATCGCGCATATTGCAAAGCGGCTTTTGTTCGCTTCATCAATCGCCATTGCGGCTCTGCCCCCAAACTCAAATTCAAGACTCGAGCACCATTGTCTACTGCGTAATAAATTCCTTCCGCAACATTTTGATCAAATTTTTTCTGAGAAAAATCATCTTCTCCATCAATTACTTTGACAGGCATAATACGAGCATCATAGGCTATACCCGTAATCCCAAAATTATTCCTCGTACCTGCAATAATACCTGCCATTTGTGTACCGTGTGAATAACTATCTAAATCGGTTAAATCATTACTACTACCATCCACAAAGTTCCAGCCTTGTACATCATCTACATAACCATTGCCATCATCATCAATACCATTGGCTACAACTTCACCTGGATTTTGCCACAGATTGCTGATTAAGTCTGGGTGTTTATGATCAATGCCCGTATCCAACACTGCTACAACGGTTTGTTGTCCTGTGTATCCTTGTGCCCAAACTTGGGGTGCTTTTATAGCCTGCAAATACCACTGCTTTTCAGGGAATCTAGCAGTCTTGCGATGAACAGATTGACCTGTAATTTGGGCGATCGCAGCCGCAGCATCCACCAACCCATAACCAGCCTGATGATCAAAATGCAGAGTTTGTCTGGAGTTGCGATCAATCGTCTGCCTTTTCTTTCGCAAGGAAAACGAAAAGACAGAGGAGGGTTCTGCTGACCCAACCCCGTCCCTCAAGGTGGCAGTGCTGCGCCTAAGTGGTTTACTGATAGGGAACGATCGCTCCCTCGCCCATCTATGTTCTGCCCATGCAGGAGTTTGCATTGGTTCAGGTTGACGAGCGTTGCTTGCAGGCAAAGAATGCAGAAAAGGGAACATAAACTAAACCTGGTAGGACAATGGATACCACGCGACACGAAGAGATAGCTGGTAATGCACCGTCCAAAACTCATCTGTTCCTGCTAGAAAGCAGCATAAGTTATTCATATCTTCCTGGTTATAGCCCAACCCCTCTCCTATAGCCAACTGATCAACCCTGGGAAAAAGAATTTCCTGACTTTGTCGTTCCAATTCCTGGCTGCGATCGCCCTTCTCTCTTTTCCGAGCGCGGATCACCGGGCCAGGATTTTTATCGAAAGTTCCAGAGGGTTCCGATCCACATGCTGCACCGATGATTACCGCTCGATAAAAAATATGAGATTTACCAAACCTGGTTCACAGATGTAGCAAGCCTTACTAAATCCTCCCTGCAAATCCGTTAACTTCCTAAAAACTAGAGTTTTCTGATCTAGATCTCAGTTCAACCTGAAGTTTGCGATCGCAACTCGGTTTTCAGTTGTTAAGGCAAGGGCTTTCCTTGAACTTATGCGGTTAGAGCAGTTACAGGCCTTTTTATCGGTCGCTGAAACAGGCAGTTTTCAGCAGGCAGCCCAGCGCTGTGGAGTTACTCAGTCTACAATTAGCCGTCAGATCCAGGGGTTGGAGTCTGACGTGGGTTTACCATTGTTTCATCGCTCTAACCAAGCAAAGTTGACTCTGGCAGGCGATCGCTTTCTGCCTCACGCTCGGAAAATCTGTCAGGAGTGGCAGAATGCCGTTCAGGAGCTTAAGGATTTGCGGAATGGCAAGCAGCCAGAACTTTGTATCGCTGCCATTCATTCCATTTGTGCCTACTATCTGCCGCCGATTTTGCAGCAGTTTTGTAAGGATTACCCAGAGGTGCAGCTACGGGTGACGGCTCTGGGCAGCGATCGCTCTCTTAAAGTGCTTAAAGATGGTCTGGTGGATCTGGCTATTGTCATGAACAATCGCTTCCTGACTAATAATGCCGAGATGGTCGTTGAGGTTCTTTATGATGAACCCATCAAAATTTTGATGGCAGCTAACCATCCATTGGCCACGCATGATCCAGTTCTGTGGAGCGACTTAGTGAAATATCCCCAGGTGGTTTTCAAAGATGGCTATGGAATGCAACGCATTGTGCAAGAGCAATTTGAGCGACGGGGCGCTACCCTAAATGCAGCGTTGGAACTGAATACCCCCGATGCTTTTCGGGGAGTGGTACGCCAGGGAGAACTGCTGGCTCTGCTGCCAGAGTCGGCTTTGGTGGAAGCCTATACCGACCCGACGTTGGCGATTCGAGCCGTTGCCACCCAAAACCATACATCAGAATCTAATGAAGTGTTGCTTGATCCGCCTCTCACCCGCCAAGTGGTGATTGTCACCACTCGCGATCGCCTGCAAATTCCCCCCATCCAACACTTTTACAAGCTGGTAATGGATTCCCTCTTGGTTCGAGAGGCGCAACAGCGCCTCTTGTCAATTTAGTGAGCATCAGTTTAGTGTAGTCAATTCAGTCATCTGTGAGTTAGCTGTGAGTTAGCAAGGTTATGAGTCGGATCTTTCGGGAGTTTCTTCGTAAAATTGGCAGCGGGACGCATACAGGTGAAGATCTGACCCGTGCTGAAGCGGCAATGGCGACGCGCATGATGTTGTTGCAGGAGGCCACCCCGGCTCAGATGGGGGCTTTTATGATTGCTCATCGCATCAAGCGACCCACAGGAGAAGAACTGGCAGGCATGTTAGATGCCTATGCAGAGCTTGGTCCCAAAGTGGAGGCGATCGAGTCTGCTGTCCCAGTGACGGTATTCTGCTCTCCCTATGATGGGCGCGATCGCACGGCTCCTATCAGCCCCTTGACTACGTTGGTCTTATCTGCCGCAGGCTGTCCTGTCCTGTTGCACGGCGGCGAACGGATGCCCACTAAAGAAGGGGCACCTCTGGTCGAGTTCTGGCAGGGGTTAGGAATTGATTGGCGACGGTTGACCTTAGATCATGTTCATCAAGTGCTGAGTCGAATAGGGGTAGGATTTGTATATCTGCCGCTGCATTTTCCATTTGCCCAGAGCTTAGTTCCCTACCGGGAGCAAATTGGCAAACGCCCTCCCTTCGCCACATTGGAACTGATGTGGTCACCCTATGCAGGGAAGGCACATGTTGTTACAGGATTCGTTCATCCCCCGACTGAAAATTTAGCCCAAACAGCATTTACTCTGCGTGGCACAGATTGCTTTACAACGGTTAAAGGTTTGGAAGGCTCTTGTGATCTGCCACGAGAACGTACCGCTATTATTGGACTGGGAGATCCTTGTAATCTGCAATCGCTCAGGAGTGATCGCCTCTTTGTAACGCAGGATGCATCACAGGCTGAATCTTCTGATCTGGCTGCTCCTTTTTCCTTTACCCGACTGCATCTGGTTCCCCGCGATTATGGCTTTGCCAGTGCCAATGTGCCCTTTACTACTGTCAGCCAGATTGTGGCAGACATGCAGGCAGTGTTGCAGGGGCGATCGGGGGAAATGATGCAATCTGCTATTTGGAATGGAGGTTTCTACCTGTGGCGTTGTGGGGCGTGTCAGGATCTTGCTGAGGGATTTTCTAAGTGCGAAGAAATTTTGACCAGAGGTTGGGCTTTGCAGAAATTAGAGGAGATCCAAACCATTACAGCATTGTAGTCGAGATAGATATCAGTCAGATACCAGCATAATTTGTTATTCCGTTGGTTCATCTAACTTTTGCAATCTTTCAATTGTATCTGTTTCAGGTACGGGAGTATAGACAATCATCGTTAATTCTGGAGCTTCTGTCACTTGTAGGAGGGAATAGCCAAACTCTAGCCGACCGACAATGGAGTGTTGATAAACTTTTAAGCCTATATGTTTTCCTTGTACTTCATGTTGTGACCACCACTGTCGAAAATCCGGGCTTTCCCGTTGCAAGTCGTCAACCAATTCAATCAGTTTGGCATCTCCTAAATAACCTCCACACAAACCCCGAATCCAGCCAAGAACAGCTTGAGCGTGCATCTCCCAATCAACCAACATTTGACGACTCGTAGGATTCATAAAGAAATCCCAAATGCGATTGCGCTCCCTTGCTGTCATTTGACTAAAATCTCCAAACAAGAGACAGGCAAATCTGGCATCAGAGGATAGTCGCTGGGTGACAGGACAACGAATTGAGGTGTCTGGAGGTGCTCATCTTTGAGCAAACCCTGGCATCTGGGTAGGCAATGTGATAGTGAAGGTGGTTCCTTGACCTAAGGTGCTTTCTACCTGCACCTGTCCCTGGTGATTGTCTAGAATGACTTTGGCGATCGCCAGGCCCAGCCCCGAACCCGTTTCACTTCTCGTCACTGTTGCACCCTCGCGCCGTCTCGCTGGGTCAACCCGATAAAATCGATCAAATAAACTCGGTAATGCGTCTTCTGGAATACCAATTCCCGTGTCCATGACAGAAACTTTTAAGTAGACGTTGTTGTGTACTTTGTGATGGCACAAATGAACTTTGACTTGTCCTTGAGCATGGGTATACTGAATAGCATTACCGATGAAATTCGTAAATAGGCGAATCAGTTGATCGCGATCGCCCAGCACCCCATACGCCTGCTCTTCGAGATTAATAGGTTCCACAATATCAAAAGTCAAGCTGATATTTTTTTCGGCTGCAATTACCGATTGTTCTTCAACAACTTCCAGCAACAATTCGTCCAACTCTACAAGGCTAGACTTGAACAACATGCCACTGTCTTGTCTTGCTAGAAATAACAAATCATCTACTAATCGTCCTAATCGGCGAGTCAATCGCTCCACCACTCGTAGTTGTTGTTGCTGCAATTGCACATCCGGTTCCTCCAACGCCACTTGTACGTTAGTTTGAATCACAGCGATCGGATTTCTTAACTCATGGGAGGCATCTGCCGTAAATTGCTTGAGCCGTTGATAGGAGTCCCGCACAGGCGCGATCGCTAATCCCGAAAGAAACCAGCCAATAGCCGCAATCGTTCCCACCATAAACAGCAGTCCCAAACTCAAATCTTGCATCAGTTGCCGACTCGGTTTAGTGACTTCAAACCAAGGATGGCTGATCCTCAAATAGCCCAGCACTTGACCTGCAATCACAACCCGCTGGGTGATTTGCCGCAGAGCAAAAGCAGGGGCATTCAGGTCTGGTAACACAGGTGGGTAAACCGTCTCCCCATTGCTAACATGCAGAGGAATATTCAGCGGTTGAGAGAGGGTAGACCACAACAGTTCACCCTCAGGACTAAACCATTCCAGGTCAATATGGTCATCCTCAACCGCTTGGGCATTATTGCGAAAACTGTCTTCTACATTAATTCTTAATGGGGTTTCGATATTTGGATAGCGGGGTTCGATGACCAGCGATCGTAGTACCACTTCTGCTACATGACTTAATGTATCATCAATGCGTTCAACCAAAGTGCTACGAACATAAAGATAAAATCCACTAGCAAATAATAAAAGCAATACTGCGGTTGCAGCAGTGTACCAAATGGCTAGGCGACGACGAGTAATTTGAAACATAAACAAACGTAGGTAGGGTGGGCATCGCCTACCCAAGCCTTTTGATTCAGCAGCCTGTCAATCCTATTATGCGGTATTGCTTACATAGAGGGATGGTTTTGAACACAAAACCGAAGGTTTCACGTCCAAAACCATCAGCAAAGCCTATGATGCTGCCTGTGGGCAGTGCTTACCCTCAAAACTGAATGGTTCAAAATTGGGTGGCATCTGCTTCTAACAAAGTGGGGTACAGATACTTGTAAAAGTTAATATTTCTAAATAAATATCCAACCAAATCCTGTGTTACCTTGGCATTGAGCTATTTAGATGCGGATGGGTTTGTTTTGTTAGCAGGCATTTTTCCCGTAATCTCAAGCGCCACGTTCCTCATATGTCCTGGAGAGATCCAATGTCCATATACGTCGGTAACCTTTCTTACCAAGTCACAGTTGAAGATGTCACTGAAGTGTTTTCTGCCTACGGTACAGTGAAGCGGGTACAACTTCCTACCGATCGCGAAACCGGTCGAATGCGGGGGTTTGGTTTTGTCGAAATGGACACTGATCAGGAAGAAGATGCTGCAATCGAAGCCCTGGATGGAGCCGAGTGGATGGGACGTGACCTCAAGGTAAGTAAAGCTAAACCTCGTGAACAAAAGCCGCGCAATAATGCTGGTTGGGGTGCAACTGCTGGTGGCGGTGGTGGCTGGGGAAACAATCGTGGACGGAGCGATCGCCGATTTTAATTAACCAGTTCAAATTTTCAGGACTTACGCACTTTGTGCCAAAACCCAAGAAAGTTGGAGGATTTGTGGGGCGCGAAGCGCCCCACAAATCCTCCAACTTCGTAAACTTGATTTTGTTAGCTGCAATCTAGTTGTGTGGGAGGATGTGGTTCAATCCACCCTCCCCGTGATTTGTTGCTACCGTTCATAAATTCTCTGTGGTTCGATAATTCAATCTTTAGAGATGCCTCTAGCCGCACATTCAGACCGTTTATCGCTATGAGTGCTGAGGGGGCTTGCAGGCAGCATTTTAACAGAGCAAGTCTATCAACAACTGAGCAAGAGATTAAGAGGGGCAAGGGTGAGCTGTTTGAGCAGTGACCATTGACGCATCGAATAGGGCAACACGCAGCTTAATGCAGTAGATGAATTAAAAAAAGCGAAAGCCGAACATAGGGTGAGAGCTTCATCACAATTTAAGGTAAACATAGAGTTTAAGATTTCAAAAGACGCAAGCCACTCAACGTCACCAGCACGGTAGAGCCTTCATGCCCGATCACACCCAGCGGCAGGGTGATGTTTCCAGAAAAGTTAGCCAGTAGTAACAGCACAATAAAGCTCAAGGCAAAGACGATGTTTTGTTTGACAATCGCCTGCGATCGCCGTCCCAATTTTACAGCGGCAGCGATTTTGTGCAGGCGATCGGTCATTAACACAATGTCTGCGGTTTCCAGCGCCACATCACTCCCAGCTATCCCCATCGCAATCCCGACGGTTGCTTGAGCCAGCGCTGGAGCATCATTGATGCCATCGCCTACCATGGCCACAGAACCATATCGCTGTTGCAGTTGTTGGATCAGGTGTAATTTATCTTCTGGTAGCAATTCCGCGTAGACTTCTGTTATTCCAACTGCCTGAGCCACACTTTCGGCCGTCTTTTGATTATCCCCAGTGAGCATAATCAGGTGTGCGATTCCGAGTCTTTTTAAGTCCGCGATCGCTGTCTTAGCCTCCGATCGCACCTGATCTGCAACGGCAATCATGCCTAATACCTGATGGGCGCGAACGACCCAAATGATTGTTTTTCCAAGTTCCTGTAGCGCAGTTGCTTGGGATGCTAATTCATCGTCCCACTCTGAAACCAACGGTTGTACGAAGGTTCGCTGACCAACTGCGATCGATTGGTGGTTGAGTTGTCCAGTGATGCCTTGTCCGGGATGGGCTTGGATGTTTTGGGGGGAGGGGGTGATC
>Ga0224723_1001242_pt1 | contig 15718 bp, 17 predicted proteins | sample Balambano_FR2_Me_FD_161647 | JGI IMG/M metagenome (GOLD analysis project Ga0224723, IMG submission 161647) | Freshwater sediment microbial communities from Lake Towuti, South Sulawesi, Indonesia - Balambano_FR2_MetaG | ecosystem: Environmental > Aquatic > Freshwater > Lake > Sediment | place...
GGAAAGAACAGCGATCGCGCGATCACATTGAGATGCGTCAATCACACAACTAACTTTCACTTCACTAGTAGAAATCATTTGAATATTAATACCAGCATCTGCAAGAGTTGCGAACATCTTAGCTGCCACACCAGGACGCCCAATCATGCCTGCACCCGCTATACTAACTTTGGCAATATTTTGCTGTACCATCACTTCTGCCTCTTCGCTATCTGTAATTCCTTGACTACGAAGCACAGGAGCGATCGCAGAAGCGACAGCTTCCGCTTTCTTTAATATCGGTGTCATCACCGTAAAAGCAATATCATTACTATTACCGTCGTGAATTGACTGAATAATCAAATCTACATCTACATTTTGACGAGCAATTTCCCCAAATAACCGTGCAGCAACTCCTGGTTTATCAGGAACTCTTAACAATGCCACCTTCGCTTGGTCAGTGTCAAATTCTACATTATTCACAGCCCGAGCAATTTCCAAATTAATTAGCGATCGTGTAGCATCTCCTCTAGAGAATTGCGATTTATCAGCAGGTGAAGTTACCCAAGTTCCGGGAGCATCTGTCCAACTAGAACGTACCACCAAAGGCATCCCATAATTTCTGGCAATTTCTACCGCTCGTGGATGTAATACCTTAGCTCCTAAACTTGCCAATTCCAGCATTTCATCAGATGTAATTTCATCCATTAACTGAGCTTCTGGAACTAATCGTGGGTCTGTGGTGAGAATACCAGGAACATCTGTATAAATTTCACAAAAATCAGCACCTAAACTAGTTGCTAAAGCTACAGCCGAAGTATCAGAACCACCGCGTCCCAAAGTAGTAATTTCTAATTCTTCAAAACTGGAAACACCTTGAAAACCAGCAATCACAACAACCTTACCTTCATTAATATGCCTTAAAGTCCGCTGTGGATCTATTCTTAAAATTCGAGCGCGGCTGTATTCAGCTTCAGTAACAATTCCCACCTGAGCGCCAGTCAAAGAAATTGCAGGTTGTCCCAATTCTTGTAATGCCATACTAACCAAAGCAATGGACACCTGCTCACCAGTGGAAAGTAACATATCCATTTCCCGACGACTAGGATTTTGAGATATTTCTCCTGCCAGTTTCACAAGCCCGTCAGTAGTTTTACCCATTGCCGAGACAACAACAATTACAGAATTACCATCATTAACAGTTTTATATACGCGCTGGGCAACAGCTTGAATGCGTTCAACTGAGCCAACAGAAGAACCACCGTATTTTTGAACTATAAGCGCCATAATTTTTACTTTATAATAAACTTTATCCGCCTGTAAGCTAGGGCGGGGTATATTCTAAATAAGTCAATTAATTTAAAATATCAGAATTAGTCAGCGTATAAAAGATATTTACATTTTTTTTACCATATTATCAGGATATGTAGCCAGTACCCTAGAAGATAGGACATTCTTGTTTCAAAGAAGTTATAGCTGTGAGTCTGCTTCAGTAATCCACTGCACAAGTTGAATAATAACTCCATTTGGGTCTTCAACCTGGAAAAACCTCTCACCCCAGGGTTCGGTCTCAATTAATGTTACAATATGCACTCCTTCTTTTTGCAACCTCGTATATTCGCAATCAATATCATCCACCACAAACACAATTAACAAACCATCCACTGGATGTCCGCGCATATGTTTCGGTTTAAAGCTTTCCAGTTCAGTCTGAAGGAAGATAAGATTGAAACCAACATCCTGCCTAGATAGTGACACAAATTCATCGGCTGACATATCTTCGCTAAAACCGAAGTGTTCCTTAATGAACGTCGCAGATGCTGTAACATCATTAACGTTAAGGGAGACGGCTGAAGCAGTAATATGCATAATAGTAACTTTCCTTGACAAGAACAAATATACCCTATAGCATCTAATAAAATGCGTTATAAAACATTATATTAAATGCCATGCAAATTAGAATTAGTCTTGAAAATATTCAAACTCTGACCGACTTTAAGCGAAACGCCAAAGACTATGTAGAGCAAATTAAAGCAACAAAATCTCCACTTGTTTTAACGGTTAATGGGAAAGCTGAGGTTGTAGTTCATGAAGCACAAGCATTTCAAGGCATGATCGATAGGCTTGAACGAGTCGAGTCAGAACTCAAGACCCTCAAGCTTGAAAAGTTACGCCAAGAAGTAGCCATTGGAATTGACCAGCTTGAAAACGGTGAGTATACCGAGTATGATGAAGAATCTCTTCCAGCTTTTTTTGAAGATATCAAAATACGAGGACGCAAAAAGTTGGAACAAGATAGCACTCTATGAGTCGGTTTAAAATTTCTACAGGTGCAGCGCAAGACCTTGAAAATATCTGGAGCTACGTTGCCAGTAATAATATAGCGGCTGCTGACAACCTTTTTGACAAACTACGAGAAAAATTTGCAAAACTTGCTAAATTTCCCCAAATGGGACAGGGATGCGACTATTTGGCTGCTTCCCTTCGGAGTTTTACTGTTGGAAGTTACCTGATTTTTTATCGAATTTTAGACGAAGGAATTGAGATTGTGCGTATTATTCATGGCTCGCAAGATATAGAACAAATCTTTAAAGAAGTTGAGAATACAGAGGAATAATATTTGAAATTAATACGGCTATAGTAAAAGCGTTATGTTAATACTTTTTCAAGTATTTTTAATAACAACGCGGGTGACACGTCATACTCAATGTTATAATTCCCACTTGGGAGACTTTAAAATCTACTATTATCTATCGTGTCTGCTAAAGATATATTTCACAATGCTGCAAAAGCTGCTTTACAAAACGATGGCTGGACGGTTACAGAACCCTTATATTTAAGGTGGGGAGACGACCAGTTACGAATAGACCTAGCTGCCGAACGTTTAATAACAGCAGAACGGGGACATGAGAAAATAGCAGTAGAAGTAAAAAGCTTTATTGGCACATCCGCAATTACAGACTTTCATTTAGCATTAGGGCAATTTCTCAACTATAGAGCGGTACTACAAATAAAGCAGCCAGAGCGTCAACTATACTTAGCTGTAACAACAGAAATATACCGAACTTTTTTCCGTAGAGACTTGCCTAAATTAAGCGTTCAAACTTACCAAATAAAACTATTAATATTTGACCCAACTTCGGAGGTGATTGAACAATGGATAAATTAAATCACTATCGTCAATTAATTCGTCAGTGCTTATTACCTTACTTAGAAATGAAACCATCAGATGGAGACATTGAAGTTTATAAAATGTTTGATACCGAAGACGACCACTATCAAATATATCATGCTGGTTGGGATGGTTTTCAACGAATATACGGCGCCCTAATACATATAGATATAATAGGTGATAAAATTTGGATTCAATATGATGGTACAGAAGATGGAGTTGCCAACACCTTAGTAGAATTAGACGTACCCAAGCAAGATATTGTCTTAGCTTACCACTCAGCATTTTTACGTCAATATGATGGGTTCGCTGTTGGGTAAATACTATAAAGTTGGGATAGTAGTAGAAAAGCTTTAAAAATTAGGAAATAGATGATGTGGGCATAGTATAAATAGTCTCACAATAGTGGCACTATATGCTAAAATTTACGCAGCGTTATTACAGCGACAATTCGTTATCGAAGGCGTTTAGCCGGACATATAATTCAACTCCACCATTACACCCGCACAGAAAAGAGGCTTTGCATTTATTTTATTATTCTGTCAATGCGTAAGTCCTAGTTAATATCATTTCAGTGATTTTTAGACTATATCAGAATAAAAAAGCTCTGTTGCATAAACAACAGAGTTTTTTCTTTTATAATTAGTAGATAGTTGGCAATTTTGCTATCATCTACTAACTACTATAGGAATCCGGTTTGATTATTTAAACATACGTAGGGTGTGTTATACCGAAGGCTAACGCACCGTCCTAACATGTCTCGGTGCGTTACGCTTACGCGGTAACACACCCTACTAATTGTGTTCAAAAATCAAATAGTAGTCCTATACTTACTAACCTTATTGTGTTAGTTGTTCTTGTCCAGATACTTGTTCTAAATTAATTTTCACTACCTTATTCTTTTCTCGCTCTGTCTTAGGTAGCGTTAAATTCAAAATACCATCCTTATACTCAGCAGTGACACTAGTATTTTGGATGCGATTTGGTAAAGGAATCACTCGTTGAAACTTACCATAGTAAAACTCACTCTTGATTGCACCTTGATTTTCAGTCTTAGATTCCGATTTGCGGACACCACTGATATAAACAGCATCTTCTGTCACCTGCAAATCGATATCTTTCGCATTCATTCCAGGAACTTCTAATTTTAAAAGGATAGCGTCTTGAGTTTCTTGCAACTCAGCAGCAGGAACGTTAGGTAAACGTCTCTCAGTGTTGACTGTTGGTAAAATAGTCTCATCAAATAAACGGTTTACTTGACGTTGTAAGGTGTTTAAGTCTTCCCAAGGGTTGTAACGTGATAACGACATGGTTTGCTCTCCGATTAGATTCATCACTTACATTTTTATAATAATCAAAGGTCAAAAATGGTTGGTTCGGTTTTTTTTACCTGAGAAATCATGCTTACCGAACTAAATTTTGCGACTCTTTAAGGGAGAGGTACGCCAGTTTAAAGTACAATTGAACTAAATTTAGTAAAAGTCGATTTCATCTTGAACGAGCCTCAAAAACTTGTACTTACTGATTTAGCACAAGGTTTACCTGCTATAACTCCTTCATTTGGAGCAGCGTTGGCAGAAGCTGGTGCGGTATGCTTGAAGGAACAAGGCCACTCTCAAGGTGTTGAAATTACAGTTGACGGAAATTTTACTACAAAATTTAAGTTATACTGGCAACTCGTTACAGAACAAATGTTACGCTGTTGGAATGATCAAGAGTTTACAACAGAACAAGCAGCTTACGGTATTGCGTTTTTAATTGTTAGGGAACTAACAGATTTAACAGTGATTGAACGTTCCCGTAAAGGTACAGGATTTGATTACTGGCTAGGTACTTTAGACACTGATAAAGAACTGCCGTTTCAAAACAAAGTGAGGCTAGAAGTATCAGGTATACGCAAGGGTGATGATAACCGTGTAAAAGCTAGAGTAAAACAGAAAAAAGAACAAACCAAATTGACTGATGGCACATTTCCCGCTTATATTATCGTAGTTGAATTCAGTATACCTCTATCTTTTGTTGCAATAAAATGAGTCAAATTCAAGAAAAACACAACACAGCAATGGATTTGGCAGAAGCTGCTTTTACTGCTAAACTTCAAGGAGATTTGGAACAATCCAATAAACTTAACCAACAAGCTTTTGAGAATGAGCAAGCAGCAGCCTTATTAATAGCTAATCAATTAGATGCAGAACCAACTCGCTCAATTTTACATCGCAGCGCAGCAACTCTTGCTATAGATTGTGGTAACTTTCAAGCAGCAGAACGTCTAATTGCAACAGCTTTATCTGGAAATCCTCCTCAAGAAATTGCTGAAGAGCTTAAGGATTTATTTATTCAAATTAATTTACGCACGTATTTAGAACGTCGTGGTATAAATGTTAATGATGAAGAAATCAATGCTTTAATTTTGAATCCTAAATAAAAGTTCCCCAACTTCTTTAATAAGTTGAGTCGTCACGACATGCGATACTTGGCCTTAGTTTCTACTATAATTCAGGTGATAATTGCAGAGAAATAATTGTCATACTTTGTAATTACTAATCAAACGCTTTTCTATTTTACCTGTGAAAATAAACTAGGAGATATCCGACTAATTAAAGAAGCCAAGTATCTAAGACTTGGAATCGGCATCTTTACTACTACCAATAATCGCTCTAAAGATATTACCCAAGCCATAAAATAAAGTTGCTACTATCATTACCAGCATCAAACCAGCAAGAGCAGCAAATGGAGAGAAAATAAATAATAATAAAAGTCCGAATACAATAATAGATAATAATACTTGATTCATATTCACCTGCAAAAACCAATAGAACTGTGAATAATACCAGGATACCTGTAAGGATTGTCATCTGGACTGCCACCACCGATTTTTAATATAAACCACGGACACCAGATATAAACACCAGGTATTAGTAAATCCATGCTGTAAGCGATCGCTCTCAACTTTTCATTTTTGTTAACTCTCGTTTGTCCGGTTTTCATTTTCTTTAATAGTTACATTTCTAGCTTTTAAATGAATAGAGTACAGCCATATGCAGAATATGTAGAGGCAAACGGTTGTACTAGTCGTGAAAACGTCCTCATAGGTACATTATACCCAACCGAGAATCGCTATATTAGTTCCTTTTTTGTTTGAGATAATTTGTCAAATTTCTAACAACCCCTCTGGATTCACACTCAACAGCGATCGCCTCTGCACACCTTCTTGATGTAAAATCTCGTTAGCCGCTAGTAAACCACTACTCACAGCACGTTCCATCAATCCACAAGGAAATGGCATTTTTACCCAATCTCCGGCAAATACCAAGTTACTAATATTACTATTAGTTTCTGGACGTTCTCCGTAACTATTTGGTGGATATCCGGTAAAATTCTTTTGATTCACCAACTCACGATGGAGTATTTTTGCTTCTTTCAACTCAGGAACAATTTCATATAATTCTGACTGAAAAGTTGCTAGCAAAGCTTCTTGTGTAGGAAATTTCTTTTCCTTGTAGCAATAAGCGTGTAATTCTACTACACTACCACCAGTACGTTGCGCCCATTCAATAAATTGAGTTTGAATGCGGTGATACAAGGTGATACTATCTGTTAACTCAAAACCAGATAAAGAAGTAAAATTACTTTGCTCCCAATTAAAATCCCGGTCAAACCAAAAGCGACACACAGCAAAGGGGTCAGCAGTACTTAACTTCTCTACTTGGTGCGCTACTTTTTTGTTGACATTACCAGTTATCCGTTTAAATAATTGCTGTACACCTGGAACATCTGTAGCAAAAACGTAGTAATCTGCTACAATCGTCTGCGGTGATTGTGATTCCTGATTGACAGCTACTAACTGTACTTCCTCATGCTGCTGCACTACTTGAAAACGTGCTAAATCTTTTCGTGCAGGCCCTTTCAACACTTTACCATCAGCCGCAAACACAGCACCATGACAAGGACAATGAAACTTGCCATCTTCTGCCATTTTCACTGTACAACCTTGATGGGTACAAGTTAAAGAAATTGCTTCTTGGGAATCATTGACAGCATAGACTTCATCTGCTGCACCGTAATACTTGATAGATGATGTGGATACAGTGTCGTTAGGCTTTACCCAGAAGGGTACGTTGTTGATATTACTACCAACTTGGTAGCTAAGAGAATCAATTTTATTGTCTCTCGCATTAATCTCACTGACTGTCACCCCAGTGAAAATTTTACCACCCTTACTTTCAATCGCTTGGGCGATAGGTTGAATTAAACTGGTTCCCATATCATCTGTAGTACCATTAAAAGCCAATCCTTCGGGATTACCGAAGAAATAAAAATGGAAAAACTGCATCAGTTCTCCCACACTCATGACATCGGGAGCGTTCAAGCTAGATTTGGCAAAAGGAAGAAAATATAAATCGTATAAACCTTGGGGAAAATCAAATTTTACCCAATCAGCAACAGATATATTATCAAACCGTTGATAATTTTTCTCCTTACTAAAACCGCTAATCGCTTGAAATACTTGTAAATGCTTAAACTTAGTCAGATTTATCCCCCAACGCAAACGATTAGGAGACGCGATCGCTAAATCTACAATATTCCATGGAAAAGCCGAGTTGCTAGGACGAAATACCTCTGGTTTATACTTTTCGTGTCTGTAAACAAGAGAATAAGAATTTAACGAGTGAAAATTATTACTTATATTAAGCTCACTAACTAAACTATTCAAGTTATAGTACTGAGGGAAAAAGCCATGAAAACCATGCTCCATCCGAAAAGTTTCACCCACTGCTTCCACTTGCCAACTAGCAATTTTACCACCAAGCTGGGGAGATTTTTCCAACAGCGTCACCGCAAATCCCCGTTGACTCAATTCATAAGCAGAAGCTAAACCAGCCAAACCACCCCCAACTACCACCACACTTTTACCAGAAGCGATCGCCCATGGCAAACTGAGAGTATCTTGTTGAAACACTGTCGGTTGCGGTTTTGTAAAACGAGAGTATCCCATTACACCTGTAACAGTACCAAAACCAAACAACTTCAATAAGGTACGACGAGAAACAATAGGAGATTCGGGTAAATTAAATAGTTGAGTCATTTGTTACGAAATTCACTTGTAAAAATAAATTATTCACGTTAGATATTCAATTACACTGTTGCATTGGATACATCACCTGATTTTCAGAGTATTTAAACACAGTACTAATCCTAAACCGATTCATTTTTACAAAACAAGTAAACTTTTAATAAACTAATTTGAAATGAAGCTAATTAAATACTGGTATGAAACTACATCTGTAGCTCAGCGTATCTTAATTGAATTGTTACGTAGAAAACGCAGTTTAATTTTTTGGAGCATTTTTCCTATATCAGTATTAATACTAAATGGGTTAATTATTGCAGAACGTGGACAATTGTCAATGGATGCAGCCTTTGGCTATGCAGCACCCGCAACATTAGTTGGTGCTGCACTATTTTTTAGTTGTTTAGGTGGTAGTGTAGCCACAGTAGTATCAGAAAGAGAACAACAAACCCTCAAGCGGTTGTTTATTTCGCCATTGAGTGGGATATCTTACTTTCTGGGAATTTTTATAGCCCATAGTTGCATCGGCTTAGGGCAAACACTATTAATTTATACCATTGCTTCATTTTGGGGTGCTACATACAACGGTTCGATTTTGTTAGGGTTAGCAATTATAATGGTAAGTATTATAGCTTATGTGGGCTTAGGTTTTATTTTGGGTACACAATTAGCGCGGCGAACAGAAGATGTCAACGCTTTAATCGCAGCTTTTGGCGTACCTTTATTAATTTTAGGGGGAGCATTTATACCTGCTTCGTTATTTCCCGAAACATTGATTAATATTGCGAAATATAATCCAATTTATCATATGATCAAAGCATTAGTTGCAGTTTCCAATCAAGGTGATGAGCTAGTAGATATTGCTTCCCATTTTTACTTCTTACTAGGATTCGCCGTGATTATGGTTATTGGTGGATGGTTATCTTACAAGCGGATGTTGATGGTAGAGCGAAGATTATAACCAGGGTAATACGCAGTGGCAGTAAGTAGCCTAGTTAGCACCAAAAGTTCTAAACCATCCACTGCATTTGACTTTTATGCTGCGTTGTTTGAATAATTGTACACATTCAAATTAAAGTATTAATACTGAGATGCGCTTACCTGATATTGCTACTAAAACACATATCTTGTAATACTTATATAGTAAGTAAATCTTCTAGAAAATTGTCTATCTTTAATCTTTTACTAGTGACAAAAAGTATTATATCTTGCACCTCTCTATATAAACCGCAAAGAGCGCTAATTAGGGCTAAAAATATAATAGAGAAAGAATAGAAAAAGCTAAGTAATCAACGATATTTTCTAACAAGTGATGGTTACTTAGTAGACGAAGTATTTTTCAAAATTTTATACCAAGATGAGTAGCTTTCAAAACCTACTTAACTAAAGGGAGAGCTAGTATAGGAATCCGGTTTGATTATTGAAACATACGTAGGGTGTGTTATGCCGAAGGCTAACGCACCGTCCTAACATATCTCGGTGCGTTACGCTTACGCGGTAACACACCCTACAGTACCTAATTGTGTTCAAAAATCAAATAGTAGTCCTATATACAATTTTATTTAACCAGCGGTAAATCATTCCAATTTGTGGTATAACGAGGTGATAATTTTTCTGCTCGTGTTTGCCATTTTTTACTTGTACCAACAGCTGCTAGGTGGATCGCTTGATTTCCATAGCGGGAATTAATCCGATCCATAACTTGCATTACAGCTTGCGATCGCTCTTTATCAGCTTGTGGAAATAAAGATAATTGTCGCTCATTTTCTGGAGTCAAGCCTAATAGAACGACTCCAGCTTTTTTAAGCTTATACCCAGATTCAAAAAGTTGGTCGGCAACTTTTCTTGCAGATGCTACTAACTCACGACTATCTGATGTCGCTTCAAAAAAGTTAACAGTTGTTGACCATCTCCGAAAAGGTTGATGATCATAAAATCCCGTTTGAAAAAACACAACCATACTTGCAGCTTCCAACTTTTTCTGCCTTAATTTATAAGCAGCCCGACTAGCAAAAAAAGATAACGCTTCTTGTAGCTCAGCTAAAGTTTCCACAGCTTGACCAAAACTCCGCGTCACAGCAGTTGATTTTGCAGATTTTGGCATTTCCTCTAAAGGAATACAGCTAACTCCCCTCAATTCTAAAACAGTTCTTAAACCTTCAATACCCCGTTCTTGACGTATCCATTTTTCATCTGCATCTTTTAATTGTTTAGCGTTTTTAACCCCAGATGCTTGGAGCATTTTATCAAAAGAACTTCCCACTCCCCAAACATCAGCCACTTCTGTTCTTTCCAAAGCTACATCTATATAAGGAGAATTTACTAAATTTAATACACCCTTAGTTTTAGCAGATTTCTTCGCCAACCGATTAGCAACTTTTGCCAAAGTTTTAGTTGTTGAAATACCAATAGAGACAGGAATACCCGTCCACTGCTTAACTATGCGCTGTATGCGGAGCGCATACTCAGTTAAATCTTGATTTTCAAATCCAGTTAAATCTAAAAAAGCTTCATCTACAGAATAAACTTCTATCAATGGAGTAAACTGACTTAAGCATTGCATTACTCGTTGAGACATATCACCATAAAGTGCATAATTAGAAGAGAAAACAGCAACATTATACTCACGAATAAATGACTGTAACTTAAATGCAGGTTCTCCCATTTTTATTCCTAATGCTTTAGCTTCGTTTGACCTCGCAACAACGCAGCCATCATTATTAGATAAAACCACCATGGGACGATTTTCTAATTTAGGATTAAAAACTCTCTCACAGGAACAATAAAAATTATTGCAATCGACCAATGCAAAAATTTTATTCATCTTAGTTTATGTTAGCTGAGAAACATCATGAATAACTTTCGTCACCACACCCCAAATAGTAAAGTCTGTATCTTCTGAGATTTGTATTTCTGGAGAATCTTCTGCTGTTAAGAATCTTTCATTGCCTCTCATTACAAAACGTTTAATTCTTAATTCTCCATCTATTACAGCAATAATAATTGAATTATTTTTCACTTCTAAGCTACGGTCAACAATTAGTAAATCATGAGGATAAATGCCAGCATTTACCATCGTATCTCCCTTCACCCGCATGAAAAATGTTGCTGCTGGATGTTTAATTAAATAAGTATTTAAATCCAGTAAACCTTCTATATGCTCTGATGCTGGGTTGGGAAATCCAGTAGTCATTGTTTTGAGAAATTGTGTTTAATAATGCAATGCGTTATGATATGATTGCTTTTACATTACAAACAGATTTCTAAGAAAAAAATATCATAGATAACAAAAGTATTATTGTTTGATAAATAAATAAACAAATTAACTAAATATTAACCTATTATTGATGTTAGTTGTTTGTTGAAATACATTAAAGTAACGTACCGTAAATTGTTTCTGGTGCGTTACGGTAAATGATTTATGATTTTAGCTACAATAAAGTCGTGCCGTAACACACTAGTGTCGTGGCAAGCTTAAAATATTGCGTTAGAAAAATCATGAATCTAAACTTTTATCTAGATTTTCCAGAAGCTTATTGCAACATTTTAGCCTTGCTAAGCCACTACCAACACATTTTTTGTATGAAGCCTTACGATCAATCATGTTACATAGTTAACATAGTGCGATCGCTACAATTATCAAGCAACTTGAAGCGTCGAGGGTTGAGGGATAATTTCACCTTCTGCTTGCCAAGCTTCTAAGTACATTTCAATAACTTCTTCACCGTTGTGAATTGCTTCTTCACGAGTTTTTCCGTAAGTACAAGGCATCAAAACTAGGTCGGCGAATTCTGGAATTGTCACCAAGAAAAGCTGATCTTGATCAGACCATTGAATAATCATGCTATACCGATTCATAAATTATCTCCCTCCTCTCTCAGCTCTTCTAGTTCATCAAGTAATTTTTCTAGTTGTTTCTCTAAGTAAAATGGCACATCATCTCCATCTTTCCCCGGGATTGTTAGTGTTTTTCTAATGAGAGGATGTCGCCAACGCTCATGACTACCCTTGCCACGCTTAGGTAAATAAACAAATCCTTCACGAGTAATCTGAGCTTTCAACTCTCGAATCTTCCTGGGCATGAATATTACGTTGTAAGTCTATGCTATTTTCTCACTATTTAGGGTATATATCAAGACTTTTTTGCTATTATCGTTTTTCTGATAATAGACTAAATTTTTCAGCACATCGATCTGATTTGATAACTAAATAAATTTTTTCTCATAGTAAAAATAAAATTATTCATTGCTTTGAGTTTCCATCCCATCTTGCATATTTTGATTATAATATTGGCATTCACTTTCTTTTAACTCGTTATTGATTAGGCTCTCTTAAGCCCAATACGGTATAGCAGCAAAAAATCTAAAGTTATAAATATATGTTACAAATAGAAAAGCTAAATAAGTATTACGGCAAACTAAAAGTTCTTCAAGATTTAACCTTACATATAAAACAGGGAGAAATTTACGGTTTACTTGGTGCAAATGGAGCGGGAAAGACAACTACAATCAATATCATTTGTAATCTACTCCAAGCTGATAGCGGAAAAATTACTATAAATAATCAACCATTAACAGAAGCTACCAAGAAAATTATTGGTATTGCACCGCAGGAAAATTTACTATATAAAACCCTCTCTTGTGAGGAGAACCTCAATTTCTTTGCGAGTATTTATGGTTTAGACAAATTCACTCGTCAGCAACAAGTAAAAGCATCCCTAGAAGCTGTAAATTTATTAGATAAAGCAAAAAGTCCTGTGGAAACTCTTAGTGGAGGGATGCAGCGACGGTTAAATATTGCAGTTGCTTTAGTACATCAACCACAGCTAGTAATTCTTGATGAACCGACTACAGGGTTAGATATTGAAGCAAGATACGAAGTTTGGCAATTAATTAAAAACTTACAAAGTCAGGGAATTACCATTTTATTGACCACACATTTACTAGACGAAGCGGAGCGTCTTTGTAGTCGGATTGGGATTTTGAAAAGTGGTCAAATTTTAGCTGAGGGAAGTTTAGATGAATTGCGATCGCTAATTGCAGCCAAAGAAATTTTAATCATCCAAACAACAGCAGCAGAGAAAGCGATCGCCATTGCCAAAGCCAATAATTTTATACCACTTCGTTATAAAAATGCTCTGGCATTTTGGTTGCCAGAGCATTTAGAATTAAAGGAAATAATATCTCGTTTTGAGGGAATTCCTCTAGATTCAATTACTCGTCAACCTGTGGGGTTGGAGCATATTTATCTTGAGGTAACGCAAGGAGAGTAGGATCCCTATTGTACGGGTGGGTTTCCAAACTCACCCTCTGGTACATCTTGTGTAAATGTCCGATGGATGGTTTTAGCTTGTTCGCCATCAGCGGATACTGCTACCATCACAAAATCAATCAATTCTTCACAGAAAGGAATACGTAAGTGGAATGTACCATCAGGCTTAGCTTTGATGGAACGTCCACCAATACTAACTCTAGCTCCTGCCTGAGTCGCACCATGAATAATTAATTCAACATCCGCGTCAAACCAAAACTCTTGGGGAGAACGACTGGAAACACGGGTAATTGCAGAACGCTTCAGGAGCAACCAAGAATTGTCGCTGGTCAGATAGCCAATTTCTACAACGTAATTGCGATCGCTAACTGGAATTGCAATAAAGCGATCGTGTGCTGCTTCCTCACATTCGTAGGTTTGTAGAGCTTCGGCAGTCTGATAGCTCAAGTCAATATCAGTAACATCATACAACCGCAATGCCAATTGGGAGCCACCTTGTTCCTTGAGAATTTCCTTCTCCTCATCGGATACTTGCCAAGTCACATAAGCCCATTTGGGTGTGCGAGGTGTAAGAACAATGTTACTTTCAACTTGTGTTGGTCTTGGTTCCACTGTACTGTCCACTGGTTGTAGACCAGACTCATTAGTAGTGTCCACTGTACTGTCCACTGGTTGTAGACCAGACTCATTAGTAGTGTCCACTGTACTGTCCACTGGTTGTAGACTAGACTCATTAGTAGTGTCCACTGTACTGTCCACTGGTTTCACACCAGATGTATCTTCCTTAATACCATAGATATCAGACCAGCCTACCACTGCTGTACCGATTGCACCTACTGCTGCTGCACCCGCTACTGGTAACCAAGGGTCAGGTATAGATTCAGTTGTTTCTACTGGTTCGGGAGCTACTTCTGTAATATACACAGGTTCAGCCGCATCTGCAACACTATCCAATGCAGCTTCATTACTTACTTCTAAGGAACCTTCAGTAGATTCTGATAGAGATGATTCAGTAGATTTACTGCCTGTATCTGCAAGCTCTGTATCTACTCTGCTCTCTGGCAGTGGTTCTTCAACAGTCGCTCTACCTACTATTACATTGTCACTGTTAGTGTCGTCTAACAAGTAAGAATGTATTTCCGCTTGCTCTGGTGTAGGTGTTTCTAAGTCTACATCAGAAGCAACTTCTGGTAAGTTAACTTGTACATCAGATTCTACCTGAGGTACATCTGTAACTTCTGGAGCTGCTAATTGTAATTCAGATTCTAATTCTTCTAGCTCCCTTTCTACATCAGATTCTACTTGAGGTACAACGGTAACTTCTGGTAAAGGTGTTACTTCTGTAGCTTCAACTTCTGGTAGATAGACATCTGTTGTCTGATTCATCGTTTCTACATCGTTATCAGAACCAGAACCCAATGCTGCACCTGAAGCAGCGATATTTTCTAACCAGCTAGAACCTTCTTCAGTTTCTGGTACTTCTACAACATCAGATGTAACTTCTGTTAGCTGTAATTCAGGTGCATCTGATTGTAGCTCAGGTACAGAGGTTACTTCTGTTTCAACTTCTGCTGTCTCCTCGGTTGCTGGATCAGAACCTCTACCAAATCTAGACCAGAGTGCTGCACCACCTACTACTGCTGCACCCGAAGCTGCAATATTTCCTAACCAGTTAGAACCTTTTTCGGGTTGTGTTTCTACAACTTCAGTTGTCAGTTCTGGTGCTTCAAGTACATCAGATTCTACTTGAGGTACATCAGTTTCTGATACAGGAATTATTTCTGTTTCAGTTTCTGGTAGATCAATTGGTTCTACATCAGTATCAAATCTAGATGTCACTGCATCATCAGTAGGAACATTTCCTAACCAGCTAGAACTTTCTTCAGATTGCTGTGCTACTACATCTGAGGTTGTAACTACTGGAGCTTCTAGTTGTACGTCTGATTCTACCTGAGGTATAGCAGTTACTTCTGTTTCAACTTCTGTTGTCTCCTCAGTTGCTTCTGCATCAGAACCTCTACCGAATCTAGACCAGAGCGCAGCACCACCTACTGCTGCTGCACCGGAAGCTGCAATATTTCCCAACCAGTTTGAACCTTGTTCGGGTTGTGTTTCTACAACTTCAGTTGTCAGTTCTGGTGCTTCAAGTACGTCTGATTCTACTTGGGGTACATCAGTTTCTGATACAGGAATTATTTCTGTTTCAGTTTCTGGTAGATTAATTG
>Ga0224723_1001243_pt1 | contig 15718 bp, 17 predicted proteins | sample Balambano_FR2_Me_FD_161647 | JGI IMG/M metagenome (GOLD analysis project Ga0224723, IMG submission 161647) | Freshwater sediment microbial communities from Lake Towuti, South Sulawesi, Indonesia - Balambano_FR2_MetaG | ecosystem: Environmental > Aquatic > Freshwater > Lake > Sediment | place...
AACAGATATGTTATATACAAAACCTGCCCCCACGCGAGGATGAATTGCCAAAAGCGATCGCCTGAATGGGTGTAGAATTAGTTTCGCGGGGGCGGGTTTGAATGGAGTTTTTTCGTTACACTAAAATATGTCGGCAAAACCCGCCCGTACGGTATGTTTTATTTGTGCTTGAGCCATTCAATTAATGGTCTTAATTGTCCAGGTAATGCACCCTCACTAACGGTGACTGTATGTTGTTGACCATTATCCTCAACAGTCACAGTATACTGAAAGCGATCGCCACCCGGTGCTGAACTTGGTATGTTCTCTGGTAAATTAAAAAAATCAGCGGCTTCCACTAGAGTCGGCAAAAGGCTAGCTTCGTTTGGAGGTAAACTAGCTGTGTCAATAGTTTTGATTTTACTAATACCAGCAAAGCCACCTGTACGCTCAAATGAAATCCGCATAAAAATTTGTAAATTCCTAAACGACCCCTACTTTTTGCCAAGCATTTTGTACTGCTTTTTGTTCATTGCTAGCTTCACCATGAAGTTCCCCTGCAACTTTAATGGTGATTTCAGCAGCTTTCTTAAAATTCGCTTTAGAACGTAGGCGATCGCGTAAAGCGATGTACCAAATGTTTCCAGCTTTTTCCCAAGCATACCCGCCAATGTCCATAGCTGCTAAATAAAAAGCATGATTAGGAATACCTGAGTTTATATGTACTCCCCCATTATCCTTGGTTCCAGTGTAAATATCTTTCATGTGGGCTGGTTGGGGATCTTTACCCAAAACTTCGTCATCGTAAGCTGTTCCTGGAGCTTTCATGGAACGAATTCCCACACCCTTGACTTTTGATGTAAATAAACCTTCACCGATCACCCAGTCTGCTTGGTCTGCTGTCTGATTTTTAACTTTTTGCTTGACTAAAGAACCAAAAACATCAGACATAGATTCATTTATTGCTCCAGATTCACCAAAATATATTAAACCAGCTTCGTGTTGAGTCACACCATGAGTCAGCTCATGGCCAATGACATCAATAGATTTAGTGAACCGTTGAAATAAATCACCGTCTCCATCACCATACACCATTTGGCTACCATTCCAAAAGGCGTTATCATACTTTTCGCCATAATGGACTGTAGAATTTAAACGTAATCCTTTGTCATCTATAGAATTACGCTCGAAAACTTCATAAAATAAATCGTAGGTAGCACCTGCTCCATCATAAGCTTCGTTAACTGCTTCGTCTGTACCTGGGGGATCACCTTCAGAACGTACCAATTTACCTGGTAATTGTTCGTTACCACCAGCATCATAAATAGTACGATTTTTCTCACCAGGCTGAGGCATAAAAGTAATATCGCCTACTGTATTTCGTCGTCCCCGAAATTGTGCTGAAAGATTTAAGGTATGAAAAGCCCACTCTCTTTGCTCTGGGCTGCCACTGACAGCAACATTTTCTAACATATGGGGTGGTACAATGCAACAGATAGGGCATCTACGTAGAGGATGCTTACATTTAAATTTAATTTTCTTTTGAGCCAAAATATTCTCCTTTGACAATCAAATCCTTAAGAATGGCGTCTGCGTATTGAGATAAATTTCTCCTCAGTGTTTTCTTCAAGGTGCTGAATAGTTGACATTCTCTATCCGTAGCTATTTAGTTCGTGCAGATTGAATCTATGACACGCTCAGTAAGCATAGGGTATGGAGGATGTCAAGCCAAGATGCTGTATTATAGTATCAAGAGAATTGAATTGCCTACAATTAACTAATTATTTATTTGGACAATTTAGTTTGACAAATTTTTAAAACGGTTATGAGTAATTCATCCGGGTTAATCGGTTTAGTGAGATAATATTGAAATCCAGAAGCGATCGCCCGATCATGGTCTTCATCTGTAGCGTAAGCAGTTAAGGCGATCGCAGGAATATCCCCACCTTGTTCTGATGGTAATGCTCTAATTTGCCCAATTAAACTATAGCCATCTATATCTGGCATACCGAGGTCGCTAAGTATTAAATTTGGCTTAGATTCTAGTATATAATCAAGAGCTTCCTTCGCTGAAGCAGCAACAGTAACTTGTGCGCCATAATCTTCAAGTATAAAACTTATTATTTCCCGCGAATCTGCATCGTCGTCAACAATTAAAATTTTCACTTCTTGAAAATTTTCTCCTGCTAAAGACTGCTGATGATTTTCATTTGCCGGCTCATAAGACATATAAATGCAAGTTCGCGGTAGAGTTTATTGCTTGATAATTTCTTAATTTAGCAATGTATAGATTATCGGACAATGGTAGTTCATTACTTATTGCTTAATGCGTTGTATAACTATTTATTTTATCCTAATGTTATTACTATCTGTATAAAGAATATCTCAGTATTGTTATAATAGAGTTGAAGCAAATCTTAAAGTAGTTTGCGGTCGGGAAGTTGAGGAAATATACAGAGGTAAATATGCGTCAATTTCTAAACTCCGTAGCAACAATTTCTGCTTTGTCCGCGATTGCTTTATTTGGTTCTATCAATGCAGCTACTGCACAAGAAGCAACACCAGGGTTAGGTGGAAGCTATGTTGGTGTTGGTGGTGGTACAAGCGGTGACTTGGGTGTTGTCACTGTAAATGGACGTGTTAATTTCTCTAATTCTCAATTCTCTATTCGTCCCTCAGTACTTTACAATCCTGATTCTGGTAACACTGCTGTTATTGGTACAGCTACTTACGATCTACCTGTGGCAAATAACGCTAACGTTTACGTTGGTGCTGGTGGTGCTTTTGAAGAAGATTTTTCTTCTTTTGTTCTTCAGGGTGGTGTTGAAGGAGCTATCGCTAAAAACGTTGTACTTTTTGGTGACGTTACCTATATTACAGAAACTGGTTCCTTCCCCTGGAAAGCTGGTGTAGGTTACCGCTTCTAGAAGTAAAACCAATTGTATATGGTAAAAGGTAAAAAATGCCTTTTACCTTTTCTTACCTGAAACAGCCAGAAGGTTCACACGCTCTCCAAAGGTCAGTGTAGGTAGTTCAGTAGCATTAACTTTGACCAAAATTCTCTCGTAGCAATGCTCGGAAACCAGCTTGTTGGAAATGATCGTTGGCAGTTAAAGCTTCTGTAATTCCACAGGTTTGCATTACTACAAAAGATACACATTCAATTAATCGCCATTCTGTTTCTGGTCGTTCGCAGTATAACTCAAAAGCACGAGCATAGAGTTGGGGGGATACAGGAACAATTTCTACTTTCGGGTCAGCTTCTAAAGAATTAAGTAACGCTGACGCAGCAGGACGATATAATTGTTTAGATAAAGCGTTACCTATATCCAACATCACAGCTTGTGTAGTTACTAAGCTTGTACCTTCCGCTTCGATTAACTCTGCTAGGTAGATTGCTGAACGATGCAACTTATCGCTAGGTGCTGATAAGGCGATCGCATAAGACGTATCTAGAAAAACTTCAGTCCTCATCCTTAAATTTACCGAGCGGACAAATTATCAATATTACTAGACCAGTTATCTGGCCCGTTTAAACTTAGCGATCGCGCTGTTTCCAAAAAGGATACTACTTCAGTTCCCGAAGGTGGTAAAACCTCAATCGCTATTCTTACCCGAGTGTTTGCTGCTAGTGCTACGTGTTCTATGGGACGAAACACTTTGCCATCAAAGACAGCAGTAATTTTATCAACCATTTTTAAATAATTTTGATATTGTGTACTACAATTCCATCACTAAATACTGCTTAAATTTTTACTGAGTAATTTTTCTGACTATTTTCCATATATTAAAGATATGTCCAAGAATAACAGAAGTGGTATGACAAGATTGGTAGAAATTTGTTAAGAATAGTTACAGTAATACCACTAAATAAGGAATATATCAAATGGTAGATGCAACTGAGAATAATCCACCCCACCAGGTAGTTATTGTTGGTGGTGGTTTTGGGGGACTTTACGCAGCGAAAGGGCTAGGTAGAGCAAAAGTTGATGTCACAGTTATAGATAAACGAAATTTTCACTTATTTCAACCCCTGCTGTATCAAATTGCGACTGGTACTTTATCTCCGGCTGATATTTCCTCACCGTTACGCTCTGTACTAAATGTTTATAAGAATACAAAAGTTTTCTTAGGCGAAGTAGATGATATTGATGTGGATTCGCAAAAAGTAATTGTGGGTTCAGAAGCGATTGCTTACGATACATTAATCTTAGCTACAGGTGCGAAACATTCCTATTTTGGTAAGGATGAATGGGAGGAATTTGCTCCTGGTTTGAAAACAGTAGAAGATGCAATTGAGATCCGTCGGAGAATTTTTACTGCGTTTGAAGCAGCAGAAAAAGAAATTGATCCCCAAAAGCGTCGAGCATGGTTGACTTTTGTAATTGTGGGTGGTGGTCCAACTGGTGTAGAATTAGCAGGTGCGATCGCGGAGTTGGCTTACCACACGATGAAAGAAGACTTCCGCAATATTGACACGAAAGAAACACAAGTATTATTACTGGAAGGTTTGGATCGGGTTCTACCACCTTTTGCACCAGAGTTATCACAAGAAGCAGAAAAATCTTTGCAACAGTTAGGTGTGACTGTTTGCACAAAAACTTTAGTGACAAATATAGAAGGTGACATTGTTAATTTAAAACGAGGTGATGAAGTCAGCAAAATCACTGCAAAAACAGTATTATGGGCAGCAGGTGTAAAAGCGTCACCTTTAGGAAAAGTTTTATCCCAGCGTACAGGAGTTGAATGCGATCGCGCTGGAAGAGTGATTGTGGAACCAGATTTAAGTGTGAAAGGATATCCCAATATATTTGTAATTGGAGATTTAGCAAATTTTTCCCATCAAAATGGCAAACCTTTACCAGGTGTAGCACCAGTTGCGATGCAAGAAGGTGAGTATGTCGCTTCATTAATTAAACAACGTCTAAGTGAGCATACACTTCCAGCGTTTCATTATGTTGATAAAGGTAGCTTAGCCATCATTGGACACAACCGTGCTGTTGTAGACTTGGGCTTTATCAAGCTTACAGGTTTTATTGCTTGGCTAGCTTGGTTGTTTGTCCACATTTACTTCTTAATTGAGTTTGACAATAAACTTATAGTTATGATTCAGTGGGCTTGGAACTACTTTACCCGCAATCGTGGTGCAAGATTAATCACGGGAAAATCTCTCGATATTAGCGATCGCGCTATTCCATCAGCAGAAAAAGAAGTGGTAAATGTCTGAAGTTTGGATAGTTGGTAGTTATTTTCTACCAACTATCCAATCGGTATACTGACAATGAATGTTGTCCCGACTCCAACTTTACTAGCACAAGTAATTTCTCCACCATGTAAATCTACATAATGTTTAACAATAGAAAGTCCTAAACCGTTTCCGGGTATAGTATTGACATTACTAGCTCGATGAAAAGAAGTAAATAAACTTTCTTGGTCTGTTTCGGGAATTCCAATACCTTCATCTTGAATGCGAAAAATTACTTCTCTTTGAACATAAAACAAATCAAAATGAACTATACCACCATTGGGAGAATATTTGATTGCATTGCTCAGCAAATTAGATAAAATATGATAAAGCAATTTTTTATCTAAAGCAGGTAAAGAATTTCTACCATAAGTGTCTACTAATTTTCGCCATTGTCCTTGAACTGTAAAGATAATTTTGTGCTTACTACTAGCAGTAACTTCTATATCTTCTACTAAAGAACGGCAGAAATTCTCTAAATCTAATGGTGCTGGGCTACATTGTATTTTGTCAACTTCAGCCTTCCCAATTAATAATACATCAGTTAGCAAATTATCGAGATGTTTGACAGCATTTTGGATATGATTTATGTACTCAGTCTTTTTAACTTCATTTAATTGATGACTGTGACTTGCAAGTAACTCAGATGAAGTAAAAATAGTACTAAGAGGATTACGAAATTCATGACTGAGCATAGAAACGAAACGAGACTTAATCTCTCTCATCTCTTTTTCTTTCTCTAGAGCTTCACGCATGATTCTTTCTGTTTGATACTTATTTAAAGCAATCTCTATAGTTGTAATTAATTGTATTTCTTCAAAGGGTTTGAGTATATAACCAAACGGTTGTGTAACTTTTGCTTTTCGCAGTGTACAATCATCTGAGTAAGCAGTTAAATAAATGACTGGAATCTTAAAACGATTTACAATCTCTTCAGCAGCTTGGATACCATTCATATCACCTTTAAGCATGACATCCATTAAAATTAAATCTGGCTGAAGTTGTTCAGCTTTCTCAATTGCTTGCTCCCCATAAGCAATGATAGCAGGAACTGTATATCCAGATTTTTCTAAACATTCTTTAATATCGCAAGCGATAATTTTTTCATCTTCAACCAGTAGAATTGTCTCGTTCACTTTACTTTCTCCTATTGTTCAATAAATGTAATAGTAAATAGCGTTCCCGCTTTATTATTAAATGCGATTGTTCCTTCTAACTGTTCTACTAAACTCCAGACTAATTGTAAACCTAGTGACTTATTTCTCTGTATATCTATATGTTCTGGTACACCTATCCCATTATCGCTAACATTTAATGAATATTTTCCTTCTTCTAAATGTAAAAAATCGATATAAATATCACCTCCACCTTCATCACTAAAAGCGTGTTTGAGCGCATTAGAAACTAGCTCATTAATAATTAATCCACAAGGAATGGCAGTATCGATTCTTAGTAAGACTTTATCAATATTCAAATGTATATTAATATTCCGATTAACTCCATAACAACGACTTAAATTATTAGCTAACTTGCGAATATACTCATAAAATTCAATTTTAGCTAAATCACTTGATTGATATAAATTTTCATGTATTAAAGCCATAGCTCGGACTCGATTTTGACTATCTCGGAAAACATTTAAAGCTTGCTCATCTTTAATATATCCAGCTTGTATACGTAATAAACTAGAAATAACCTGCAAATTATTTTTAACGCGATGGTGAATCTCTTTAAGTAAAACTTCTTTTTCTTTCAAAGAACTTTTTAATTGAATATCAGTAAGCTTGCGAGCAGTAATATCAGTATTTGAACCTGCGATAAAACAAGGATGATTCTTCTCATCTCGCATAACTGTACCGCGAGCTAGAAACCACATATAATTACCATCTTTATGAAGCATTCTATGCTCAATTTCATATTTAGGAATTAAACCTTCTAGGTAAGCATTAATTTCACTCTTTACAGCTTCAACATCATGAGGATGAATAAGTTTTAACCAATCTTCTATGTTATTAAAGATATCTTTTTTCGGATAGCCAAGTATATCTTTTAAATTCGGGTCTATATATATATTATTCGTTTGAATATTCCATTCCCAGATTCCCACTTTACCTGCATTAATCGCGCGTGCATATCGCTCTTCGCTGATTCTTAAAGCTTGGTCTACTCGTTTTCGTTGTAAAGTATTACCTAACATTTCACATACCATTTTTAATAAAGCAATACTTTCTTCTGTCCAGATTTTCTTATTTCTAATCGAATCAAAGCCAACGTAACCGATTAGCACACCGCTAACAACTATAGGTAGAATAATCAAAGATTGAATATTTTGAGTCATCAAGATATGTTTTTGGAGACTTGCTTCTAGTGGAAGCTCCTGGACACAAGGAATGTAAATACTTTCCAAACAACGAAGTTTTTTTAATAACCAAGGAGAAAGTGCTTCGGGATCTATACTATTATTAATTAAACCATCTAAACTTTGAGTACACCATTGATAAGCTTGAGCGATTTGATCATCAGACAATAAAAAAACATAACTCCGGTCAACATTGACAAATTCACCGATCGCTTGTAATGCTTGAGTAATTCCTTGGTCAATTTCATCAGGTGCAAGATTAATAAAGTGTGTAGAGATAGTTGTAATTAATTTTTCAAAATCAACTCGATATCTCAGCGCTTCCTCAATACGTTGACGTTCCACAATTTCTAGTAACAAACGGTCATTTGATTGTTTTAATTCACTGGTACGCTCTTCTACTCTCACTTCCAGTTCATCTTTTGCTGTTTGTAATGCTTCTTGAGCTTGTTTACGTTCAGTGATATCACGGATAATTACAATTACCTGGTGTTGTATTGAAGGTAAAAGACGTGCTTCAAAACTCTTCTCATCTAACGAGTACTCGATAGCTACTATGGAACTAATTTGGTGTAACTGAAGAATCGCTTTTTGAAATTCACAACCAACATCAGATGGTAAAATATCTTGAACTCGTTTGCCAACAGCTTTTTCCTGTAGCAAATATAAATCTGATATATCTGTTGCATGATAACTGAGAATTGTACCATCAGCAGCTAATCTTAAGTATAAGTCAGGAAAGGCTTGGAAAATTTCTTGTAGCTCAGATGTAGTTTGGAGAAGTTGCGCTTCACACGCAACACGATCGCATATTGCACGCTGTAATAATTTATTCGCTTTAATTAATTCCTCTTTTTCTGCTTCAGATTTTTTTAGCTCTAATTCCAATGAACAACGCTGTTCCCTAATTTCTAAGAGTTCTGCTTGTAATTTACTCGTGAGACTTTTTGGAGTGATAACTTCTAAAATTTCTCCTGCATCATCTAAAACTGGTAAATAGCTTGTCTGAGAAGAATGCATCAAAGAAAGTGCAGCATCCACATTAAAATCTGGTTTTAAGCTGATGACTGGAGTTGTCATTACCTCACCAACTTTGAATTCTGCTAAATTCACCCCAGAAGCAACTAAACGTACTACATCCCTAGAAGTGAATATACCTAACAATTGAGAATTATTTACAACAAATGTACAATCCTTGCATAAATCTATTCCCTTAGACAGTTTTGCCTTTACCGCTTTAGTTGTTAGCTTAGAGGTGCGTTTTTTGCCATCATTAATATTAATATCCTTCTTAACTTGGGCCATAGACATAATAACATCTGTTAATACAGCATCAGTACTAACAGTTAGGATATTCGTCGATTTTTGATCATGACTTAAAACAGGCATAGCGACAGTCTCTAATAGCTACGATAGTGCAGCAAATCATTACTATATTAAGTGCTAAGACACTTTTATTTGTTTAATTAGCCTATTTTTTAGTTAAAACCTTGATTAATAAATTCAAGCTAAATAAAACAAAATATCAGAATATTTGCTGATTTACATATACATCCGGTAGTCAAAAATAATGCATTCTCAGTAAAAACTCCATCGTATTGTGAGAAATTTATAGTAGAGTATACTACATTACATACTTGAAATAATGCAATCTAAAAAAATTCCTACCCTATATTTACCAAATAGTGATATAATAAAGAACTAGTCGATAAAATTATAAACTCTCATGACCTCTGTGTCTCTGCGGTTAAATAAATAACTAAATTTAACAGCATTAGACAAAGATAAAAAATCAGCAACAAGACAAAAACAAATTAATGGAAGCGATGTCTAACGACAACCCGCATAGCGTCTATCAATCTATCCTCGGTCAAGAAAATGTTATTCCCTGGAAAGATTTTCCTGTCAATAAACAAGAACTTCTACTTAGTGCATCTACACTTCATCCTAGTTGCATTATATATCCCAATACAACTGAAGAATTAGCACAAGTCATCACCCAAGCTCACCAAAATAACTGGCGTGTTCTCACCTGTGGGAATAGTAGTAAACTTGATTGGGGTGGTTTACTTCAGAATGTTGATATTCTCGTTAGCACACAACGGTTGAATCGATTAATTGAACACGCAGTAGGTGATTTAACCATTACAGTGGAAGCTGGGTGTAAATTTTCTGATATTCAAGAAACTTTAGCAAAAGCTAACCAATTTCTCGCTCTAGATCCCATCGCACCGGATGCAACTATTGGTGGTATTGTGGCCACAGGTGATACAAGTTCCTTTCGGCAACGTTATGGTAGTGTCCGGGATCAACTTTTAGGTATTACTATAGTACGGGCAGATGGACAAATTGCCAAAGCAGGTGGACGAGTAGTTAAGAATGTAGCCGGTTATGATTTGATGAAGTTATTTACCGGCTCTTACGGTACACTCGGAATTATTAGTCAAGTAACTTTTCGTGTCTATCCTATGCAAGAAGCATCAGGAACAGTAGTATTAACTGGTACACCAGAAGTTGTATCCCAAGCTGCTAATATTTTGCGTAGTTCTGCACTCACACCCACAAAAGCCGATTTACTATCAAGGAAATTAGTAGGTAATTTAGGATTAGGTGACGGATTCGGGTTAATCGCTTGCTTCCAAAGTATCGTCGAAAGTGTGAAAGAACAATGCGATCGCCTAATTGAAGTCGGAAACAAATTAAATCTCCAAAGTCAGATTTTTTCTGGTAACGATGAAACTGATTTATGGCAAAGATTGCAAAAACAAATGTACTATAGTAATACGGAGCATGGAATTACCTGCAAAATAGGAGTATTACCGACCGCAGCGGTGGAGGTTCTGCTTTTAGGTGAGGAGGGTTTAGTACATAATGGTAGTGGATTAGGGTGGTTACGATTTGAGGATGCAAGTAAAGTAGAGGGTGTGCGTTTACTTTGCCAAAATCATAGAGGCTTTCTAACAATTTTAGCTTCTCCAATGGAAGTTAAACAAAAGTTAGATATTTGGGGGTATGAAGGTACTGGATTAAAGTTAATGCAACAGATTAAGAAAAAATTTGATGAACGAAATATTTTAAATCCGGGGCGTTTTGTAGGGGGAATTTAAAATGCAATCAGATGTTAAGAAGGTAGCTACTTTAGAAAATATCACAGGATTCGACTCAAGTCAGCCGCCTGAACCAAAATTAATAGATACTTGTGTTCATTGTGGTTTTTGTTTGTCTACTTGTCCCAGTTATCGAGTAACTGGTAAAGAAATGGATTCTCCGAGAGGAAGAATTTATTTAATGGACGCAATCAACGAAGGACAAATTGCGCTGAATGATGCAACAGTAGAGCATTTTGATTCTTGCTTAGGATGTCTTGCGTGCGTGACGACTTGTCCTTCTGGCGTGCAGTACGATAAATTAATTTCTGCCACACGTCATCAAGTAGAACGTAATTATTCCCGTAATTGGTTAGATACACTATTCCGCAAACTAATATTTTCCTTATTTCCTTACCCCAACCTTTTAAGAATCTTCTTAGTACCTTTGTGGATTTATCAAAAGTTAGGATTCTCAAAACTAGTACGTGCTACAGGATTACTGAAGAAAATCTCTCCCCGCTTGGCAGCTATGGAAGCAATTTTGCCAGAAATAGTTTCCAATCAAATATTTCCCCCAACAAGTGGGAACTTTCCTACAATTATACCAGCCCAAGGAGAAAAACGCTATCGAGTTGGAGTAATTTTAGGATGCGTGCAGCGGTTATTTTTCTCACCTATAAATGAAGCAACAGTAAGAGTATTAACAGCCAATGGATGTGAAGTTGTAATTCCCAAATCTCAAGGTTGCTGTGCTGCACTTCCCGAACATCAAGGTCAAACTCAACAAGCGCAAAGCTTAGCAAAACAAATGATTGATAGCTTTGCAAATACGAATGTAGATTTTGTCATTATCAACGCTGCTGGTTGCGGTCATACTTTAAAAGAATACGGTCATATCTTGGAAGATACAGAATATCGGGAAAAAGCCCAAGAATTTGCCGCAAAAGTCAAGGATGTGCAAGAATTTTTAGCAAATGTTGGACTCACTGCGAAATTATCACCCCTTGCTGAAAAAACATTGACATTAGTATATCAAGATGCTTGTCATTTACTACACGGACAAAAAATCAGCGTCCAACCACGTCATTTGTTACAACAAATACCAGGAGTCAGATTAAAAGAACCAATAGATGCCGCTTTATGTTGTGGTAGTGCTGGCGTTTATAATATGTTGCAACCAGAAATTGCTGAAGAATTAGGTCAACAAAAAGTGCAGAATTTATTAAATACTGGTGCAGATTTAATCGCTTCCGCTAATCCTGGGTGTACGTTACAGATTAGTAAGCATTTGAAATCTCAGGGTAGAAAAATACCTGTGATCCATCCTATGGAATTGTTGGATTATTCCATCCGTGGGGTGAAGTTGGAGATTTAGCCTGCCAGTGTTCCTAACCAAGCTTGTAAATCAGCCATACTGGTAAAATCAAGCAATGCACCAAGATTTTCCAGTTCCTCTAAAGGTAGAGTTTGGATTTGATCGCGCATCTGTTGAGGTAATTCTCCTACCCGTCGTCTATACGGTCTAATTTAAAGGAGAATTATTTCTTTTGAAGCTCCTTAGATAGATTTATAATTAACCCAGAGTCCATATAAATAGGTAAAAAACTAATGACATTACAAGAATTGCAGAAACAAGCATTGCAATTACCAATTGATAAGCGTTGGCAGTTAGTACAAACCTTAATCGATTCATTAAAGCAAGAAACTTACTCAGGAAAAAAGCAAGGGAATTTATCTCGATTGCGAGGCATTGCTAAAAGTGCAGTAGTATCAAGTAATGAAGATAGTACAAGAGATTATATTACTTATCTCACCGAAAAATATAAGTGATGAAAATCTTAATTGATACAAATATAATTCTTGATTTCTTGCAAGATAGACAACCCTTCGTAGAAGATGCGGTAAGGCTTTTTGAGAGAGTTGACACTGGCGATGTTGAAGGGTGTATTGCAGCAACAACAATCACCAATATTTATTATATTATTCGCAGAGCCAGAAGTGTGCAAGCTGCTCAAGATGCAATCGCTCAATTGTTGACTGATTTACACATTTGTGAAGTTAATACGATTGTACTACAGCAGGCGTTAGCGCTGTCATTTCGAGATTTTGAGGATGCAGTACAATATGTTTCTGCAGTGACGTATGGGGTAGACGTAATTGTAACTCGTGATGCTTCTGGTTTTGTAGATGCGGAAATTCCAGTCATGTTACCTGGAGAATTAAACAGAACATTAGATAGTAAATTAACTTAGTCCTACACGCTACTGAACTACTAAGACCTTTCTATACTTTTTCCTCCTATATTAAATATATTATGAAGTTATGGCTTATAGCGATTTTAGTATTCGTAAGGCAAAACAAAGCTTTAATCTAACTTTGGTTGAGGGAAGTAGCTTTTTTCCTCCTATTGAACCTGTAGCAGCTAACCCCTATTTGGTGGAGTTTTTACAAGAAAGTTTACCTTTAGCGATCGCAATGGGTTCTGAAAAAGCACGTTCGGAACTAATTATTAGTCCTATTTTGTTTGAGATACGAAAAATTCTCGACCGTAAAATTAGCTTTTTTTCCGGTGAGGAATTTACAGTGGATCCTAGTGTGGGGTTAAATGGTACTTGTGATTTTTTGATTAGTAAATCGCCTGAGCAATTAATTATTGAAGCTCCAACAGTAATGATTGTAGAAGCAAAAAAAGAAAATCTCAAGGGAGGCTTGGGACAATGTATGGCAGAAATGGTCGCTGCACAAAGGTTTAATGAAGCGAATCAGAAACCTACCCAAGTGGTCTATGGTAGTGTGACTAGTGGTAATTTGTGGACATTTCTTAAGTTAGAAAAACAAACGGTAACAATTGATTTAACAGATTATTTAGTTCCTCCAGTTGAGAGAATTTTAGGAATTTTAGTTTGGATGATTCAAAATACTTAGTATAGTATATCCTAATTGCTTGTGACTTCTACCTCGGTTCTTTTTCTTCTGTATACCATTTATGGGCAATTACAGCCAGCTGATCTAGAACAACGATTAAGTCTTGCGATCGCTCAGTTAAACCATAGGTAACTTGAGGTGGAATTGTCGGTTCATAAACACGATAAATTATTTCAGCCTCTTCAAGCATTCGCAATCTTTCAGTGAGAACTTTTGACGAAATACCTTCTATCTGACGTTTTAAAGCGCCAAAGCGAATAGATTCATTATTACGCAAAATCCAAAGAATATAAAACGTCCAAGGTCCACTAAGCAAATTTAACAAAGTACCCACTGGGCAACTTACAGATTCTTTTGACTGGGCCATAAAATTAGTACTAGCAAGTAGTGATGCTATGCATACATTGGTTAAAGATGCAATAGCATTATGAGTTAGTTTCTTCAAGGTGTCGCGGTTACTTCAAAGTACCTACTTTACATTTTAAATTAATTACTTATAGTAACTAATAGAGGATTATATACCTTCTAGTTTACAGGTTAAAACCTGTGGCTATACCTCCCTTACCTCTTCCTCTGGATAAGGGAAGTCATCAAAATATTGCTCATAAATGAAAATACTCATTCCACAAGCGAAAGCAGTAAGAGCGATCGCTCTTAGCGGTATCGCTATTCACACAAATAGGAGTCCTAGATTATGGAATTTGTAAAAAGCTTGTCAATTACTATGGTCAGTGCAGTGTTATTAATCTTGACAACAGCCACTCAAGCCAAATCTTCAACACTGACCTATGAGCGTAGTATTGGTAGTCCTGGAATTGAACCTGGAAATCTTTTTCTACCTCAAGGTATAGATGTGCAAGAACAGACAGAGAATGTTTTTATTAGCGATTCTGCTAATAATCGTGTCTCAGTCTTTGACCAAAACGGTAACTTTGTCAAAACTATTGGTAGTTTTGGTAGTGAACCTGGACAATTCAACCAGACAGCAGACCTAGCATTTGATAAATTGACTGGAAACCTTCATGTTGGCGATGTCTATAACAGCGAAATCGATGTCTTCGATGCCAATGGTAACTATCTCAAATCCTTTGGCAAATTTGGCCCTAAAATTGACAGACCTTTTTTTGGCCCTGGTGGTATGGCATTCGATGCTCAGGGCAATTTTTATGTTAATGATTACACTGCGGATACTATTCAGGTATTTAATCGAGACGGTAATGTCATCAAAACAATTGGCAGTTCTGGCAATGCACCAGGACAGTTTTTGGGACCATCCGGTTTATCGATATCTGAACAGTCGGGTAACATCTATGTAACCGACTTTTTGAACAACCGTATTCAAGTCCTTAATTCACAAGGAGAACCTATCTTAGTCTTTGGAGAATTAGGCAACAAACCAGGACAGTTTAATTCACCAGTCGCTATTGAAGTGGACGATGAAGAGAATATCTATGTGGGTGACGCTTTAAATAACCGCGTACAAATCTTTGATAAAAACGGTAATTACCTGTCTGAATTTGGCACACCAGTTTCCAACGCCAACCCAGAACCCCTTCCACCAGGACAACCTCTCCCTGAACCAGGACAGTTTAATTGGGCTGTTGGCGCCCACTTTGATGATGGCAGGCTTTATGTCAGTGATTTCTACAATAGCCGTGTTCAAGTATTAAAAGTTACTAAAGTACCTGAGCCTGCATCGATATTGGGTCTAGTTTTGGTAGGAATTGGGGCCGTTGTTGTGAAATTGAAACGTCACTGCATTAGTTAAAACCTTACAGTGGGTTTCAACGGGCGTGAGGTACTAGGCTTTTGATTTTGTTAGAATTCTGTCCAAGACCAATCATACAATTTTGATGTTTAAATTAGTAGGGTGCGTTACGGCACGACAATATTAAAACCAAAAGCAGAAATTATTTGCCGTAACGCACCGTTAATTCAGAAAGCGGTGCGTTACGCTGACGCTTAAACGCACCCTACTACCAACACATTTTTTGCATGAACCCAGTAGGGTGCGTTACGGCACGACAATATTAAAACCAAAAGCAGAAATTATTTGCCGTAACGCACCGTTAATCAGAAAGCGGTGCGTTACGCTGACGCTTAAACGCACCCTACTACCAA
>Ga0224723_1001244_pt1 | contig 15711 bp, 13 predicted proteins | sample Balambano_FR2_Me_FD_161647 | JGI IMG/M metagenome (GOLD analysis project Ga0224723, IMG submission 161647) | Freshwater sediment microbial communities from Lake Towuti, South Sulawesi, Indonesia - Balambano_FR2_MetaG | ecosystem: Environmental > Aquatic > Freshwater > Lake > Sediment | place...
GTTGCAGGCGTGTGTCGATTGCGTCGATTCTGTGGTCGACACGGACGATAGCGACGCGCAGCGCCGCCGTCTCCGTTTTCAGAGCGGCAACTTCGGTTTCAAGCGCGGCGACGCGCTCCCGCAGATCGAGGACGATCTGGAGTGTGCGGTCGAGTTTGGCGTCGAGCCGCCGCAGGTATTCGAGCACGAAGTCTTTGGGTTCTTCCGCCATAGGGGCAAGTCTAGCAGATGTGTCGAGGAGCAGCGAGTCGATGCGCATGGCGGCGAGGCCGCATCTGGTGAGCCTGTCGGGCCGGATGGCCCTACCACTCCGCGGCGAAGGGGCCTCTTTCCGCGGAAGCAATGGAGCCCGACAGGCTCACCCGACGCGGTAAGCGGCGTGACGGCCGGGAAAGACCGGCGCCCTCAAGAGTGCCCCACCGCCCCGGCGGCTTGCCCCCAGCCTGCCGCCGGGGATTTGGTGGGCGGGTCATGCTGTTGCGTGAATGCATTCGGGTGATGCGCTGAGTCCAGTCCCACTTGTCTGAGGCCCCCTTTCCTCTCAGGCGAGTCCCCCCCAAGGCGGCTATCCCTCAATAGCCGCCCTCGGCGCATCTCCCGAGTGCGTTGCGTCTGTCGCGTCTGTCGCGTTCCCGTGTCCGCCGGAGTGGCGGGGCCTCCTGGCCGCCGCTCCGCGTTGTCAGCGTGGCGTGCGTCGATCGGCGCCGGCCTGGCTCTCGTCCTGGAAAGAGAGGGGCCGGGCCGGCGCTTTCAGCACAGGTTGCAGGCGATGCTCAACAAGGTCCATCTCATCGGCCATCTCGGTCAGGCCCCGGAGATCAAGCGCACCCAGCGCGGGGAGCGCTATGCGGCGCTGTCGGTCGCGACCTCCGAATCCTGGCGCGACAAGGTCACCGGAGAGCGCCATCAGCGCACCGAATGGCACCGCGTCGTGGTGTGGTCGGAGCCGCTGATCGAGGCGGCGGCGCAGCTCAAGACCGGGGCCAAGGTCTGGATCGAGGGCAAGCTCGCCAGCCGCGCATGGACGGACGATGACGGCGTGAAGCGCTATGCGACCGAGATCGTGCTGCAGGCCTTCCGGGGCGACCTGCAGCCGCTGGATCGCAAGCCGGGAGAACGTTTGGCCGTGCCCGATCCGGACGGGCCGGACAGCTATGGCAGGTCGAAGGATTACGCCGGCGCTTTAGGCCGGCCATGAGGGGGGCGCAGCATGGAGCTTTACAGTGAGGAGGCCTGCCAGGAAGCCTGCGTGGTGCAGTGGCAGGCGGAGAATGTCGCCGGCGTGCACCGTCGCGGCGGCGCGCCGCGCCTGTTGTCGGTGCCGCGGCAATGGACGGCCTGGCTGCTGATGAGCAAGGCCGGCGTGCCGGCGGAGCTGATCGCCTATGTGAGCTATGCCGATCCGCGCGAGGTGCGGCGCAAGCTGCGCATCGCCGCCGCGCTGATGGTGCTTGCACCCTATGCCGCGCATATCGAGGCGCTGATGCAGCGGATGCCGCACTTCGGGGCGACGCGGCTCGGCGAGGCAAGGCAACGGAAACGGGAGGCCGCATGCGCCGTGGCAAGACGCTGAGCTGGGAACGGCTGCGCGCGCGGGCGGCGGCCTGGCCGCTGGCCGCGATTGCGGCGCTGTTCATCGGGGTGTCGGGCTTCATGACCGTCACTTTCGGCTATCGCCTCGGCGAGGCGGCCGGGCTGGGCCTCGTCTTCGCCGCCTTCGCGGTGGCCGTGGAGGGGTTTGCCGACCTCGCCATGCCGCTGCTGTGGCGGCGGATCGGCCTCGCGGGCCGGGTCTTGCTCGTGGCGTTCTTCGCACTCTGCCTTGCCTATAAGCTGGAGGCCGCCAAGCGCTTCGCCGCGGAGAATCTGGGTCTGCGCGACGCGGCGGCCGCCACCGCCGCCGTCGATTACGAGGCGGCCCGGCAGCGCGTCGAGAGTCTGCGCCGGGCCGTCGCCGAGAACGCCGAGGCGCGGCCCGCCGGCGTGATCCAGGCCGAGATCGACGGGCTGCTGCGCGATCCGAGGGCCGAAGGCTGCAACGGCGCCATCAATGGCGAGGTGACGCGCAACATCTGCCCCAAGGTCGACCGGCTGCGCGGCGAGCTCGCCCGCGCCGGCGTCCGCGACCGGGCCGAGGCCGAGCTGGCGCCGGCGATCGCCGCCTGGCGCGGTTCGGCCCCCGCGGCCGCCACGGCGCAGGATGGCGTCGGCCCGGTGGGGGCTGCGCTGGCTCTCGCCGGCGTCCAGATCGGCAGCTGGTCGCAGCTCGTCGCCCTGCTGGTGATGATCATTGTCGAGGCTGGCGCCATCGTCGTCCCGATGCTGATCGGTCTCGCTTTTGGCGATGGGCGGAGGCCTCAGCCTGCGGAGGCCGCCCCGGCCATGGCCGCGCCGGCGAAAGCGCCCGCAGCAGGGGCTGATCTACGGGAGGAGCTCCTTCCGAAAGCCTCCCCGCGCGGCATGACGCCGAAGGCCAAGCGCGACACCGCCGACCTGACCGTCTTCCTCGCCGAGCGCACCGAACGGGGCGCCGATGAGCGCGTGCAGTCGACCACGCTCTATTTCGTTTATTCCGAGTGGAAACAAGGCCGTGGCGAGGAGCCGATGACGGTCAACCAGTTCGGCACCGTGCTCACCCATCACCTCGGTCTCGCCAAGGCCAAGAGCGACGGCAAGATCTGGTACCAGAACATCCGGCTGCGCCATCCCGATCAGGGACGAAAGGCCGCCAGGCATCTCCGCGTCGCGGGCGGCGTTGCGAGCTGAGAGGGGGGAAAGGGCCATGCACATGTCGGTCGAGCGGGACGAGCTGCTCCGGGCGCTCAGCATCGTCGCTGGCCTGCCTCCGGCCAAGAGCGACATCCCGATCCTCACGCATCTGGCGATCGTCGCGGCGCGGGAGGGCGGCACGCTGCGCGCCACCGACATGGAGCGCCAGATCGTCTTGCCGTTCATGGCGCAGGTGAAGGAGGCAGGGCGCATCTGTGTGCCCGCGCGTCTGCTGCACAGCATCGTGAAGCGCCTGCCGGAGGGCAAGCCGCTGTCCATGACCCTCGAGGGCGAGCAGCTGCGCGTGGTGTGCGGCCGGTCGCGGTTTCAGCTGAGCGTGCTGCCAGAAGACGATTATCCCCAATTCGCCACCGCCGGTGGGCCTGGCAACTGGCAATTCGAGCTGGAGGCGGACCGGCTGCGCCTGCTCCTCGCCGGGGTGCGCCATGCGATCGCGAAGGATGAGAGCCGGTATTATCTCGGGGGCGTTTACCTGCATTGCACTTCCGAAGAGCCGGCCCGGCTGCGCGCGGTGGCGACCAACGGCCATGTGCTCGCGCTGCAGTCCTGCCCCGCTCCCGCCGGCGCTCAGGGCATGCCGGGCGTGATCCTGCCGGGCGACACGGTGGCGGAGATGCTGAAGCTCCTGCCCGACAGCGGCGAGTCTGTCATGGTGAGCGTCGCCCAGCATTCCGTCCTGCTCGATCTGCCGGGCGGTCCGTCGCTGCACTCCAAGCTGATCGACGGCGTCTTTCCCGATTACGTCCGCGTCATTCCACAGGAGCATCCGCACCGCGTGAATGTCGCGGCCGATGCGCTCGCCGAATCGATCGGGCGGGTCGCGACGCTCTGCAGCTCCGATTACACCGGCATCATCATGCTGTTCGACCCCAAGGGGTCGCTGACCGTCACGGTCGACCGCAGCGGCGTCGGCTCCGGCCGGGACCGCGTCGTGGCTGTCGAGATCGCCGGCGCAAAGACCGCGATCGGCTTCAACTGCCGCTATCTCGCGGCCATGCTGGCGAGCTACGCCGGCGGGATGGTGGAGATCCGCTATCTGGACGCGGACTCGCCCATCATGATGACGCTGGGCGGCACCGGCGATGTGCTGCAGGTGCTCATGCCGATGCGCGCCAACGTGGATGCGCGCGCGCTCGAGGAGGCGGCATGACGGGGCTGGCCACTGGCGCAAAGCGCTCGCCGCATCGCGAGCGCGGCTTCGATCTCTATGAGACGCCGCCCGAGGCCGTTCATGGCCTTCTCGCCCATCAGCCGCTGCCGCGCTGCGTCTGGGAGCCGGCCTGCGGCCCCGGCGCGATCGTGCGGGTGCTGCGCGAGGCCGGCCACCAGGTCTATGCGACGGATCTCAACGACTGGGGGTGCCCCGATAGCCTGTCGCGCGTCGATTTCCTGATGGAGCGCAAAGCCCCGGTCCAGGTCCAGGCGATCGTCACCAACCCGCCTTACATGATCGCCAACGCCTTCATCCACCTGGCGCTCGATCTCGTGCCGCTCGTGTGTATGCTGCTGCCGGTGCAGTTCCTGGAGGGCGGAGAGCGTGACCGGCGCCGCGATGAGCTGATTGACGGCGGCAGGCTCGCCCGCCTGCTGGTGTTCCGGGAGCGGCTGCCAATGATGCACCGGCATGGCTGGGACGGTGCGCAGGCGACGTCCACCAGAACATTCGCCTGGTTCATCTGGGACCGCAACCATCGCGGCATGCCTGCGATCGGGCGGATTTCCCGGCCGAAAGTGATGACGCAGCGCGAGGCGCTCAAGAATAAAACCGCGTGAGACTGGCCTCTCATCGCGGCTTTGCGTGTGTGTTGTTCGCGTAGAACGAAGTGGTTTCCAAGACGTGTCGCGTTCAGTGCGTAGACTCATCCGCATGAAACCGCGCTCACGGTCCCGATGATCTAGCATCTCCGGGCCGCGGGCGCAAGGTTCGACGCGATCCGTGGAGATGTAAGGGGATATGATCGGGGATACTTCTGCCGCCGGCCCCTTGCCGGCCGAAGCTGACCCTTCAGAGCGTCTTACGGCCGCCATCCGTCGTCTGGGTGAGCTGGGGCGGGATGGAATGCTCGATGCCGCCCTGGCCTATGCAGCGGCCGGCTGGCCGGTGTTTCCCTCTGAGTGGCGGCAAGACCCGCCCGATCTCAAAGGCCGCAAGAAGCGCGCGAAGTCGCCGCTGGTGTCGGGTCCCGATCGGGATGAGGCCGGCGAGAAGATCCCCGAAACCGGCGGGCTGTGGCGTGCAACAACCGACGAGACGCAAATCCGCAAATGGTGGTCGAAATATCCCAAGGCCCTCATCGGAGTGCCGACCGGAGCTCGAATCGGTCTGTTCGTGATCGATCTCGACCCACGCGGCGGGGAATGCCTTGACGAGGTCCGCAAACGGCTGATCGATGCCGTCGGGCCACTTCCCGATGGCCCAATCTCCGTCACGCAGTCCGGCGGATGGCACCTCTGGTTCCGCAATCCGCCCGGCGATCTCCCGCACAATAGCGCCAAACGCATCGCCGGGGTGGATTGGCGCGGCCAGGGCGGATATGTGATCGTGCCGCCATCGACCATGTCCGACGGCAAATCCTATAGCTGGCTGGTGCCGCCCCAATGAGGCAGCTTTTCCCTGAGGCCCCGGCGCGACTGCTCGATCTGATCTTTCAGCGCGGCGATTTCTCCCTGGAGAAAGCGAACGCAGCGGCCTCCGGATCGGCACCGCGACCGGCGCGCCTGCCCGCCAACGCCGGCGATCAGGCCGTCAGGCGATATGCACGCGCCGCGCTCGATCGCGCCCGCGACGATGTGGCGAAGGCCGTCGCTGGCACGCGCGGCCATACGCTCAACGCGACGGCCTACGGCATCGCGCCGTTCGTTAGCCTCGGCGAGTTGAGCGAGCGGGAGGTGTTCGCTGCGCTGCAGGACGCGGCCGATGCCTGCGGTCTCACGCAGACCGATGGTGCCAAAGAGCGCGATGCGAAGATCCGGCGCGGCCTCGATGCGGGTGCGCGGAATACGGGCGCGCTCGAGCAGAAGCTTCGCGAGATCCGGGAGGTGGCGGCGAACCGGCCGGCGCGGTCAACGGGCGGCGGGCGCCGCAGCGCGTCGCCTCGAACCCCGAAACCCCCAAGTCCAGATTATTCCCCGGATGAAGACCAACTGCCCGCTAGTACGGGCGGTCCGGAGGAGCCGGGTGAGAGCCAGGCTGCCGTTCATGGCGCCGGCCCGGTGCGCCCGCTCGGTCATCATGGGGGGGTCTACTACTATTTGTCCAAATCCGGCGAGGTTCGCCGCCTTCGCGATCAGGACCACAAGCGCCTCCAGATCCTGTCTCTGTTCGATGGCGATGACGAATGGCTGATCGAACGATGCCCAGCCTATGACAGGGAGGGAAACCGGCGAGAGGGCATGTGGAGCCATGAGGCGGCCGCAAAGCGGCTGATCCGCCTAGCAGCGCGAGAAGGCATCTTCGACCCGAATACGCCCGTGCGTGGGCCTGGCATCTGGCGCACCGATCAGGGGAGGCTTGTCATCCATGTCGGCGATGCCATCGCGACCCTAAGCGCGGAGGCCTGCCACGAGATCGCCGAGGGCGGCGGCCGCCTAGCTTGGGAGCATGCGGGCCAGATCATCGATGGCGGTTTGTACGCGGCGACTGCGCGCTGCCAGCGGCCTGCAAAGACGTCGGCGGGGCGATCCGCGGGGGCGAAGCTCCTCGAAGGCCTCAAGCGCTGGCATTACGACAACCCGCTGAGCCCGGATATCGGTCTTGGTTTTCTGGGCGCCGCTTATCTTGGCGGTGCGCCCGCCTGGCGCGTGCATCTCCTGCTGTCGGCCCAGGGCGGCTCAGGCAAGACCTGGCTGATGAATTTTCTTGAGGCGGCGCTCGGTGGCATGGGGGCGTACACCAACGATACGACCGAAGCAGGCCTGCGGCATGCGCTTACCGGCGAGACACGGGCACTGCTGATCGATGAGGCCGAAGGCGACGAAGGCTCGTTGGGCAAGGTCGAGGGTGTTATCCGCCTGTTGCGTCTGATGAGCTCAGGCGCCGGCGCCAACGTGATGCGCGGCTCGGCCGGCGGCAAGGCGCAAAGCTTCCAGGTAACAGGATGCGCCGTGATGGCTGCGATCCTGCCGCCGCCGCTCAAGCCGCAAGACCGCTCGCGCATCTGTGTGATCAACGTCCTGCGTCCGCCCAGCGGGCAGAGCACGGCCAATGCGGCTGAGAAGGCTGCGGCTGCAATCCGCGACGCGCGGCGGCTCGCGCCAGGGCTCAGAATGCGTGCGATCGCGGGTTGGCCGCGCTTCCTCGAAACCTTCGACCTCTATCGGGCTGGGCTGGTTGCCGGCGGGCTGTCCGGTCGCAATGCCGATACTCTGGCCACCATCCTGGCCGGCCGCGATCTCCTGCTGCAGGACAGCATTCCCGATCCGGACTCGATCGAGCGGGATCTGGCTCTGTTCGCGCCCCTGATGGCGAGCGCCGATGAAGCGGAGGACGAGGGCGAGGGCCAGCAATGTCTCACTCACCTCTACAGCTCGTCCTTCGACCGCTGGCACCAGGGCGAACGCTCAAGCGTCGGGGAGTTGATCATGGACAAGCGCAATGATCTGCTCGCCCGTGTCGGTCTCAAACTCATGAAGGTGGATGAGGGAGGCGGGCTTTTGGTTGCCAACCAGCATGTCGGCCTCGCCCGGATCTTCGAGGGCAGCAAGTGGTCGGATGGTCGATGGGTGACCGCGCTCCGCTATCTGGAAGGCGCGACGCCCTTCAGCAAGGCGGTGCGAATGGCAGGCGCGCTGACGCGCGCGACGCATCTGCCGATCGGGCTTCTGCCAAGACCTGACGAAGTATAAAATCACCTAAATCGAGTAATTTTGACACTTTGAAGTAACAATAAGCATTCGGCCAAGTATATAAATTTCCATAAAAACTGTTACGGTGTAACAGTGTGTAACAGCTAAGTGTAACAGGCAAGCTTTTGATTTCGTTGCGTAAATGTCTAACTGTTACGGTGTTACGGTCGATCTGAACCCCCTTAATGCGGGCGCGCGCGCCCGCATTAAGGAAGGGGCTGTAACAGCTGTAACAGCGTAACAGCTGATCTTATCTTTATCTATATTTCTATTTAAAATCATAGAGATAGAGAGAGATAAGGGGTGCATCGGGGTGTTACACAAGGTGTTACACCCTGTTACAGTGGAAGGACGTGGCCGTGCTGGTCAGGGCGGAAAGCGCGAAAACGCCAATCACGATGTGGGCGCTGCTGATCTGGGCCTACAAGCGCCAGATGGTGCGCTACGAGGTGGATCGGGCGCTTGCGCTGGAGCCGGCGGCGGACGGCTCCAGGGGCTTGCCAGGCGTTGCCTTCTGGGGGGAGCGCGGTTGCATCAACGGCGCCGGCACCACGGCGCATCCGGATGCCCATCGCGTTCATGCCCATGTACTGCGCTTGCCGCCAGCTCGGCGCGATCTGGTCATCAAGACCGCCGAACAGGGCCTTCCGCCAGAGTGGGACCCGAGCATTCCGCCGCTTCGTGTCATTCCCATGCGCAAGGCGGGTGGCGCCATCAAGCGCATCTGGAACCGATCTGGCAATGATGTCGGCTGCTGGATCACTTTTGAAGGCGTTGCCGAAGACGAAGCCCGCATGATTCGCGGCGCAGCGCGGGATATTTATACTTGCTGGTGGTGGGCTCTCTTCGCATCGTATCGTGATGCCTGGATCGAGGATCGGCTAGAGCGCTGGAAAATCTCAGGAATTGGTGTGGAGCGAGAGCCTTGGCTGCACGCTTATTGACAAGATACGGTTTTCGATTCAGACAGGCCAAATCAAATGGTATGGCTTGAGAACTGTTTCTCGCGGGCCATCAAACCGTCCTCTCTCCCTAGCACAGCTCTCCTTCAAAGCCGCGGTCGGGTTCGATCGGGGCTTTTCTGTTGTTCCAATGGGCAAAATTCGTCTGATCCGCTCTAAGCTGAGCACCGTTGCGCCACGGATTAGCTATGCATCTGTGCAGCACGGCGAGCGCGAGAGTGATCGCCGCCGTGATCGGCATGATCCCTGCCGTGGGCTCTACAAGACGGCGCGCTGGCAACGGCTGCGCCTCACGATCTTGACGCGCGACCTGTTCACCTGCCGCCTCTGCGGCCGCATTGAGGTGAACACTTCGCAATTGGTCTGTGATCACGTTGAGCCGCATGGCGGCGATGTCGAAAGGTTTTGGGCAGGCCCGTTCCAGACGTTGTGCAAGCTGTGCCATGACAGCGACAAGCAGCGCCTCGAGAAAGCGGCAAGGCCTCGGCGTTGGCCCTGCTGACCGCATGGGAGGGGGGATAAATCGCTGGCCAAGGCCCCACGGCTAGACCGGCGCGCTTTTACATTCGGAGATTTTTTCTGATGGGCCAGATTTTCGACCTCTTCGGCGATCCGGTCCCGGAAAATCGGGGCAAGCGCGGGCGACCGGAGCATATTCCGACATTGGAAAATCGAAACAAAGTCAACATGTTGCTTGCGCTTGGCTGGGGCAACGAACGGATCGCCAATGCGCTCAACATCACCGCGCCAACGCTGCGCAAGCATTATTCTTCCGAGCTGCGTTTCCGCGACTGCGCCCGCGACCGGCTCGAGGCCAAGACGGCGATGACGTTCTGGGGCCAGTTCATGGGCGGCAATACCGGCGCGGGCCGTGAGTTCGTGCGCCTGGTTGAGCGCAACGACATGGCGTTCGGCCGGCGCTCACCTGCCGCTGCCCTCGGGCCTGGCCAGGCCGCCAAGCCGGAGAAGCTCGGCAAGAAGGAGCTGCTCAATCAGGAAGCGCAGACCGCGCATGAAGGCACCGCCTGGAGCGCGCTGCTGCAGTGAGCGGCTGGTCTTTCGCCTGTCCGGACTGGGTCGAGCGCTTGAAGTCCGGGCGGTCGCTGGTGCCCGATCTGCCGATCGATCAGGGGCAGGCGGAGCGGGCCGTCGCGATCTTCAATAAGCTCAGGCTACCCGACGTGCCGGGCCAGCCCCGGCTGGCGGAGGCGGCGGGGGACTGGTTTCGCGATATCGTTCGCGCCGCGTTCGGCTCGCTTGACGAGGCCGCCGGCGCGCGGCGTGTGTCCGAAATCTTCACTCTGGTGCCGAAGAAGAATTCGAAAGCCGTTTGCCTGGACACCCTGATTGCCACGCCCAATGGCTTCACCACCATGGGCAATGTCAAGGTGGGTGATCGTGTGTTGGATGCCGCTGGTGAGCCAACCCGAGTAACCGAAAAGAGTCCGATCCTGCTTGGGCGTCCTTGCTACGAGGTTGTGTTTTCGACAGGGGAGACGGTGGTCTGCGACGGGGGCCACCTCTGGGTTACCGATGCTCACAAAGATCGCGAGCGCCAGAAGAGCCGCAAGCTCGACGACAGAAAGCGTCCTGTTTCCTCCGCTAAGACGACGTTCGAGATAGCGGCAACGCTGAAGGTGCCGAGCGGGTTGTATGAGATCAATAACCACAGGACGGCGTTGTGTGGGCCGCTGCAGTTGCCAGAGGCTGAACTACCGATTCCGCCTTACGCGCTCGGCGTCTGGATTGGGAACGGCGCATCCGAGGAAAGCATCGTCACCATGGGCTGCGCCGATGTGGATGGGGTGTGTGAGCGGCTAGTGAGTGCCGGGCAGCCGGCATATGTTCGAGCGCGTTATCCCGATAAGGGCTCGTCGACGATTGCGCTGGTCGAGAAAGGTGTCTTTCCAGCGACAAGGCTGCCCTACCGTTTTCGAACTGCGGTGCGGCAATTAGGCTTGCTCGGCAACAAGCATATTCCGGTTTGCTATTTGAGGGCATCGCAGGCCCAGCGCCTCGAGCTGCTGCGCGGGCTGATGGATACCGATGGTCACATCTCGTTCCGCGGGCAGGCCAAATATACGACGGTTTGTCCGCGAATTCGAGACGATGTCGTCGAGCTGGTAGCTTCGCTTGGCTACAAGCCGACGATCACGCATTGGGTGCCGCGGATTGGTGACAAGGCCTATCGAACCGCTTGGGGGATCAGCTTTTTTCCCCAGGGGGGCGTGTCGGTTTTTACGATGCCTCGGAAGGCCGTCCGTCAAGGGAGCAGACCAGCCTGCCGGCCACGATCGTTGAGCCGGCAGATCGTAGCGGTTTGGCCGGTGCCGAGCACGCCGGTGCAGTGCATCAGCGTCCAGAGCGAGACGCGCCAGTATCTCGTCACGCGGTCACTGATCCCGACGCATAACACCACGGGGGGTGCGGCGATCGCGATCACGGCCGCGCTGGTGAACCAGCGCCCGCGCGCGGAGATCCTGCTCGTCGGGCCGACGCAAGATGTTGCGGATCTGGCCTACAAGCAGGCAGAGGGCATGATCCTGGCCGACGATGAGGGTTATCTGCAGAAGCGATTTCATCTGCGCGACCATGTGAAGGAGATCAAGGACCGGCGCACGGGCGCGACGATCAAGATCAAGACTTTCGACATGCGGGTAATGACCGGATCGAAGCCGGTCGTGGTGCTGGTGGACGAGCTGCATGTGATGTCGTCGTTCAGCTACGCCTCGCGCGTCATCGGCCAGATCCGAGGCGGGCTGATGCCTAATCTGGAAAGCCTCTTGATCTTCATCACGACGCAGAGCGACGAGCCGCCGGCCGGGGTGTTCAAGGCGGAGCTGCAATATGCCCGCGGCGTCCGCGACGGCCGCATCACCGAGGAGGTGCGGATGTTGCCGGTGCTCTACGAGTTTCCGGAGGCGATGCAGACCGATCCGGGGAGGCCGTGGCGCGATCCGAAGAACTGGCCGATGGTGCTCCCGAATCTGGGGCGCTCGATCACCATCGACCGGCTCAGAGCGGATTATGCCGCCGCGCGCGAGAAGGGCGAGGCGGAGGAGCGCCGCTGGGCATCGCAGCACCTCAATGTCGAGATCGGCCTGGCGCTTCATTCCGACCGCTGGCGCGGCGCGGACTACTGGCTGCAGGCTGCGGACCGGACGCTTGATCTCGATGGGCTGATCGAACGGTCCGATGTCGTCGTGATCGGGATCGACGGCGGTGGGCTCGACGATCTCTACGGCGTCGCGGTCCTCGGCCGTTGCAAGCAAACGCGGCACTGGCTGCTCTGGAACCGGGCCTGGGCGCATAACGACGTGCTCGCGGCGCGGCCGGAGATCGCGGAGCGGCTGCGGGACTTCGAGAAGGCCGGCGAGCTCGTCATCTGCCAGCAGCCGCTCGATGATGTACTTGGGGTTGCGGACATCGCCGAGCGGTTGTGGCGGGAAGGCCTGCTACCAAAGAAGGACGGCATCGGGGTCGATCCGTCGGGTATCGCCGACACGGCCGACGAGCTCGCGGCGCGCCAGCTGGGGGATACGGTGGCGGGCGTGCCGCAGGGCTGGCGGCATTCTGGGCGCGCCTGGAGCCTCGAGCGCAAGCTGAAGGACGGCACCATCCGGCATGCCGGCCAGGCGCTGATGGCCTGGTGCGTCGGCAATGCCAAGGCGGTGCAGAAGGGCAATGCGGTGCAGATCGACAAGCAAGCGGCCGGAAAGGCCAAGATCGACCCGCTGATCGCCACGTTCAACGCCGTCGAACTGATGAGCCGCAATCCGGTGTCGGCCCGCGCCGAAGACATCATCGAGGTCTATGAGGAGCTGGTGACGCTGTGAAACTCTGGTCGGCACTGATGGCGATGGTGCCCGGCGGCGGCAAGCCCCGCGATCCTACGGATGATTTCTGGTGGAACTCTCCGGTCGCGCCGGATCTGTCGACGGCGGTCAATGCGGAAACCGTGGTGCAGATCCCGGAGGTCTATGATTGCCTGCAGGTGCTGGCGCAGACCATCGGCGCGTTGCCGCTTTTTGTTTATCGCCGGCTGTCGGATGGCAGCAAGGAGCGTGTTGAGGATCATCCGGTCGCAGCCCTGCTGCGCAGCCGGTCGAACGCGCTCATCGACAGCACCGCCTTCGAGCTGCGGGCGCAGATGATGTGGGACCTCGCGCTGCACCGCAACGCCTTTGCCGAGATCATCCGGGGCGTGAACGGGCCGATCGGCGAGCTGCTGCGGATCGATCCGCTCGCGGTCTCGATCATCAAAGGCGATCAGCGCGGCAGCTACGTCTATGAGGTGCGTGAGAATGGCCGCACGAGGCGGCTCTTGCGCGAAGAGGTGCTGCATGTGCGGATGACGCCGCTGACTTCGGACGGTCTGATGGGGCGCTCGCTGCTGCGCGACGGCTACCGCGTGTTTCAGCGCGCGCTCGCGCTTGAGGACTACGCCCGGCGATTCTTCGAGAACGACGCCACGCCGGGGCTGGTCATCAGCATGCCGGGCAAATTCGACAGCCGGGAGAAGGCAGCAGAGTTCCGGCGCATGTGGGTCAACCAATTCGGCCGGCAGAATCGCTGGAAGCCGGCGGTGCTCGATCAGGGCGGCAAGGTCCAGGCGATCCCGGTCGAGAACAACAAGGCTCAGTTCATCGAAACCTACAAGGAGGTCGCGCTGCAGATCTGCCGCCTTTGGCGCATGCCGCCGCACAAGATCGGAATTCTCGATCGCGCCACATTCACGAACATCGAGCAGCAGGCCCTCGAATTCGTGACCGACACCCTGCTGGCGCCGCTGGTGGCATGGGAGCAGGCGATCAAGCGCGACCTGATCCTGCAGGCGGACCACTTCGTCGAGCACAATGTGGCCGGTCTGCTGCGCGGCGATCTGAAGACGCGTTACGAGGGCTATGCGGTCGGGCGGAACTGGGGCTGGCTCAGCGTCAACGACATACGGCGTCTGGAGAACATGAACCCGGTGCCGAACGGCGATGTCTACCTGCAGCCGCTGAACATGGCTCCGGCCGGAGCGCAGGCGGCCCAGGCGGCGCTGATGGGACGCGTGGTGCCGGCGCTGGCCTATGAGCTGGGGCGCCGGCGGATGATCGAGAGCGAGGAGCGGGAATGAGGTACGCACGCATCCTGGGTTATGTCGCCAGCGGCGTCTGGGCCATCGAAGAGGTGAAGGGCTACACCATCCTCGCCTTTCTGGTGGGCAAGGCCGCCGGCGGCGTCGCCGCCTGGGACGACGATGAGACGCCCGAGGAGCGGCGGGAGCGGATCGAGCGGCGGAAACAGGAGGCTGCCGAGCGTCAGCAAGAGGCGAATGGCGGCGTGGCGGTGCTGCCGCTCTACGGGATCATCAGCCCCCGCGCCCACGATGTGGAGGACCAGTCCTCACCCGGCGGTGTCTCGGCGGAGGGCTTCGCGCGCGCGTTCCGTCAGCTAGCTGCCGACCCGCAGGTGACGGGCATTGTCATCGATGGCGACAGCCCGGGCGGCAATGCGCTAGGGATCGCGGAGGCCTGGGCGGCCATCCGCGAGGCGAAAGGCTCCAAGCCCGTAGCTTTCGTCGCCAACCATCTGGCGGCCAGCGCCGCTTACTGGATCGCATCTGCGGCGGACGAGATCGTTGTGACTCCGTCCGGCCAGGTCGGTTCGATCGGGGTGATGTCCTATCATGAGGATATCTCCAAAATGCTCGAGCTGCGCGGCATCAAGCCGACGCTGGTGCGGGTGCCGGAGTTCAAGGGCGAGCAGCATGAGGTGCTGCCGCTGACCGAGGAGGCGCGGGGCCATATGCAGGCTCGCGTCGACGATTACTACGCCATGTTCGTGCGCGACGTTGCCAAGGGGCGGGGCGTGTCCCGCGATACCGTGCGCGAGGGCTGGGGCAAGGGGCGCATGGTCGGGGCTGACGAAGCTGTGCGGCTTGGCATGGTGGATCGCATCGACAGCCTCGACAACACCGTCCGGCGTATCGCCCGCGCCGGCAGTAAGCCGAAGGCGGTTGCGGCAGAGGAGCCCGCCCCTGCGCTTCAGTCCCTTCGCCGCCGTCTCGCCGTCACGTAACGAGCAACCATTGAAAATCTTTGATCAAGCGGCCTTCGCCTCTGCCGGGCGGGGAAGGCAAAGGCTTTTGCGCCTGGCGTTAAGCATAGGGAGATTCACATGAGCTTGAAGGCACTGCGTCAGCGCGAGCATGATCTGAAGGCGGAAGGCCGCACGATTCTTGACAAGGCGGAAAAGGAGACGCGGCTGCTGACGGCGGAAGAGGAAAGCCGCTTTGCCGCGATCGAGCTCGAGCTGACCGAGCTCGCCGGACAGATTGCGGCCGCCGAGCAGTTGGCCGAGCGCCGCCGCGCCATGCAGCCGGCCGCCTCCGGCGGTGGTTCGACCGTCCAGCCGTTCGGCCAGGTTCAGGTCGGTGAGGATCGCGCGCGGCTCGATGCCCGCTGCGGTTTTGTCTCGATGGCTGAATTCGGCCATGCCGTCATGCGCGGCTCGGCCGGCGCGCCGAATTTCACGATCGATCCGCGGCTCAACGCAATGCAGGCGGCCGATCCGACCAATTTCCATCGCGAGGGCGGCAGCCGCGATGGGTACATGGTGCCTCCGGAGTTCCGCGACCGGATCTGGGAGCTGGTGCATGCGCAGGATAATTTCCTGAGCGAGATTGATGCGGAGCCGACCAACTCGAATGTCGTGAACGACATGATCGATGAGTCGACGCCCTGGGGCGCCGCCGGGATCAAGGCGAGATGGCGCAATGAGGGGCAGCTGATGACGCCGACCCGGCAGAATCTCAAGCCCCGTTCGGTCAAGCTGGAAGAGCTGTTCTGCTTCGTGATCGCGACCGACGAGCTGATGGAGGATGCGCCGCGTCTTGAAAGCCGGCTGACGGTGAAGTCCGCGGAAGCAATCAGCTGGCTTTTGGATGACACCATCATGTACGGCGACGGCGTGGCCAAGCCACTGGGCTGGTTCAGCTCCGGCGCCCTTGTCAGCGTCGCCAAGGAAGCCGGTCAGGCCGCGGACACCATCGTCGCCGCGAACATCACCAAGATGTATTCGCGGATGCTGTCCCAAGGCATCGCACGGTCGGTCTGGCTGACCAATA
>Ga0224723_1001245_pt1 | contig 15709 bp, 14 predicted proteins | sample Balambano_FR2_Me_FD_161647 | JGI IMG/M metagenome (GOLD analysis project Ga0224723, IMG submission 161647) | Freshwater sediment microbial communities from Lake Towuti, South Sulawesi, Indonesia - Balambano_FR2_MetaG | ecosystem: Environmental > Aquatic > Freshwater > Lake > Sediment | place...
GGCAGGGGGTGGCAAAGGGGGATCAGGTCGGGGGTGCGCTTGGCCGCCATGATGCCGGCAAGCCGCGCCACCGAAAGCACATCGCCCTTCTTCACGCCGCCCTCGCGGATGGTGCGCAGCGTTTCGGGCGCCATCACGACCGCGCCGGCCGCGGTCGCGCGCCGGGCGGTTTCCGGCTTGGCCGAGACATCGACCATGACGGCCCGGCCCTGCTCATCGAAGTGGGTCAACCCGCTCATGTCAGCAGCGCCCGCGTCGCGGCCTCGATGTCGGGCTGACGCAGCAGGCTCTCGCCGATCAGGAAGCGCCTCGCGCCGGCGCGCGCCATGCGAGCAAGGTCGGAAGGGGTGGCAAGGCCGCTTTCGGCGACCAGCGCGTAGCCGGCCGGCACGCGCGGTGCGAGCTGCTCCGTGGTTGCAAGATCGGTCTTCAGTGTCTTGAGATTGCGGTTGTTAACGCCGATCAGGCGTGAGCGCAGAATCAGCGCACGGTCGAGCTCCTCGGCATCATGCACCTCGACCAGCACGTCCATACCCAGGCCCAGCGCCTCCGCTTCCAGGGCCGTGGCATCGGCATCGGAAAGGCAGGCCATGATCAGCAGGATGCAGTCGGCGCCGTGCGCCCGCGCCTCAAGAACCTGCCAGGGGTCGAGCATGAAGTCCTTGCGCAGCACCGGCAGCGCAGAGGCCATCCGCGCCGCCTCCAGGTGGGCAAGGCTCCCCTGGAAGAACGGCATATCGGTCAGCACCGACAGGCACGCCGCACCCGCGGCCTCGTAGGCGCGGGCGATGGCGGGCGGATCGAAGTCGGGCCGGATCATGCCGCCCGACGGCGAGGCGCGCTTGATCTCGGCGATCAGGCCATACCCGCCCGCATCCACTTTTCGCGCAAGTGCCGCGGCGAAGCCGCGGGGCGGTGATGCCGCCGCCGCCCACTCGCGCAAGGTGGCTTCCGGCACTTCCCGCTTGCGCACCACCAAGTCGGCACGCGTGCGGGTGCAGATCCGCTCCAGCACGTCGGGCATGCGGGCACTCATGCGGGCGCCCCTTGCGTGATCGCCACCAGCCGATCGAGCACTTTCGCCGCCGCGCCGGAATCCATCACCTCGAACGCCAGCTGCACGCCCTGCCGCAGGTCGGGCGCGCGGTCGGCGACAACCAGGGCGGCGGCGGCGTTGAGCGCCACGATGTCGCGATAGGCGCCCACCGGCCCCCCGGTTTCGCCGGCCAGCACGGCGCGCAGCGCGGCGGCGTTCTCGTCCGGCTCGCCGCCCTTCAGCAGTGCGGGGTTGGCGCGCTTCAGCCCTGCATCCTCGGGCTGCACGGTGAAACTGCGCACCCGGCCATCGCGCAACTCGGCGACGTGCGTCGCGCCGGTGGTGGAGAGCTCGTCCAGCCCGTCGGCGCCATGCACCATCCAGGCGCGCTCGCCGCCCAGCCGGCCGAGTGTCTCGGCCATCGGCACCAGCCACTGCGCGGCCGGCACGCCCACCACCTGGCGCTTGACCCGCGCGGGGTTGCACAGCGGCCCCAGCAGGTTGAACAGGGTGCGGGTGCCCATTTCCACCCGCACGCCGGCCACGTGGCGCATCGCGCTGTGATGGCGGGGGGCGAGCAGGAAGGCGATCCCGGCCTCCTCCAGCGCCAGTTCGACCCGCTCGATCGGCGCGTCCAGCGCCACGCCAAGCGCCGCCAGCACGTCGGCCGAGCCGGAGCGCGAGCTGGCGGCGCGGTTGCCGTGCTTGGCTACCGGCACGCCGCAGGCCGCGATCACCAGCGCCGCGGCCGTCGAGATGTTCCACGTGCCGCTGGCATCGCCGCCGGTGCCGCAGGTGTCGATCGCGCCTTCGGGCGCCTCGACGGTCAGCATGCGCGCGCGCATCGCACGTGCCGCGCCGGTCATTTCCGGCACGGTCTCGCCGCGCACCCGCATGCCCATCAGCAGCGCGGCCATCTGCGCGGGCGTCGCTTCGCCTTCCATGATCAGGCCGAACGCGGCCTCGGCCTCGGCTTCCGACAGTTTGTCGCCCTGCGCCAGCCGGCCGATCACCGGCTTCAGCCCGGTGAGCTGCGGTGCGCTCAAGCCACGGCCTCGACCGGTGCGGTGTTGGCGCCGCGCGCCAGGTCCAGGAAGTTCGACAGGATCGTCTTTCCGTGTTCCGACGCGATGCTCTCGGGGTGGAACTGCACGCCCCACACCGGCAGCGCGCGGTGCGCGAGGCCCATCACCAGCCCGTCGTCGTTCCAGGCGGTGACCACGAGGTCGGAAGGCCAGCTCGCCCGATCGACCACCAGCGAATGATAGCGCGTGGCACGGAACGGGTTCGGCAGGCCGGCGAAAATGTCGCTGCCGCGATGGTGCATGACGCCGACCTTGCCGTGCATCGGCGCAGGCGCCCGCACCACCTTGCCGCCGAACACCTGCCCGATCGCCTGGTGGCCCAGGCACACACCCAGGATCGGCACGCGGCCTGCTGCCGCGCGAATCAGCTCCAGGCAGATGCCGGCCCGGTCGGGATCGCATGGGCCGGGGCTCAGCACGATCGCGCGCGGCTGCATGGCCAGCGCCTCGTCCGGCGTCAGCGCGTCGTTGCGGCGGACCAGGATGGCATCGTCGCGCCACGCGCCGCGCGCCTGCAGCACCTCGCCCATGTAGTGGAAGAGGTTGAAGGTGAAACTGTCGAAATTGTCGATCAGCAGGATCATGGCAGCAGGATCATGGCGCGCTCCGAAAACACCTTCGCCGTCCCGCCGTCCCGCCGCAAGGGGCGGGTCTGCTAGCCCAAAAAATCCTCCCCCCTGGGATGCGCGGGGGTAGCGGACCATCTTGCCCGGCATGGATGCGATGGCAACCCGTCCGCTCGACGTGCCGATCACCGGCATGCACTGCGCCGCCTGCGCCGGCACGGTCACCGCCGCGCTGGCCGCTGTGCCGGGCGTGCGGCGGGTGCAGGTCGATCCCGCCACGGAAACCGCGCATCTGGACGTCGCCCAGCCGGTGCCCGACGCGCCCGCCCTGGCGCGGGCGCTGGGCGCCGCCGGCTATGGCCTGGGCAGCGTGCCCGTGACGCTGGCCGTGCCCGGCCTTTCCAGCGCCGGCGCCGCCGCCACCATCGAGGCGCTGCTGCGCGCCGATCCCGGCGTCGTCGAGGTCAGCGTCAACCCGGCGAGCGAGACCGCCGTGCTTCGGATCGTCGCCGGCATGACCGGCACGGCACAACTCACCGCGCGCCTTGCCGGGGCGGGGATCGCCGCGCGGCCGGGCACCGCGCGCGATCCGGGCGAGCGATCGGCGGATCTCAAGGCGGTCGCCGCCCTGCTGCTGCTGGCCCCCTTCCTGGCCGACATGGTGCTGCACATGGCCGGGCAGCATGGGTTCCTGCCGCCCTGGCTACAGGCGCTGCTGGCCAGCATCATCGCCGTCATCGCGCTGCCCAGGATGCTGCGCGGCGCGATCGCCGCGACGCGCGCGCGCGCCGGCACGATGGACCAGCTGGTCTCGCTCGGCACGCTGGCCGCCCTTGGCCTGTCGTTTTGGCACCTGATGGATGGCGGACCGCTCTACTTCGAAGCGGCGGCCGCCGTGCCGGCCTTCGTGCTGGCCGGCAAGCGCCTGGAGGCTCGCGCCAAGCGCAAGGCGTCGAACGCGATTGCGGCGCTGGCCCGGCTGCGGCCCGATGTCGCGGTGCGCATCGCCGAGGATGGCACGCGATCCGAAGTCCCCGCGGCCAGCCTGCGTGCCGGCGATCGCGTGCTGGTCGCCGCCGGAAAGTCCTTCCCCGCCGACGGCATCGTCGAGGAGGGCGAAAGTGCCGCCGACGAATCCCTGGTCACCGGCGAGAGCCTGCCGGTGGCGAAGCGCGCGGGCGATCCGGTGATCGCCGGCAGTGTCAATGCCGATGGCGCGCTGACGGTGCGGGTGACCGGCGCCGGCGAGGGCACCGCCATCGCCCGCATCCTGAAATTGGTGCGCGAGGCGCAGGCCAGCCGCGCGCCGATGCAGGCGCTGGCCGATCGCGTCGCGGCGGTGTTCGTGCCCGCCGTGATCGTGCTGGCGCTGCTGACCTTCGCTGTCTGGATGGTTCTGGGCGCCGGGCACGAGGTGGCGCTGGTGAACGCGATCGCCGTGCTGGTGATCGCCTGCCCCTGCGCGCTGGGGCTGGCGACACCGGCGGCGATCGTCGCCGGTCTTGGCGCCGCGGCCCGAAGCGGCGTGCTGTTCGCCGGCGCCGCCGCCACCGAGAAGGCGCGGCATCTGCAGGCGATCGTGCTCGACAAGACCGGCACGCTGACCGCCGGACGCCCGGCCGTGGTGGCGGTGGAGGGTGACCCCGACACACTGGCGCTGGCCGCTGCGCTGTCGGCCGGCGCAACGCACCCGCTGGCGCGTGGCGTGCTGGCGGCGGCCTCGGGGTTCGAACCGCCCGCCGCGCGCCTGGTGATGAACTTCCCCGGGCGCGGGGTGCAGGGCCGCGTCGGCGCCCGCAAACTCAAGTTCGGCAGTGCGGACTTCGCCGGTCAGCCGGCGAGCGAGCTGGCCGACGCCGCGGCCGGCCACGAATCCCACGGCGCCAGCATCGCCTGGCTGGCCGAGGAGGGCCCGGGCGTGATCGGCTTCATCGCCCTGGCCGACCCCATCAGGCCGGAGGCTGCCGAGGCGCTGGCAGCACTCCGCGCGCTTGGCATCGCGCCCGTGATGGCCAGCGGCGACGCGCCGGCCGCGGTCGCCAAGGTGGCCGGGGCACTGGGCATCGCCGAACACCACGCCCGCATGCAGCCGGCCGACAAGGTTGCGCTGGTGCGGTCGATGCAGGCGGCGGGCCGGCGCGTGGCGATGCTGGGCGACGGCATCAACGACGCGCCGGGCTTCGCGGCGGCCGATTTGTCGATGGCGATGGGGGGCGGCGCCGATGCCGCGATCGCCACCGCCGACGTGCTGCTGCTGCGGGACGACCCTCGGCTGGCCGCCCTGGCGATCCGGATCGCGCGGGCAACGGCGGCCAAGGTGCGCCAGAACCTGGCGCTCGCCTTCGGCTACAACGTGCTGGCGATTCCGCTGGCGATGGCGGGCATGCTGTCGCCGGCGATCGCGGGCGCGGCCATGGCGGCCAGCAGCATCAGCGTTGTGGCCAACGCGCTGACCTTGCGCAACGCGGGCCGAGTGCGCTCGGCCGCAGGGCCGCCGAAACGCCGCGCCGTGGATTGATACGCTTCGCAACGCCACGCCGGCCGGAACCGGAGTAGTCTCGGCCCGAATGCCGCCAGACACCGCGCCCCCGCGCACGCCGCTTGACGTGCCGGCCACGATCGCAACCCCGCCGCAGCTGCCGGTACAGCCGCCGCGCGCGCCGCGCGGCGCTGCGCGCCGACCCTCCTGGTTGCGGCGCTGGCGCTGGCGGTTGCCGGCGCTGGTCCTCGCCCTCGTCGCCGCCGGCTATGCCGCCGCGCCGCGTCTGCTGAGCCCCGTGGTCGAACCCATCCCGGTGGCGCGCGGCAACCTGGTGGCGAGCGTGGTGGCCACCGGCCGCGTCGAGACGCCGCACCGCGTGACGATCGCCAGCCAGGTAACGGGCACGATCGCCGCCATCCCGGTCGCCGAAGGCCAGGAGGTGGCGGAAGGTCAGCTGCTGGTGGCGCTGCGCGAGACCGAGGCGCAAGCCGCGATCGCCCAGGCCGAGGCGGCGCTGGCCCAGGCCGAGGCGCGACTGAACCAGATCGAGACCGTCTCGCTGCCGGTGGCGCGCGAGACACTGACGCAGAACGAGGCGAACCTGGCGAACGCGCAGCGCGCCTATGAGCGTGCGACACAACTGCGCTTGAGCAATGCCGGCACCGAGGCTCAGCTCGACGAGGCGCGGCGCGGCCTTCTGGTGGCGCAGGCCCTGGTGCGGTCGGCGCGCGTGCAGCTGGCAGGCTGGTCGCCCGGCGGCGGCGAGCGCGTGCTGGCCGAGACCCAGGTGGCCGAGGCCACGGCCGCCGTTTCGGTGGCGCGCGCCCGGCTTGACTACACGCAGGTCCGCGCGCCCGTCGCCGGCACGCTGATCGCCCGCAGTGTCGAGCCGGGCTGGGTGGTGCAGCCCGGCCAGGCGCTGATGGTGCTCTCGCCGCGGGGGCGCACCCAGATCGTCGTGCAGATCGACGAGAAGAACCTGGCGCTGATCGCGCCCGGCCAGACAGCACTGGTTTCGGCCGACGCCTTTCCGCAGCGGAACTTCCCCGCCACGCTCGCCTACATCAACCCGGCTGTCGATGCGCAGCGCGCCTCTGTCGAGGTGAAGCTCGATGTGCCCGACCCGCCCGACTACCTGCGCCAGGACATGACGGTTTCGGTCGATCTCGCGGTCGCCACCCGCGCGGATGCGGTGGTGGTGCCGCTTGCCGCCGTGCGCGACCTCGGTGGCCGCGAACCATACGTGCTGGTGCTGGAGGGCGCGCGGGCCGTGCGCCGGCCGGTGGTGCTTGGCCTGCGCGGCCCCACCATGGTCGAGGTGCGCGAGGGGTTGAGCCCCGTCGAGCGTGTGCTGCCCGCAAGCGCCGCCGTGACACCGGGCGGGCGGGTGCGCGCGCCATGAAGCGCTGGATGCCGTTCGCCTGGATCGCCGCCTTCCGCTTCCTGCGCGAAGGCTGGATGCAATCGCTGTTCATCCTGGCCGGGGTGGCGATGGGGGTCGCCGTGATCGTCTTCATGTCGGCGCTGATGGCCAGTTCCCAGGCCAATTTCCTGCGCCGCGTGCTGTCTGCCCAGGCGCATGTCGTGCTGCTGCCGCAGGAGGAGGTGGCGCGGCCGCTGCGCGGCGCGGAGGACGTGATCGCCGATCCGCGCGTGCAGCGCCCGGCGCAGCGGCTGCGCTCGATCGACCAGTGGCAGGCCATGCTGCGCCAGCTGGCCACCATGCCCGAGGTGATCGAGGCCACGCCGGTCGCCTCGGGCGCCGCGCTGGCCGTGCGCGGCGATGCCAGCCGCTCGATCACGCTGAACGGGGTGGAGGCCGAGAGCTATTTCCGCATCGTGCTGATCCCCGAGAACATGGTGGCCGGGCAGACACGGCTCGGTACCGACGACATCATGATCGGCGCCGAGTTGGCCACTCAGCTCGGGGTCGGCATCGGCGACCGCATCCGGGTCTCGGCCGCCCGCGGCAGCGAGGCGACGCTGACCGTCAGCGGCATCTTCGACCTGGGCAACAAAAGCGTGAACGAGCGCACCACCTATGTCGCGCTGCGCACCGCGCAAAGCCTGCTGCGGCTGATCGGCGGCGTCACCAGCATCCAGGTCACGGTGGCCGACATCTGGGCGGCCGAGCAGCTGGCCGGTCGGATCAAGGCGCTGACGGGCATCAAGGTGGAATCCTGGATCGCCACCAACCAGCAGTTCTTCACCGCGATCAACGCCCAGGAGACGATGATCACCATGATCCGGCTGGCGGTCGGGCTTTCCGTGGCGCTGGGGATTGCCAGCGTGCTGGTGGTCTCGGTCGTGCAGCGCTCGCGCGAGATCGGCATCCTGCGCGCGATGGGCGCCAGGCGCGCGCAGGTGCTGCGCGTGTTCCTGATCCAGGGCGGCGTGCTGGGCTTCGTCGGCGCGCTGATCGGCGCCTCGCTGGCCTTCGGCGCGCTGCGCGCCTTTCACGCGCTGGTACGACAGGCGGATGGGCGGGAACTGTTCCCGCTGGTGCTGGACCCGTGGCTGTTCGTCGCCGCCTCGGCGCTGGCGGCGGTGACGGGGGTGCTGGCTGCGGTGGCGCCCGCGCTGCGCGCCGCACGGCTTGATCCCGTGGTGGCGATCCGTGGGTGACGCCGCGCGCGGGCCTTCGGCCGCTGCCCCGCCGCCCGATGTGCTGCGCCTGGCCGGCGTGCGGAAATCCTACAATGTCGGCCTGCCTTCCGAGGTCGAGGTGCTGCACGGCATCGATCTTTCCCTGCGGGTCGGCGAGTTCGCCGCGCTGATCGGGCCATCGGGGTCGGGCAAGAGCACGCTGCTGAACCTGATCGGGCTGCTTGATCGGCCGAACGAGGGCAGCGTGTTCATCGAGGGGCAGGACACCCGCACCCTTACCGACCGCCAGCTCACGCGCCTGCGTGGTCACCGCATCGGCTTCGTGTTCCAGCACCACCACCTGATCGGCGCGTTCACCGCGGCCGAGAACGTGCTGATGCCCATCCTGGTCGATCGCGACCGGCCGGATGCCGCGATGCAGGCGCGCGCCGATGCGCTGCTGGAGCGCGTGGGTCTGCTGCCGTGGCGCGATGCGCTGGTCGGCACGCTGTCGGGCGGCCAGGCGCAGCGCGTGGCGGTGGCGCGCGCGCTGGCCATGGAGCCCGCGCTGGTGCTGGCGGACGAGCCGACCGGCAACCTCGACACCCGCTCGGCCGACGGCGTGTTCGCGCTGCTGCGCGACATCAACCGCGCCAGCGGCACGGCCTTCCTGGTGGTGACGCATGACCCGCGCCTGGCGCGCCGGTGCGATCGCGTCATTGAGGTGGTGGACGGCGCGATCGTGGCCGATGCCCCGGTGGTCGCGCGGTAGGCGGCACGGCCCTCGGTTGCTAGCTTCTCCGTCCCGCGCGACTCCAACGGGGCAGGGAAGTGGACGCAACACCGCAAGCCCGCCTTGACGCTGCTGAGGCTGCCAGCGCTGCCAGCGCTGCCCGGCTGCTGGTGTGCGCGCCCGCCCAGGACGCACCGCGCGTGCTGGGCGAGATCGCCGGCCGGGTACGGCTGGTGGTGACCTCGCCGCCCTATCACAACGCCATTGCCTACGACTCGCACGTGGCCGATGCGACCGCGAACTACCGCCCCCGTCAGACCACCGACTATGCGCGCGAGTTCCTGCCGATGCTGGACGAGGTGTGGAACGCCTGCCATGCGCTGCTGGCGCCGGCCGGCCACCTTGCCGTGAATGTCGGCACCGTGCTGCTGGATGGCTACCACTTCCCGCTGCCGCAGGACATTCTGGCGCGCCTGCTCGCCGAACCCGGTCGCTGGGAGTTCGTGCGCACCATCATCTGGAACAAGGTGACCGCCGGCGTGCGCCGCGCCGGCACGGCGATCAAGTACGGGCTGCCCGGCTACTGGTATCCCAACATCATGACCGAGCACATCATCGTCCTGCGGAAGCCGGGGCCGGCGCGCGAGCTCGCGTCGGACGTACCCGCCGAGTGGTGGCTGCCGGTGTGGGACCTGGCCCCCGTGCCGCCGCGCCAGGTGCTCCACCCGGCGCCGTTCCCGGAAGACCTGCCGCACCGGCTGGTCCGCATGCTGACCGACCCGGGCGATGTGGTGTTCGACCCGTTCCTGGGCGCGGGTGCCACCGCCAAGGCCGCGTTCGACCTGGGCCGCGTGCCGGCCGGCACCGACATCATCGCCGAGTATGTGCGGATCGCGCACCGGCGCCTGGCCGCGCCATCGCTGGTGCGTCCCGTTCAGCTTCGCATCCGCACCGTGGCCGAGGAAACGTTCGTGCCAAAGCGCATGAAGTCACCCACTCGGCATGGGGCGGGCATCAAGGCGCGCGGGCGCAGGCGCCATCCGTTGTGACTGCCGCGCCGGGCCTGGTGGTCGCCGTGCTCTCGGGCGACGAAACCGTCGAGGAAGTCGAGCGGCTTGCGCATGCGGCGATCGCGGCAACGCCGGCAGGGCGCTTCCTGTGTGTGCTGTGGCCAGTGCCGCTGGCGTGGCGGAACGAAGTGCCGATCGAGGCCACCTTGATCGCAGCGCTGCTGGGCCCGCCCGCCACGCGCCACGAGAATAAGACCGAGCAGGTGACGCTGCACGCCAACCTGGCCGTGCGGAGCTATGGCGAGGACCCGCTGGTGCCACGGCGCTGCTTTCAGCTGGTGGTGCTGCGCCGCGCAGGCCCGCGGCTGCTGGACCGGCGCCGGTCCCCGGGCGGCGCGCCTGAGGCCGAGGCCAAGCTCGACACCACCCGGCCCGCCTTCACCCGCGACTGGGCGAACAATGTGTGGCACGTGCGCGACGACCACGCCGAGGATCGGATCATCGCCCGTTTGGCGCGCCTGCTGCGTTGGCCGGATGAGGCCCTGGCGCTGCACCGCCCCGACGCGCAGCCGGTGGGATGGCAGGCACGGGCCGACGTCTCGGGCGAGCTTGTCGGCGTGCCGGAGCGCTACGCCGCGGGGTCGGCCTGACGCCGCTTCAGGCGGCCGGCGGGGCGATGCGCCCGACGACGGCGAAGTGCCCGTCCCGCGGTTGCAGCGCCACGATCTCACCCGACGACGGAAACACGCCGGTGACGCGCGTGATGTTGACCTGGTGCGTCACCAATATGCGGGTGCCGGGGCCGCGCCACGAGGCGACGAGGGCGACCAGCGCCGCGACCTCGCCCGGCGCCGGGGTGTGCCGGAACCATGAGTCGAGCGCCACGTCGTGGCGCACGTCGCCCAGCCCCAGCAGCCGGGCGGTTTCCTGGCAGCGGCACCAGGCGCTGGCCGCCACGTCGCCGGCAACCACGCCAGCGGCTCGCAGCATCGCGCCGGTCGCGACTGCCTGGGCGCGGCCATCGGCCGAGAGGTTGCGCTGGGTTGTGCAGTCATCAAGGCGCATGCCCGGCGGGTCGCCGCCGCCGGGCGCCAGCGTATGTCGCATCAGCGCGACGCCGCCAGCAGCAAGGGCCGCCAGGGCGTCCGCCGTTGCGTGCGTCCGGCCCACGGCGAGAGCGCACCCGGCGCCAGCCGCAAGCAGAAGCCGCCGGGACGGTACGAGCGTCATTGTGCACAGATGGAGGCGGCCGCGACCGGCGGGAGGGGGCGGGGCATCAATGGCGCGAGCGTGTGCTTGCCCTGCCGCCGGCGCGTGCGCATGGTATGCACATACCCAGCCGGAGTCTGCGCGCATGGGCGATGATCGCAAGGTTTCAAAGCGGCCGGTGAACCTGACGCTCAACGAGCACCTGGTGCGCGAGGCGCAGTCGCTGGCCGGGGACCTGTCGGGAAAGGTCGAGGCCCTGCTGGAGGCCTTCGTCGAGGCAGAAGGCGCGAAGCGGGCAGAACGCGAGCGGCAGATCGATGCCTACATCGCCTGGTCGAACGAGTGGATCGCCAGGAACGGCGCGTGGGGCGAAGAGTTCTCCACGCTCTGATACGGGCGGCAGAATGCGTTGACGTATCGGCACGCGTTGGATAGCTGTCGAGGCACCCTCACCCTGTCCCTCTCCCTGAGGGAGAGGGGACCCTCGACGGATAGTGCCGCTGTGCGTTCCCTCTCCCTCAGGGAGAGGGACAGGGTGAGGGTGACGTCCCGCCCCCCAATGCGTCATCTCGTCGTGCCGCTCGTATGCTGCCGCAGTTCCGTGTCCATCGGAACCGGGGCACAACGCGCTCCAGAATGACGCATGGTGTGGTCGCGCAATCATTGGGCTTTACGGATCACCCGCGCCTACGGCTGATGCGCGTCAGCCCCGGTTGCTGGCAAAGCGCACGGCCTCCTCGGCGGCGCGGAACAGCGCGCGGGCCTTCATCACTGTCTCGTCGTGCTCGGCCTGCGGGTCGCTGTCGGCGACGACGCCGGCGCCGGCCTGCACATACATCGTGCCGTCCTTCACCACCGCGGTGCGGAGGCCAATGCAGGTGTCCATCTCGCCGTTGGCGCTGAAATAGCCGATGCAGCCGGCATAGATGCCGCGCTGCTCAGGCTCCAGCTCCTCGATGATTTCCATCGCCCGCACTTTCGGCGCGCCGGTCAGCGTGCCGGCAGGGAAGCCGGCCATCAGCGCATCCAGCGCATCGCAGCCGGCGCGCAGCCTGCCCTCGACGTTGGAGCTGATGTGCATCACGTGGCTGAAGCGCTCGATGACGAACTGCTCGGTCACGCGCACGCTGCCGACCTCGGCCACGCGACCCACGTCGTTGCGCCCGAGATCGAGCAGCATCAGGTGCTCGGCCCGTTCCTTGGGGTCGGACAGCAGGTCGCGTTCCAGCGCCTGGTCCTCCTCCCACGTCGCACCACGCCGCCGGGTGCCGGCGAGCGGGCGGACCGTCACCATGCCGTCGCGCACGCGCACCAGGATTTCCGGCGAGGAGCCGACCACCGCAAAGTCGCCAAACTGCAGGTGGAACAGGAAGGGCGAGGGGTTCAGCCGGCGCAAGCTGCGGTAGAGCGCGAAGGGCGGCAGCGCGAACGGCACGCTGAAGCGCTGGCTGGGCACGATCTGGAAGGCATCGCCGGCCGCGATGTAGTCCTTCGCCTTCAACACCGCCGCCATGTACTGCTCGGGCGTCATGTTTGACGTGCCAGGAGGAAGCTCGGTGGCAGCACCCGCGCCGGCCTGCGCGGGCAGGTGACGGGCGAGCGCATCCTGGGCGAATTCCAGTCGGGCCTGCGCGGCGTGCCACGCTTCCTCGGCACTGATCCCCGGCGCGGGGCGCACGGGCGTCACCAGGGTCAGCGTGTCGGAAATGTTGTCGAAGATCGCCATCAGGGTGGGGCGCACCAGCAGCGCATCCGGCAGCCCCAGGCGGTCGGGCGTGGTGCGGGGGATCCGCTCGATCTGGCGCACCATGCCATAGCCAAGGTAGCCGACCAGCCCCGCGGCCATCGGCGGCAGGTCTTTCGGTATGTCCAGCCGGCTTTCGCGTTCGATGGCGCGCAGCGCATCCAGCGGCGGCGCCTCGCTCGGCTCCCACCCGCCCGCGCGCTTGTGTTCGGCGCGGTTGCCGCGCACCCGGAACACCAGGTCCGGCTCGCAGCCGATGATGCTGTAGCGGCCCCGCTTGGCCCCGCCCTCGACGCTTTCCAGCAGGAAACTGTTTTCCCGCCCGCCGGTGATCTTCAGATAGGCCGAGACCGGGGTTTCCAGGTCGCTGACCGTGGCGGCCGAGACGAGCTGTGCACGCCCCGCCGCATAGGCGCGGGCGAAATCCTCGGGCAGGCCGTTCACGGCTGGGCCAGCAGGTCGATGCCGCGCGGGTTGATCGTCACGTTGGCGCGGGTGCGAAGCGTATCCACGAATCCCTGCTCCAGGTCCTCGCCCAGCGCCTGGCTGGCCTGGAGGCGGAGCTGTGCCAGCGCCGCTTCCTCGGTCTGGGCGGGGATGACCTCGGCGAGCGATACCACCGCGAAGCCTGCGGGCGTGCGCACCATGGTGGTCTCGCCGACAGAAGGAAGGGCGAACACCGCGCGCACCAGTTCGGCGGGGGCGGCCTGCGGCTGGCGCGGATCGGGGCGGCGGATAGGCTCGCTGCGGCCGACCGTGACGCCGGCGGCCGCGGCGGCGGCGACAAGCGAGGCGCCCTCGGCGCGCGCGGCGCTCATCAGCGCGGTTGCCGCTTCCTCGGCCGCGCGCGCGCGCAGATCATCCGCCACCGCCCGCGCGACCGCATCGCGCACCGTCTCGAACGGTTTCGGCGCGGCCGGCGTCACGCCCCGCACCTGCACGGCGAAGAACACGGCGCCGGCGGCTTCGATCATGCGCGGCTCGGTACCCGGCGAGGTGGCGAAGGCCGCCGCAAGGGCTGCCTGTGCAACGGGGCCGAGATCGACTGCAAGGCCGTCGCGATCGCGCCCCTCGGCATCGACGGTGGCGGCGCGGAACAGGGCCATGCCGTGCTCGCGCGCGACGTTTTCCAGGCTGGCGCCGCCGGCAAGCGCATCCTCGACCCGGCGTTCGTTGGCATAGATCTGGTCGGCCGCGCGTTCGCGCTGGATGGCCGCGCGCAGCAGGGGGGCGGCTTCCTCCAGCGTCATGGTGCGGCCTGGCTCGATGCGGTTGATGCGCACCACCGTCCAGCCGAACGGCGTGCGCACCGGGCCGGCGACGCCAACGCCGGGGGCGGCGAAGATCGCCTCGGCCAGGGCAGGGATGGGCAGCGCGGCGCGAGTCACCAGGCCCAGCCGGTTGGCGGTGCCGCCGCCTTCGGTGGCGCGGGCGGCGATCGTCGCCCAGTCGGCGCCGACGCGCCATTGCGCGGCAATGATGCCCGCAGTGGCCTCGTCGCTGAACTGGAGCTGGTCGGCGTCGCGCCGCTCGGGCTGTTCCAGCTCGGCGCGGCGGGCGGCGAAGGCGGCGGCAACCTCCTCGTCGCTCACGCTGATGCCAGGCGCCAACTGATCGGGGCCCAGCACGGCGACGACGATGTCGCGATACTCGGGCGAGGAGAAATCCTCCGGGTGGGTGTCGTACCAGCGGCGAAGGGCCGCTTCATCGGGCGGCGGAGGTTCGGGCAGGGTCGCGGCTTCGATGGCGGCGATCTCGGCGATGCGGGTCTCGCCGGCATAGGCGGCAAGCGCCCGGGTCAGCGAGGGCGGCGCCGCGGCCCCGCCGCGCACCGCGGTCAGCAGCGCTTGGCGGGCGATGTCGGCGCGCACGATGGCCAGGAACTGGGGTTCGCTGACGCCCTGATTGCGCAGGAAGTTCTGGAACACGAGCTGGCTGAAGCGGCCATCGGGGCCGGCGAAGGCGGGCAGCCCGAACACGGCCTGGCGCAGTGCCTCGTCGCCAACCGCAAGGCCCATGCGCGCCGCCTCGGCATCGATCGCGCGGCCGGCGGCGAGCCGGTTGGCGACCTGCTCGGCAATGGCGCGGCGGATCGGCTCGGTCGGCTCGAACCGGCCGCCGAACTGGCGGGTCAGCGCCGACATCTCGCGGCGGAACTCGACCAGCGCCTCGTCCAGCCCGATCTGCTGGCCCGCCACGGTGGCCACCGGCACGTCGCGCGACCAGCCCTGGAAAATGTCGCCGATGCCCCAGACCGCGAAGGACACGATCAGCAGGGCGAACAGGATCTTGGCGATCCAGCTTCCGGCGGCGCGGCGAAGGGCGGTAAGCATCGAAGGCCTTGGTCAGGAACAGGGGCAAACGGGCGCGGACCATACCGGCGGGGTTGTGTTCGCGCCAGCGGCCGGGTAGGGCGCGGGGCCATGAGAGCGCTGATCGCCGGCAACTGGAAGATGAACGGCACGCTGGCGTCGTGCGCAGCACTGCTGTCCACATTGTGCGAGGGGGCGTCGGGCCTGTCGTGCGACCTGCTGGTCTGCCCGCCCGCGACGCTGGTGCATGCTGCGGCGCAGGCGCTCGCCGGCAGCCAGATCGCCGTCGGCGGCCAGGACTGTCATGCCAAGGCTTCGGGCGCGCATACCGGCGATGTCTCGGCCGCCCAGCTGCGCGATGCGGGGGCCACGCACGTGATTCTCGGCCATTCCGAACGCCGGCAGGACCACGGCGAAACCGACGCCGACGTGCGCGCCAAGACCGCAGCGGCGATCGCCGCCGGCCTGCACCCCATCGTCTGCGTCGGCGAAACGCGTGCCCAGCGAGAGGCCGGGCAGGCGGAAGCCGTGGTTGGCGCCCAGCTCGCTGGCAGCCTGCCGGGAGGGTTCGCCGGCAGCATCGCCTATGAGCCGGTCTGGGCCATCGGCACCGGGCTGACCCCGACCGAGGCGGAGGTGGCTGCCATGCATGCCTTCATCCGCGCCCGGTTGAACCAAGCTGGCGCAGGCGTGCGCATCCTGTACGGCGGCAGCGTGAAGCCGGCCAACGCCGCCGCCCTGCTTGCCCTGCCCGAGGTCGGCGGCGCGCTGGTCGGCGGCGCCTCGCTGGTCGCCGAGGACTTTCTGGCGATTGCCCGCGCCGCGCCGGTCGGCTAGACAGCCGCCGCCATGGCTGAAATCTTGCTTGTCACCCACCTGATCGTGACCATCGCGCTGATCGGCGTCGTGCTCGTGCAGAAAAGCGAGGGCGGCGGCTGTCTAGCCG
>Ga0224723_1001246_pt1 | contig 15707 bp, 15 predicted proteins | sample Balambano_FR2_Me_FD_161647 | JGI IMG/M metagenome (GOLD analysis project Ga0224723, IMG submission 161647) | Freshwater sediment microbial communities from Lake Towuti, South Sulawesi, Indonesia - Balambano_FR2_MetaG | ecosystem: Environmental > Aquatic > Freshwater > Lake > Sediment | place...
ATCCCCTCTGGATGAAAGTGTTTCATCACCCACGCTTCGCTCATCTCGTCGTCTAGTAGGTCTATGATTGGAAAGTCCATGCCCTTTACTTTACCCTATCTGCACTCCTTTTACCCATGAGCCAAAACGTTTTCGCTAGTAGATGCTTGAGGAGAAGAAGAAATGGTTGGTCAAAAGAAGGGCTTTAGCCGCCGCGATTTTCTGAAATTGACTGCTGCCGGGGGTGCGGGACTGGCAGCGTTGTCGACCGGACTGACGAATGTCTTCGCACAAGATGAAATCGCCTATGTGCGCTTTCTGAGGCAGGAAGTTGATCCGCCGCAGGTGGATCAGCACCGCCAAAACATTCGCGCTTTTGAAGCAGCGAACCCGAACATTCGCGTCGAGCTTCAGTTGACCGGTGCTGAGCAAATCGTCGAACGGATGGTGGCGGCGCTCACCTCTGGCGTGACTTCGCTCGATGTGCTTCAGCCAAACCCGGCGACGGCGCTCGGCGTAGCGGCGCGCGGTCAGCTTTTGGCGATTGATGATCTGGTCGAGTCGGTGGGCGGCGATTCGTTCTTTTATGGAAACAGCGTGATGACGCTGAACGGCACGCGGTATGGAATTCCATTCGGCGGCGGCGTAGTCATGATGTGGTATCGCAAAGACCTATTCGAGCAGGACGGCATTTCCATCCCAACGACATGGGAAGATCTGGAAGCGGCGGCGCGTCATTTCACCCGCGCAACCAACCCCAACTCACCGACCGAATTTGGGATCAGTCTGCCGTATGGCAAGCATCAGGCGACCAACTTCAACATTGCGCGGTTTTGTGGTCGGCGGGCGGGGACTACTTCGATAAAGACCTGAACATCAGTTTCGAGAGCGATGCAACGGTCGAATTCCTCGAATGGTACGCGGGCATGTTCCAGTACACGTCACCCTCTGCGACGGGATGGGTATGGGGCGACCTGATCAATACGTTCCTGACCGGACAATCGGCAATGACGATCTATCTGGGTCGCGTTCTCAGCCGCACCTACCTAAACGCGCCCGATCTGGTGGACAAAATCGGTGTCTTCGGCTTCCCCGGTCGTGCGATTCGCGCGACCCAAGATGACCCCAATTACCTCGTCATCAACGCCAATACGCCGCACCCAGAAGCCGCCAAAGAATGGGTGCGCTTCCTCGTCACGGGGGATGTCGCCAACAACTTCCTGTGCAGCGTCCCCAATCACCTGCCGCCTGCGTGCCGTCGGTTAGCACGCTTACTCTGCCGGGCGCGATTCAGGAGATGGTGTTGAATGGGCTGTCGGCGCGCGATGCGATGATGGCGGTCTTGCCAGAATTGGAAGCGGGTGTCAATACGATGCGAACCGAGATCGGTTGGGGCAGCTAACAGCGACAGCAGAGCGGCGGACGAAATAAGTCCGCCGCTCCACAGGTTGGCGTGATTCCGATTAAGGGAAGTCGAAGCCCTCGCTAACGCTCGATAGCCGCTGACGCGACCTGACTGAAGAACACCCGCGACCGTTCGTCTAAAACAACAGGGGCACCAACCACCTCGAAACTGCCCACACAGCGAACATCATCCGATGCCGCGCCAATCATGACCTCGAACTGTCCGGGCTGCACGTGCAGCGTCATCCGCTCGTCATAGAATGCCATCTGCCGCGCATCGAGTGTGAACGTGACCAGTTTCGACTCGCCGGGATTCAGGCTGACGCGCAAGAAGCCGCGCAGTTCTTCTACCGGGCGCGTAGGGAAGGCGACCACATCACGCACATAAAGCTGTACAACCTCGTCGGCTGCCCGTGCGCCCGTATTCTGCACGATGCAGCGAATCGTGACCTGCTCATCGCCACGCACAACGGCAGGGCTAATGGTGAGGTCGCGGTAAGCGAACGTGGTATAGCTCAAGCCATGCCCAAACGCATACAAGGGTTTTGCGCTCATATCCACGTAATCACCCTTCCACTGCGACCGCCCACCCGACGGTTTATGCGCGTAAAAGACGGGAATTTGCCCTGCCGCGCGGGGGAACGACATCGACAGTTTGCCTGAGGGCGACACCTCGCCAAACAGGATATCCGCAAGCGCGGGCGCGCCCTCCTCACCGGGAATCCACGCGCAGACAATCGCCGCGACCTGTTCGACGACAGGCGGCAGCACGACCGGTTTGCCGCTGACCAAAACGAGGATGACAGGCGTTCCCATCTCGACAACCGCCTGAAGAAGTGCAGCCTGTGCGCCGGGAAGCGTCGGTTCGGCTTGGTCGCGCGCTTCGCCTGCCGTGCAGTCTATCGTCAAGCCGGACTTGTTGCCCAGCACGACAAGTGCGACTTGCGCCCCTTTCGCCGCTTCGACGGCTGCTTGAATTCCGTCAAGGGTGGGATCGGTCACATTGCAGCCAACCGCGTGCAGTACGGTCGTATCAGCCGAAACGCGCGCCTTGACTGCCGTCAAGATGCTGAACATTGGGGGATAATGCTCATCGAGCGCGCTGATCGTCGCGCCATACGGCGGCATTGGCACATGCTCCGAAAGGCGGCGCTGCTCATACATCACTTCGACATGCGCCGGATAGTGATAATCGCCTTGCAGCAGTCGAATACTGTCCGCGTGGGGACCGATGATCGCGATACGCTTGACCGTCGGAGCGATGGGCAGCAGCCCAGTGTCGTTTTTGAGCAGAACAATCGACTTTTGCGCGAGTTCGCGCGCGAGCCGCCGTTGATCGGGCGTATCAAAGACCTCGATCGCCCGTTCCGCATCGACAAACGGATGCTCGAACAATCCGAGGGCGAATTTTTGCGTGAGCATTCGCAGCGCTGCCCGGTCGATCAGGTCGAGCGCGATTTCGCCGCGTTCGACCGCCTCGCGCAGCGGCGCGTCGTAACAATCTTTCGTCGGCAGTTCACAATCCAACCCTGCTTCAAGGCATAGGCGAGCGGCTTCCGATTTGGTATGCGCCGCACGGTGATAACGCTCCATGATTTCAACGGTAAAATAGTCCGAAATGACGGTGCCGGTGAAACCGAGTTGATCGCGCAGTATCTCCGTGAGCAGTCGGCGCGACGCGCCCACCGGAATACCATCGATCTCGTTATAGGCATTCATGATGGCAGCAAGACCTGCCTCTCGAATTGCAGCGGCGAACGGAAAGGCATAGGTTTCGAGGAGTTCACGGTCATTGATGTGGGCGGGAGCCCAGTTCATGCCGCCTTCCGACATACCATAGCCCAAGAAGTGCTTGCCTGTACAGGCGATACCATGCCGCAGATCGGCGGTTTGCAGCCCGCGCACGTATGCCACGCCCATGCTGGCGGTCAGGTACGCATCTTCGCCAAATGTCTCTTCGGTGCGCCCCCAACGCGGGTCGCGGGTGATGTCGAGAACAGGTGCTAACACCAAGTTTCCGCCGACAGCACGCACCTGCTGACGAATGACCCCCGCCATCGCCTCGATCAGGCGCGGTTCCCACGTACATGCGAGTCCAATCGGCTGCGGAAAGCAGGTTGCGCCGCGCGCCATATACCCCGCACAAGACTCCTCATGAATGATGGCGGGGATGCTAAGCCGTGTCCTTTCGACAAGGAAATGTTGAATTTGGTTGGCGAGACGGGCATTTTCAGTCGGGTGTAAGCCTGTTGTCGCGCCGATGCGCGTGATCTGCCCAGCGCCATGCGCCAACACGCGGCGGGCATTCGCCTCGGTAAATTGCAAATTCTCCAGTACGTCTGTCACCCACACGCCGCTGATCTGGGCGATCTTTTCATCCAACGTCATGTGTGCCAATAGGTCAGCGGCGCGAGTGTGATCGTCTAATTCGGCATCAGCGTAGCGCGCTTTTGTCACAGCCATCGAATATCCTCTTTCACGTATCGAATAGACACAAGCGGAACCTTGAGTCATGCCTGTGTCATGGTCTTTAATAGCTCAAAAAAGTGCCGTTTACGGGCTGAATTCAGCCCCCAATCGACCGGCACGCTTTGAAAACCATCCGCGTAGCCTTCGCCCTCCATACGATAGTCAAAATAGCCCCACGAGGCATTCGCCCGCACCGCCGCGACACAGTTGTTTATCGGTCGCTCGAAATCGAAATGATCATCCTCGTTGAACAGGATCGGGATCGCCCGTCCGTTCTCACGCAGTCGAGCGCGCACGGTGTTCACCATGTCGGTAATCCGCACCGGATCATGGACATTGTTGCCGTGCAGCAAGATGTAATCGGCTGTGTTGAGCACCGCGTCGTTGGGCAAGACTCCCCCGCTAAAGCTGACGCTGACTGGGTAACGATACCCACCGCGCACATCCGCCTGCACACGCTGAATCAGCGTGCCAACCCCGTCGGGTTGAAGCAGGGTATGGGTGTAATGAATGTCACATTCGTTGTTGATCTCGATCAGAATGTTGCGGTACTCATGCCCGAATAACCAGTCGAAAAGGTGATCCAATGCTTGCAGTACCGCCGCTTCATCGCGCACACGCATCGCTTGACCGAAGTAAAATATCCCCAAAATCACGACCATGCCCAAGCGATCTGCCTCATCCAGCACGCGCTCCAGACGGCGCAGGTACGCCGCGTCGAGCGTGCCATCCTCGTTGATGGCGGAGTTGTGCCACGGCTGTGTGTGCGAATAGCCTTGCGGACTGCCGCCCTGCAAATTGAGCGTCATCGCCAGCAGCCCATGCGCCCGCCAAGTCGGCATCGCCGCGATGAACTCCTGCGTATTGCGTTCGGCATCCCAAACCCCCGTATCCGGGTACGCCCACCGGCTAGCCGTTTGTGGATTACGATCATCAAAGATCGCTTGTACAAGGCGGGCATTCATCAGTAAGCCTTCAACGCGTGCGCACTGCCATGTCACTCCTTCATAAGTCAGCCGCCCGTTGAGGGTGAACTGCTCGCCCTCAATGCCGACCTGCGTTTTCCGAGTCATTACGCTCACCCTTTAATCGCGCCCGCGCTGATCCCGCCTACAATATTGCGCTGCGCCAACGCGAACAGCAGAATCGCCGGGATAGTCGCCATCAGACATGCTGCCATGAAGGCGTTCATCGACTGAATTCCGCTCATCTCACCAACGAAGTCGCCCAACCCCACCTGAATGGTTTTCATCTGACCGCGATTGAGCAGCAAACTCGCCCATAAGAAATCATTCCACGCGCCCAGAAAGGTGAAGATTGCAATGGCGGCAATGCCGGGACGCGAGACAGGCAGCACGACGCGCACGAATGCGGTGAAGTAATTGCAACCGTCAATCAGCGCGGCTTCTTCCAGTTCTTCCGGGCAGCTTGTTTTGAAGTAGCCGCGCAGCATCAACACGGCATAGGGGACAGAAAACCCGATGTAGGCGAGGATTAGCCCCAAATAGTTATTGAGCAGTCCCAAATCTTGAATCAGGAAGTAGATCGGGAATACGCGGGTGATGCCGGGAATGAGCTGCGAGAACAGGATGATCACGAGGATCACGGTTGCGCCGGGAAAGCGAAAGCGCGCCAGCACATAGGCAGCCATCGACGCAATCGTGATGGCGACTATGGTGGTCGATACCGACACGAACAGCGAATTGGTAATGTAGCGCCCGAAGGGGATGAGCGCTAACGCCCGTTCGAAGCTCTGAAACGAAAGCGACGACGGAATCCACTGCGTCGGGATTGCCATAATTTCAGTATTGGTCTGGAACGCGCTCTTGAGCATCCAGTAGAACGGAAAGGCGAAATATACCAGTACGATCAAGATCAGGATGGTGATCGATCCAATTTGCACGATGCGCCATCCATTGATTGAAGGCGCACCAGCGCGGGGTGAGGCGGCGCTGTTGGTTGTAAGTCGTGCAGCACGCATGAGTTCATCGCTCCCTTACTTGTGCGCGAATGTAGAGGAATGCAATTGGACCCGTGATCAGCAGGATGATATTGCTGATCGCGGCTGCCAAGTCAAAACGGAAGAAGGTGAACGCCTCTTGATATGCCAGCACTGCCAGGACGTTGGTCAGGTCTTGGGGACCTCCTCGCGTGAGGACGTAGTTCACCTCAAACGCGCCAATGCCGCCGATAAACAGCAGCGTCACCAATATCGCCAAAACCGGGCGCAGCATTGGCAGTGTGATGTACGTGAAGCGCTGAATGACGCTCGCGCCGTCAATCTCTGCCGCTTCATAAATATCTTTGGGAATCGACTGCATGGCTGCCAATACCATCAAGATCACGAACGGCATCCCACCCCATGCGCGTACCAGCGCAACACTGAGCATCGGAATACTAAGCACGTCTGCGAAGGTGGTGGAATCAGTGAGAAATCGAATGTTACTGTCGGTCAAACCCAAAAAACGCAGCCCTTGATTGATAGGACTTCGCTGCGGCTCAAACATCCACAACCAGATGCCCGACGCGACAACCGGGGGAATAAACCAAGGAGTCAACACAATCGACCGAAGGAGAACACGCCCACGAAACTCGATGTTTAACACCTGCGCGATAAAAACACCGACTGCCAGCATAGACGACACGACAATGACGACGAACACAATCGTATTCATCAACGTTCGCAAAAAACGCGGGTTTTGCAGGATCGTTAGATAGTTTTCAAAGCCGACAAATGGCGTGCCTTCGGTAGGAATGCGTAAGAGATCATATTGCAATAGGCTGATGCGAAAAGTGTCGATCATGGGATAAATGCCCATTACCAACACCAGAAGCAGTGCTGGAGCGACCATCAGGTAACAGAAACGCAGACGTTTCGCTGCCATACCAAACAACTTTCTACTCGTGTCTTTGTGGACGTTGGGCGAAAAAAGCGCGCTGGGGAGGTTCAACTTCCCCAGCGACACTGTTCGGGCAAAAGGATGCGCCAGCCTATGATGGGGTGACCACTTTATCCATTTCTTCCTGCATCCGTGCTTGAGCGGTCGCTACTGCTTCGTCAATATCGACCTGCCGTACCAACGCATCGTAGAACATGTCATACAGCACCGCACCCGGCGAGCCAGCGATCAGCGTCGTCCACACGGGGGAGGGCTGCTGCGATGGCACCGCGTAGTCTAGGGTTTCCACCAACACCCGTTTCCAGGGGCGATCCTGCCAGAAAGCCGAATTCATCACACTGATGAGGGGGCTGGGGCGACCGATGAATTCCGTCAAGCGCTGCATATTCTCATCACGGCTGAGGAAGGCGATCCACTGCACCGACTCCTCGACTGCCTGCGAACCATGCAGTACGCCCCAATAGCCCGCGCCAGAGTAGGCGGAGCGGTTATCGGGACCCATCGGCGGAATCGCCAATGCCCACTGTAAATCTGGGAAGTCACGTTCCCAACCCGCTGGGAAGGTATCAACCACCGATCCCATCATGGCGACTGACCCCGCGACGAACTGCTCGGCAGGGTTGTACCCCTGTTCCATGAAATCAGGCGCGACTACCCGATGCGTCCAGATTAAGTCATACATCCAGCGCAGCGTTTCACGCATCGCTTCGTTATCAATGGTCGCGGTGCGCCCTTCCGCATCCATCAGCCGCCCGCCTGCCGACCAGTAGTACGGCAGAAGCGCCTGAATGGGAACTGCTGTGCCGAAAGCGAACCCGTAGCGCACCACATCTGTGCCATCGCGCAAGGTCATTTCGCGGGCAAATTCGGTGATCTCGTCCCAAGTGTCCGGCGCGCGCTCGATGCCAACTTCCGCCGCGATGTCGGTACGATACGCCAACGGGCGAATATCCCCCCGCCATGGCACGCCGTAGAATTCACCCTGCCATGTGACATCCAGTAGGGCATTCGGAAAGAAGCGTTCTTCTAGGTCGGGGAAGTATTGTTCTTTAAGTTCGGTGATCGCGCGTGGACCGTACTGCCCGCCGCCGATCGCGGCATTCGAATATAACCAGTACATGTCTGCCGCATCAGGATGAGCGCCGCCCTGCGCGACCGTCAGCCACGTTTGCCCGGCAACCGACCAGTTGATCAATTCAGTGGTGACGCCAATCCCACTTTCCTCTTGGAACTGGGTTGCCAAGTTTGCGAGCAGTTCTTGGTACAGCACCTGATCACCGTAGGGCTGCGACCAAAACTGGATCATGTTTGCGCCCTGACGACGGTGCGAAGCAAGCGCCCGAATGGGGGTGGGAAACGACAGCCCGCCTGCTGTCAAGCCAGCAGCGGCGATCCCGGCGGTCTTAAGAAAACTGCGACGTGACATTTTGGTGGACATACTTAAATCTCCTTGAAAAGATGACTTACGGTGTGCAGGGAGGCGAAAACGGCTATACTCGTTTTAGATTGAAACCATCATACAGATGGAATTCATCCGAAAAACGATTTTCTTCATCGTAACACTAGTCTTGAAGCATTGTCAAGCAATGTCTTCAGATGCGAAACGCAAGCAGAAAACAGCAGACACATGAAAAAACGAATCACGATTACCGATGTCGCACGTGAGGCGGGCGTAGTGCCGAGTACTGTGTCGAACGTCGTCAACGGCAGCAAAAATGTTACGCCCGAAACGCGGGAAGCAGTGCTGCAAGCAATTGCCAAGTTGAATTACCAACCAAACCCGGTGGCGCGAGCGCTGATATCTGGTCGCTACCGGATGATCGGTGTTTTGACCTCCGCGCTGACCAGTACCTACCACAATGTTGTATTAGCAAGTATTGAAGGTAGTATTGCTGTGTCTGACTATCATCTGATGATCGCGTGCAGCGAGAGCTATCGGGAACCGATACATGCCATTGATCTCTTGTTACAGCGGGGCGCAGAGGCGATCATTTGCCTTGCCGGATACCCGAAAGACGAGCGGCTTTTGACGCTTGCAAGCCGTATCCCGCTCGTCGTGATCAACAGCCTGGTTCCACGTTTGGAAAATCGCTGTTTGACTGTCGATGATGAGAACGGCGGTTATCTAGCGGCGCGCCACTTGATTGCGCTGGGGCATGAGCGGATTGCGTATATGGGCGCACGTCACTATTCCGGCGCAGTCGCTCGCCAAATGGGTTATCAGCGTGCATTGGCGGAACGTGGGCTGACGGTTGATCCATCGCTTATTATCAGCGGTGAAGACAATGCAGACTCTGGTTATCGTTTAACGGGTAGGCTGCTAAACCAAGGACATCGGTTCACTGCAATCATGGCAGCAAACGATGAAACCGCGTATGGAGTGATGTCGCGGCTGCATCATGCGCGCTTAAGAGTCCCCGAAGATGTGTCTGTCGTCGGTTATGACGACACGCCTCATTCGCAGTACGCCATTCCGCCGCTAACCACCGTACGCCAGCCGATCAGCATGTTGGGCGAGATTGCCGTGAAGGCGGTGATTGCGATTTTGAGTGGTCAGGAACCTGTCCTGCCTGTTCTGCCCGTCGAACTAGTCGAACGTGCATCGACGGCAGCGCCAAATTTCCACCGTTAAATGTCAGCTTGTTGACAAACACCCTGATGTGTTTTATCTTCAAGTTGTCTGATGTCTGACGTCAGGCAAAAAAGGAATTTGATGACGATCCATGTAGAACCCACTATAACGCTTGGTGAAATCGTACATACCAATGTCGTCGAGCAGGTGATCGAGCGAGTTCGCGTTGGGCTGATTCGCCGCGAACTGCTGCCGGGGCAGCGCCTTCCTAGCGAAACGGAATTGGCGGCGCAGATGGGTGTAGGTCGCAGCGCCATTCGCGAAGCGATGAAAGTCTTGGAAGCATTAGGGGTTTTGCATATTGAACGCGGGCGCGGGACGTTCATCGCAGACCAGCCAAGTCCTGCGATGCTCAGTCCGCTTGTATTTGCGGTCATGCTTTCGACACCCACATCAAATATGCTACCCACATCAAATATGCTGTTTGAACTGCGCTCTGTCATCCAAAAAGGCTACTGCGTCCTCGCCTCAAGTAATGCCCTCCCGGATGATTGGACGCACATTGAAAATGCTGCCGCCGCGCTCGAACAGATCAATGCTGCCAGCGCAACGCCAGAAATGCTCACACAGCTTGATCTTGCGTTTCATTTCGCCGTTCTCGACGCGACCTATAACCCGTTGATTGTCCGCATCGGGCGCACGATTGAAGAACTGTTCTTTGTCTCGATCAGCAAGACGTTAACCACCCTCGGTCAGCCGCAAAATGCGATTGAGGCACACCGCAGCATCATCAAAGCAATGCGAAGCGGCGACGTGCTAGCGATCCATTCAGCGATTGATCACAGCCTGATCTATTGGCAGGAGTCGCTTGTTCAAGACAACCGCTAGAAGGAACGCATCAGATGGCGATAGGAACCCTCGATCATATCGCGGTTGCTGTCCGCGATACCGAACAAGCCCTTCATCTTTACCGCGATACGTTAGGATTTCCGGTCAAGTTCAGTCAAGTGCTGCCGGATCAACCGGTGCGTTTAACCCATTTGGATATTGGGGGCATCGATTTACAACTTGTCGAACCGCTCACGCCCGATCACCCGCTGCACGCCGCCCTTGAGGAGCGAGGCGAACATCTGCACCATGTATGCTTCGCGGTCGCAAACGTGGAGGCGATGATCAACGGCGGTTTGGCGGCATATGGGCTGCACGCGCGCGACTTGCGTCCGCGTTCGGGTCCAAATGGGCGTGCTGCCGCATTTATCGACCCATCGACAACACGCGATGTGTTGATCGAACTCACATCTGAACCGGTCGCACCAGAAACCGAAGCGTGATGAACACACTGCATCGCCCGCTGAATCAGGCGCAAACCTTCGCGGCGCTGCCTCCAATTTGGGCGCAGCCGCTCATGCCGCTCATTCGTCAGCAGTTGGCGGCGCGGCGTGAAAAGACCATCATCCTTGATGATGACCCAACCGGGACACAAACCGCTGCCGATACAACCGTGCTGACCGATTGGTCGCTTGAACTCGTGCGGGCTGAACTCGACGATCCTTCGCCCGCCGTGTATATCCTCACAAACACCCGGGCGATGTCGCCGGAACAGGCAAAAAGGGTGAATCACGAGATCGTCGTCAATGTCCGCGAGGCGGCACGCAATGTGGATCGCCCATTTTCATTGATCAGTCGGGGTGATTCGACGCTGCGCGGACATTTTCCGTTGGAAACAGACACGCTGGCGGATGCGCTTGCAACCCTCATTGATGCGGTGCTGCTTGTGCCAGCGTTTATGGCGGGCGGACGGTTCACCTTGAACGGTGTGCATTATGTGCAAGAGGGTGAATGGTTAATGCCAGCGGGCAGTACGCCGTTTGCGGCAGACCCCGCCTTTGGTTATCGCGCTTCGGCGCTGCCGGACTGGGTGGAAGAAAAGACGGGCGGCGCTGTGCGGTCAGGCGATGTGTGGATAATTACGCTGGAGCAAATCCGCCAGCATGGGGTGGAAGGCGTGCGACAGCTTTTGATGCGCGCCGCCAACCGCCGTATGATCGCTTGTGATGCGGTCACAGAGCGTGACCTTGAAGTACTGGCGCTGGCAGCGCTGCAAGCCGAGTCTGCTGGAAAAAGGCTGATCTATCGCACAGCAGCCTCATTCGCAGCGATTCGCGCCGGCATCACACCACCGCAGCCGATTAGCGCGGCTGCGCTCAAGGGGTCAAGCGGGCGCGGGGGCTTGATCGTGGTAGGGTCTTACGTCCCGAAAACCACGCTCCAGCTTAAGCATCTACTCACCACATCGACCCTTAGTCAGTATGAAGTCGAAGTATCCGCTCTGCTCAACGTACAACGGCGCACGGGCGTGATTGATGGTGCGATTGAGGCGGCGCGGCGCGCAATCAAAGGCGGGCAAACAATCGTCCTATTCACCAGCAGACAGCTTTATATAGAGAAAGACGGCATGAACAGCCTGCGCGACAGCGCGTCGATCTCCGAAGGTTTGGTTGAAATTGTGGCGAACATCGGAACAGTGCCCTCATTCATCATCGCCAAAGGCGGCATTACGTCGAGCGATCTGGCGACAAACGCGCTTCACGTCAAGCGGGCACGCGTGATCGGGCAGATTATCCCAGGTGTACCGGTTTGGCGACTGGGTGAGGAGTCTGCCTTTCCCGGTCTGCTGTATGTCGTGTTTCCCGGTAATGTTGGTGGTGATGACGCATTAAGCGTGGCGCTGACTCGATTAGTCAGTCAGGAGTGAGCAATGCGCCAATCCTTCCGGAAGATGCTTAATCACGCGCAGCATCACGGTTACGCGGTAGTCGGCATCAACATTTATAACCTTGAAGGCATTCGCGCTGTAGTTCGCGCGGCAGAGGTTGCGCGCGCGCCGGTAATCATTCAAATTCACCCGGCGGCTGAACTGGCTGGCGGCGTTCCGCTCATGGCGGCGGCACTGGCGGCGGCAGAAACATCGTCGGTACCGGTAGGCGTTCACCTTGATCATGCGGTCGAAATGCCGCTGCTCGTTCGTGCCCTCGCGCATGGATTCTCCTCGGTCATGGCGGATGGCTCTCATCTCAGCCTTGCAGAAAACAGCGCGTTCGTTCGCGCAGTAGTAGCACACGCCCACGTAGGCGGAAGTGGCGTGGAAGCAGAGGTCGGACGTTTGAGCGGCACTGAGGACGGACTGACGGTTTCTGAGCGGGAAGCGCGCATGACTGACCCGGAGCAGGCTGCGAAGTTCGTCTATGAAACCGGCGTTGATGCGCTTGCCGTCTGTATTGGGAATGTACATGGCGAATATCAACGTCCACCGCTGCTCGATTTTGCGCGGCTTGAGGCAATCCGGCGGCGAGTTGATATCCCGCTGGTCTTGCATGGTGTGTCTGGCTTGCCCGCCAATTTGATTCATGAGTCGATCCGCTGGGGCATATGCAAAATCAATGTGAATACCGAAGTGCGCGACGCCTATAAGAGTGCAGTCGCGGTGTGGTGCGCGGAGGGACAGCCCGGCGACACAATCGACTTGCAAGGACGTGTTGAAGCGGCGATGTGCGCCGTCGTCATGGAAAAAATTCGTCAAACGGGCAGCGAAGGGCGCGCAGAGCCGAGCCAAACAGGGTAAATCATCATGCGATTGAAAGAGAAAACGGCGATTATCACAGGGGCGGCACAGGGCATTGGTAGAGCAATTGCAGCGCAGTTGGCACTTGAGGGCGCATTTGTAGTGATTGCTGATCGGGATAGTGCATTAGGCGAACAGACCGCGCAAGCCCTCCGCGATCAGGGGCAGCAGGCGGTTTTCGCCCCAACCGATGTCACCCGGTTTGAGAATGTACAAGCAGCCGTCGATACGGCGCTGCGGGAACGTGGACGGCTCGATATCTTCGTCAACAATGCCGGAATCATCATCCGCGATAGCGTGTTGGACACACAGCCGGACGATTGGCAGCGTGTATTCGCGGTAAATGTGAATGGCACTTATCACGGCACCGTTGCCGCCGCTAAAGCGATGATCACCAGTGGTAAAGGCGGGTATATCTTAAATGTTACCTCACCAAACGGAATTTTAGGACTGCATCAGCGATCTTGTTATGCTGCGACCAAAGGGGCGGTGATGGCATACACCCGCTGCTGCGCGACCGAACTCGCGCCTCACGGCATACAAGTGAATGGACTTGCCCCCGGCTTCACCAATACGGAGATCAATGCTGCCTTCATTTCCGCGCCGATCCAAAAAGCGCTTGCGTTTCGCTTACCGATGGGGCGTATCGCCCAACCAGTGGAAATCGGGCGCGCGGCAGCGGCGTTGGTATCGGGCGACTTCTCGTACATGACCGGACAAATTGTGTATGTTGATGGTGGTTGGTCTAGCAGCGACGTGAATTATCAGCATTTGGGAGACACTCTTGAATAGGCACATTTATGACCTCAGCTTAACCTTTTCAACTGGGATGCGCGGGGTGAATATTCAGCCCGCGACCACGATTGCGGAAAAGGGATTTCAAACCACAACCCTCACCTTGTCCAGTCATGCCCTCACACATATGGATGCGCCGTATCATTTTTTGTCGGAGGGACGCACCCTCGATCAACTTGATTTAGGGCGCTGTATTGGCGATGCAGTCGTGCTTGATTTATCCGCAAAACCCGATAACAGTCTGATGGAGGTGGAGGACGTCGCGCCCTTTGCCGACAGTGTGCGCCATGTGCGGCGCGTCCTATTGCGAACCGATTGGGATCAGCATGTGATGCAGCCCAGTTTCCGCACCGATTTTCCCCGTATTTCAGCAGAATTAGCGCGGTGGCTGGTGGGGCAAGGCGTGGTACTAGTGGGTGTGCAGTCGCCATCCGTCGCCTCGCTGCGCCCGGAGAATCATGCCGAGTTGGTGGAGGTGCATGAAATACTGCTGCGTGCCGATGTTGTGATCGTCGAAGGACTTGCGAACTTGAATCTTCTACCCACGAACACGCCGTTCCAATTTATCGCGCTGCCGCTCAAGATAGAAAGCGGGGACGGCGCGCCCGTGCGTCCGGTGGCAATCATCAATGGTGAGTAGGAAGGCGTGCTGGAATGTCGCTAGTGAGGAGAGGACTTGATGTGAATACTTACCGCATCGCTGTGCTGCCGGGAGATGGCATCGGCAAAGAGATTATGCCCGAAGCACTTTCCGTCTTATCGGCTGTTCAAGAACGACAGGGAACATTTCGCCTTCAGACAGACACTTATCCTTGGGGGTGTGAGCATTATCTTGAAACCGGGGTGGTAATGCCGAAGGATGGCATTGACATCTTGCGGGCATATGATGCGATCTACTTCGTCGCGGCAGGGCATCCGGCGGTGGACGATACGCTGAGTGGATGGGAACTGATCTATCAGATTCGCAAGCAGTTCAAACAATATGTTTGCCTTCGTCCGATTCGCTCGTATGTGGGCTTAGATACGCTGATCACGAACAAAGCGCCTATAGACATGGTCATTGTGCGCGAAAACAGCGAGGGCGAATACACTGGCACAGGCGGAATCGCACATATGGGTTTCTCGAATGCGTTGGCGGTACAAACCAGCATATTCACCCGTGAAGGAACAACGCGCATCGTCCGCTATGCATTTGAACTGGCGCGGCGGCGGCGCAAACATTTGACCAGCATCACCAAGTCAAATGCGCTCAACTATTCGATGGTCTTTTGGGATCAAATCGTCGCGGAGGTTGCCCGCGATTACCCGGATGTCCGTTGGGATTGGGTGTACGCCGATGCCGCAACCATGCGGTTTGTGCGCGACCCCGGCTTCTTTGATGTCGTCGTGGGCAGTAATCTGTTTGGCGACCTGCTTAGTGATTTGGGCGGCGCAATTATCGGAAGTATCGGCTTGATCCCCAGCGGGAACATTAATCCTGACGACGACGGTTTACCCTCTATGTATGAACCCGTTCACGGAAGTGCGCCGGATATTGCGGGCAAAGGCTTGGCAAACCCCATCGCTACAATCTTGGCGGGCGCAATGATGCTGCGCAATTTAGGCGAACACGCCGGAGCCGATTTGTTGGAGCGCGCTGTCGAAGTGGTGATTGCGGGTACGATCAAGACTCCGGATTTGGGGGGAAGCGCAACCACACAAGAAATAAGCGCGGCATTGTGCGCCGCCGTCCGCACCTGTTGATCTCTAAGGGAGAGGAGTCGGGTTAAATATGCTGCGTATGTCGAGACAGCCGGTCGAGTCGGGTCTTATAGATGAGCTGATTCAAACTTTTACCGCAAAGAGATGACGGAGGTTGATAAGGGCAAAAGCGAGATGATGGGCAGCGAGAAAATTGGCACCTTTGCGATCAAAGCGAATGAGCAAGGCGCGAAACTTGTCAACCCAGGCAAAACTGCGTTCACTG
>Ga0224723_1001247_pt1 | contig 15698 bp, 13 predicted proteins | sample Balambano_FR2_Me_FD_161647 | JGI IMG/M metagenome (GOLD analysis project Ga0224723, IMG submission 161647) | Freshwater sediment microbial communities from Lake Towuti, South Sulawesi, Indonesia - Balambano_FR2_MetaG | ecosystem: Environmental > Aquatic > Freshwater > Lake > Sediment | place...
CGCCTCAGGAGCGGTTAACCGCACTTGCAGCTCATAGCCAGACGGCGGTGGAGACGACTTCGGCAGCGTGGAAGCAGCAGGCTGAAGTGCCAGCGTTTCCAGCGCTCGCACTTTGGCGCGGTCTTCGGCTTGTTCGAGGTCTGGGGCAGCTGCCATGCCGCTAACCAGAGTGGAGCCGCCCATTTGTACCAGCGCCCGCACCACATAAGTGCCTTCGTGGATCGTGAGCAGCTCTGCCAGCAGACTGGCAGTCGGATAGCGCGATCGAAACTGTGCCAGCAGCATCGGCAAAGCAGGCAGCGGGCGCAGTGCTGTGTCAGCAGCTTGACCCAAAGCAGTCGCAGCAGCGCCCTCAGACTCGCTGATTCCCGACGCAAAAGAATATATCACAGACGGCTTAGTCGGTTGCAGAGCAGCGGCAGCCGCTGCAACATCCATAGATTTGGGGGTTGGCACCTTACACCTCGCAGGTTGGCACTTGAATCGTGCTTTGAGTTGGATATTATAGGACTCGATCGCGCTTCTGGCACAGAATGCTTAAATTTATCTCAGTCGATCGTCCCCAGAAATTTTCTTCGCCGCAAGATTTCGGAAGGATGAGGTTAAGCTGAGGTAGGAGCGCATCGCTCTCAGAATACGCCGCTGCCCGATTCAGAGCTAAACCAACTGGCGAAACTGATTTTGACAGTTCCTCAGGGTCGCTCAAAGGCTGATGGCAAACTGCTCACGCTTGAACGCAACTGCGATTGATGTTAGACCAACTGCTCGATTACTCTCCAAATCTTGGGATGGACACCCTCTTGCTGCTGCCTGTGCTGATTGCGCTGGAAGCAGTGCTGTCCGCAGACAATGCGATTGCTCTGGCTGCGATCGCCCAAGGCTTAGACGATGACAAAATGCAGCGTCGTGCCCTCAACTTAGGTCTGGTGGTGGCGTTTGTCCTGCGGGTCGCCCTGATTCTTACCGCAAGCTGGGTAATTCGGTTCTGGCAGTTTGAGCTCCTGGGAGCGAGCTATCTGCTGTGGCTAGTGTATCAACATTTCACATCCGATGAAGGCGAGGGCAGAGAGCACCACGGTCCTCGTTTCACATCGCTCTGGCAAGCCATTCCGGTGATTGCCCTGACCGACCTGGCATTTTCTCTCGATAGCGTCACAACTGCCATTGCCATCTCCAGTGAGATTTGGCTGGTGCTATTGGGCGGTGCGATCGGCATTGTCGCCCTGCGGTTTATGGCAGGGTTATTTATGCGCTGGCTCAACGAGTTTGTGCATCTCGAAGATGCGGGCTACATCACCGTTGCCCTGGTGGGACTGCGGCTGCTGGCACGAGTGATCAACGATAGCCTTGTGCCCCCAGAATGGCTGATGATTGGCGCAATCGCCCTGCTGTTTACCTGGGGTTTTTCTCAGCGAACCAACGCTGAGCCAGCAGCAGCTTCCTTAAACGAGGCAACCAGCATCGAAGTTGAAATCCCCGCGATCGGCGCAGACCACTCAGACTCAGATTATTCCAACCCACAAAAAGCAGCCCAGGAAGTCTCAGCAGAGTGACCCGAACCCTACCATGACAGACAAAGGCTGTACCAGTGGAACTTTCCCAGCCACGTAACGCGGACGCAAACGGGCGCATTCGATCGCCCGACTCAACCTTTGCTGGAGGAGGTGTGGGGGACGCAGCCTCGTCCCCTGCTGGGGGGTACGGGGGGCAGACCCCCCGACACAGACTTCGCTATTCAACCAACAGCACCCCTGTCCTCAAAGAACCCGGCAGAGCCTTACTCGTAGAGCCAGGGCGCGATCGTCGGCTGCCAATTGACCAGCTCTTCATCTTTGAACCACAGGCTCACTTCCTGCTGAGCGGTTTCTGGCGCATCAGAACCGTGAATCAGATTGCGACCGATGCTGACCCCAAAATCGCCTCGAATCGTGCCCGGTTCAGCATTTAGAGGATTCGTCGCGCCAATGATTTTACGGGCAGACGCAATTACGCCCTCGCCCTCCCAAACCATCGCCACCACAGGACCAGAGGTAATGAAATCGACCAGGCTACCAAAAAATGGGCGCTCACGGTGAACGCCATAGTGTTGCTCTGCCAGTTCGCGGCTGACGTTCATGAACTTCAAGCCCACCAGAGTAAAGCCTTTGGTTTCAAAGCGACGAATAATTTCGCCGACAATGCCTCGCTGCACACCATCGGGCTTGATTGCTAGAAAAGTTCGTTCCACGATCGCAACTCCTAACTGTTGAGCAATTTATCGATTGACCTTCTCTATGCTCAGAAAAAGGCGATCGTTTGTAAAGTAGGAGGCTAGCTTTTTACCGCAACTTTAATGCCCGGTTATCCCTACCTGGGTCAGGCGAGCGATTCTCCTAAAGCACCAGAAAGATACGTTAGACTGACTATCTTGTAAATAACTGTGAGGCAATGCAGAAATGGGGGTTCAGTCAAAGGTTGCCGTTGAGCGAGAGCCGTCACACGCACTGAAAGTTCAGCCTGACCCGGCACAGCCGCGAAGCTGGACGATCGAAGACAGTGAAGAGCTATACCGGATCAAAGGCTGGGGCGAACCCTATTTTTCGATCAACGCCGCAGGACACGTCACCGTTGCGCCCAGGGGTGATCGCGGCGGTTCGCTCGACTTGTTTGAACTGGTCAACGCTTTGAAACAGCGCAATTTAGGACTGCCGCTGCTGATTCGCTTTTCTGACATTCTAGAAGACCGAATTGAGCGGCTGAATGCCTGCTTTAATCGGGCGATCGCTCGCTACAGCTATCCCGGCGTGTATCGCGGTGTATTTCCCGTTAAGTGCAACCAGCAGCGTCATCTGATTGAAGACCTGGTGCGCTTTGGCAAACCGCATCAATTTGGCTTAGAAGCAGGCTCAAAGCCAGAGCTGATGATTGCGCTGGCAACCCTCAACACGCCTGGTGCCCTGCTGATCTGCAATGGCTACAAAGACCGCGAATACATCGAAACGGCGATGCTGGCGCAGCGGTTAGGACACACGCCCATCATTGTGCTGGAGCAGATCGAAGAAGTCGATCTAGTGATTGCTGCCAGCCGCAAGCTGCAAATCAACCCGATATTGGGAATTCGCGCTAAGCTTAACGCCAAAGGCATCGGGCGCTGGGGCACCTCGGCAGGCGATCGTGCCAAATTTGGCTTAACGATTCCCGAAATCATTCGCGTGGTCGATCGCCTGCGGGAAGCAAACCTCTTGGGTTCGCTACAGCTTTTGCACTTTCACATCGGCTCTCAAATTTCCTCAATCACCGTGATTAAAGACGCGCTGCGGGAAGCCAGCCAAATTTACGTAGAGCTGGTGCACCTGGGAGCCGAAATGAAATATTTGGACGCAGGCGGCGGACTAGCGATCGACTACGACGGCTCAAAAACCAACTTCTACGCCTCGAAAAACTACAACATGCAAAACTACGCTAACGATGTTGTGGCAGAAGTCAAAGAAGCCTGCGAAGAGCGAGGGTTGCCCGTTCCCACTTTGATTAGCGAGAGCGGACGGGCGATCGCTGCTCACCAATCGGTGCTGGTTTTTGATGTGCTGGGCACCAGCGATGTGCCATCAGAGCAGCCCGAACCGCTGCAAGACCGGGAACACCTGATTATCCGCAATCTCTACGAAACTTATCAGGCAATTACCCCTGACAACTATCAAGAGGCATATCACGATGCAACCCAGTTTAAAGAAGAAGCCGTCAGCCTGTTTGGTTTTGGCTACCTCAGCCTGAGTGAGCGGGCACGCGCCGAGCGGTTGTATTGGGCGTGCTGCCGCAAAATTTTGACGATCGCTCGTCAGCAAGACTATGTGCCCGACGATCTGGAAGACCTGGAAAAAATCATGGCATCGATCTACTACATCAATCTGTCGGTGTTTCAATCGGCACCTGATAGCTGGGCGATCGATCAGCTCTTTCCGATCATGCCCATTCATCGGCTGAGCGAAGAACCGACTGAACGGGCAACCCTGGCAGACCTCACCTGCGACAGCGACGGCAAGATTGACCAGTTCATCGATTTGCGCGACGTAAAATCAGTGCTGGAGCTGCATTCGCTGCGGCGCGTTGAGCAACAGGACATACCCCCTGTGCAAGAGCCTTACTACCTGGGCATGTTTCTCAGCGGTGCCTATCAGGAGATTATGGGCAACCTGCACAACCTGTTTGGTGACACCAACGCCGTGCATATCAAGCTCACCCCCAAAGGCTACCAGATCGAGCATGTCGTCAAGGGTGACACGATCACCGAGGTGCTGGGCTATGTGCAGTATGACTCAGAAGACCTGATCGAACATATGCGCCGTCAGACCGAGCAGGCGCTGCAGGAAAAGCGCATCACGATTCAAGAGTCGCAGATGCTGCTGCAAAACTATGAACGATCGCTTAGCCGCTACACTTATCTGGCTCCGTAGTTCGATCGTGCCCTCCTGCCCCTGCGGCTGGAGGGCATCTGAATCTATGACGGTTGCAGGGCAGCCTGCGTTTTCTCGCGGTCGAGCTTGAGCACCAGCACCCCCAGCGGCGGCAGACAAAGGTCGATCGAGTAAGAGCGATTTTGGTAAGACCACTCTTCTGACCATTTGCCGCCCAGATTGCCCATGTTACTGCCGCCGTATTCGCGAGCATCACTGTTAAACAGCTCGGTGTAAAACCCAAACTCTGGCACCCCGACCCGATAGTGAGAATGGGGCTGGGGCGTGAAGTTGCAGACGACGACAACGTAATCTTGTGCGTCTTCGGCTTTGCGAATAAACGAAACAACGCTGTGCCGGTTGTCGCTGCAATCGATCCACTCAAAGCCATCAAAACTGAAATCTTGTGTGTAGAGCGCCGGTTGCGAACGATAAAGCTGATGCAGCTTGCTGATAAACTGCTTCAGCTTTTGATGCGGTTCATATTGCAGCAAATGCCACTCCAGATCGCCCCAGACGTTCCACTCGCTCCACTGCCCAAACTCCATGCTCATAAACAGCGTTTTTTTGCCGGGGTGCGTGAACATGTAGGTATAGAGGCAGCGCAGATTAGCAAATTTTTGCCACTCGTCTCCGGGCATTTTGCCAATCATCGGACTCTTGCCGTGGACGACTTCATCATGTGAGAACGACAGCATGAAGTTCTCAGTGAAGGCATACATGATGCTAAAGGTGATGTTGTTTTGATGAAACTGGCGGAACCAGGGGTCCATGTGGAAGTAGTCCAGCATGTCGTGCATCCAGCCCATGTTCCACTTGAGATTAAAGCCCAAGCCACCGACATAAGTGGGCCAAGACACCATGGGCCAGACAGTTGATTCTTCGGCGATCGACAGCACACCGGGAAAGTAGCTGAAAATCACATGGTTCATCTGACGCAGAAAGTCGGCTGCCTCAATATTTTCCCGCCCACCGTACTGATTGGGCAGCCACTCACCCGGCTTGCGGAAATAGTCGAGGTAGAGCATTGAGGCGACTGCATCCACGCGAATGCCGTCGATGTGATATTTGTCAAACCAGAACAGCGCGTTCGCCACCAAAAAATTGCGAACTTCATTGCGGGAATAATTAAAAACCAGCGTGCCCCATTCCTTATGTTCGCCTTTGCGGGGGTCAGCGTGCTCATAAAGACAGGTGCCGTCGAAATTTGCCAGCCCGTGCCCGTCTTTGGGAAAGTGACCGGGGACCCAATCGACAATCACCCCAACGCCGTGCTGATGGCACTGATCGACAAAATACATAAAATCCTGCGGCGTGCCGTAGCGACTGGTCGCCGCGTAATATCCCGTCACCTGATAGCCCCAGGAACCATCGAAGGGATGCTCAGCGATCGGCAGCAGCTCAACGTGGGTAAAGCCCAATTCTTTGACATAGGGAATCAGGCGATCGGCAAGTTCCCGATAAGTTAAAAACCGCGCCCCTGGCTTCAACTCAGCCACAATGACTGGCGGCACCGTTTCCCCATTTGGCAGCTTAGCAGGCTCGGCAGAAGCGGCGTGCAGCCAGGAGCCGAGGTGGACTTCATAAACGGAAATTGGCTGAGTCAACGGCTCCGTATGGCGACGGGCTTCCATCCAGTCGCGATCGTGCCAATCATAAGTTTCCAGGTTTGTGACGATCGAAGCGGTTTTGGGGCGCACTTCCTGCTGAAAGCCGTAGGGGTCAGACTTTTCGTAGATGTGTCCCGTCTGATTTTTGATTTCGTACTTATAGCGGGTGCCCACACCCAGATCAGGAATAAACAAATCCCAGATGCCGTTGCCCGTCTGTCGCATCTGATGCTTGCGCCCATCCCACCAATTAAAATCACCCAGCACCGAGACGTTGCGCGCGTTTGGTGCCCAAACTGCAAAGTAAACGCCTTTTACTCCGTTGATTTCTGTCAGGTGTGCGCCCAGCTTTTCATAAACGCGGTGGTGGTTGCCCTCAGCGAACAGATGTACGTCGAAATCGGTGATCAGGGGCGATCGAAACGCGTAGGGGTCGTAGGTGACACGCTCGTTGTCTCCTTCCTGAATGCGGAGCTGGTAGTTTGTCAGCTCAGTGCGCTCCAGCGTACATTCAAAAAAGTGGGGATGATGCACCGTCTGCATCGGGTATTCTTTTCGCTCTTCTGGGCAAACGACCCATGCTGCATCAGCGTTTGGTAGATATGCCCGCACCACCCAGACAGACTGACCGTTCTGCTCAATTTTGTGCGGACCTAAAACTTCAAACGGGTCGCGATGCTGATTCCAAACAATTCGATCGATCTGCTCCGGGGCTACGGTCATAGACATGAAACTACCTGCCTAACAGTGATTTGTACAAAGCTGTTGAAAAGGAATGCAGGAATGCGGTGTGACCTCGCTTACCCTCAGCTCAAGCGCAGGTCACACGCCAGAAACGCCCTGACTTGTCGTTAGGTCGGGGCTGATCGTGTATATCCGTAAATCTACGCATTAAGGGGATCGTTCCGCCATCCGTTCGAGCAATTCGTAAAGATTACAAGAAGTTCATTAAGAAACAATATATTCTGTTAACTAACATTAGCAAAGAACCGCATCAGTACTCACACCTCCCTCTGGAGGATTTTGACAGTCTGAGAGGCTGCCGTTTCTCCGTCAGGTTGTGATTGCTGCTCCACTCATGGTAAGTTAAAAGTCCATCGGGCGATTAGCACAGTGGTAGCGCACTTCCTTCACACGGAAGGGGTCACTGGTTCGAATCCAGTATCGCCCATTTGATTGTGGTGTTGCCCATGCTTCAGCAAGCTTGCTTTGGGAATTACTCACGGCTGTACCGTGCTGATGCTCGTCGGTCAGACGATCGATATTAGAACCAAATCCTGAGGCTTCTCGATCGCCGTTCATCGATTTTGTTTCACATCCAACGGGTGCGATCGATCTGCCCCTCTTGACTGTGTGGGGCAAATACGGTAACTTCTTTGCTTAACGCTGCTGCTGTCGAAGCAGCGCGGATGCCCAAAAATTTAGTCAGCGCGGCTCGGAAATTGTTACGAGCAACTTCGAGCCGCTAACCCAGCCGACTGTAGTGGCAGTCAGGTGGGCTAAGGGAGCATTTTAACAACTCTCTAGCCGCCTCGAATTGTGATGCATCGACGGGGTGGCTAGATTTTTGGGTTTTCCTTCCCACCTACACCCAGGAAAACCTCAAATGAACGAATCCACCTGGAGCGCGAGTCAGTCAGCTTCACTCTCGCTGGGCAGTGCGATTGCCAATCCGGTGACGGGTCGAGCGCCAGTCAAGCATCTGCTGATTGGCGCGCCGCCTGCTGTACGCATCACGATTCACCGACTGCACGTTTTGGGCTACGCAGATGCGGGCGATTGGAGTACGCTGCTGGCGCTGCCCGACCAGCCGATCGTGATCACGCCCAAGCCCGGTGATGCGATGAGCAGCCTGATCAAATACCTGAAGCTGATCGATTAAGTCGGTACGAAGTCGTTCCCCCACGGGGGAATCAGGCAAAAGCGGGCAAGCCTGCACACCTGTCGGACTTGCCCTGCTGCTCTGCCATCCTGATTTCTCATCCTGACGATGCTCAATCTTTCCATCCAAAATTTTTCGGCTTTTGGGGGGATTGCCCTACCCCAGTTTCTGTCTTAAGGTCTGAGAGCAATCGCAGACTGGCAGTTATGGCTATGATTGTTTTGACCAGGGGCATATCACTGAAAGCGCTATCCTGTCTGATACAGCAGCCCTGATACCAGCAGCCGTGATACTCGTGCGGTCTCACCTTTCATCTGCAATTCCCGATCCCTTCGCCCGGAGTCAGCGTTGTGAAATTTGGTCAGTGGCTCGGCTTTTTCTGTCTCGTTGTGTCTCTCGTTATTCTGTGGCAATTTCGACAATCGCTGCTGCTGTTTTTTGCGGCGATCGTAATTGCTACGGCACTGAATCGATTGGTGCTGCGGCTACAGAAATCTCGACTCAAGCGCGGCTCTGCCGTGATGCTGACCCTGAGCATTGTGTTTGTGGTCACGGCGCTGGTGATTTTGCTTATTGTCCCACCGTTTATCGAGCAGTTTCTAGAGTTGGTCAGACTCGTTCCTACCGGTGCATCGCGAGTGTTTGATCAGCTAGAGCTGCTGATCGATCGCCTGCCGCCCTGGTTTCCCAATGTCGAAGTTCCTTCTTTTGACAATGCCGGAGAGCTACAGCCCCTAATTCGCAATTTGCTGACCAATGCATTTGACTTTCTCACCAACTCATTCTCAGCGCTGATCAATTCTTTAATTGCCCCGCTTCAGCTCCTGTTTGTGCTGGTACTGGCGATTATGCTGCTCGTTAACCCACAGGCATATCGTCGGGTTTTTCTGCTGCTGTTTCCCTCCTTTTATCGGCGGCGGGCAGACGATATTCTCAACCGCTGCGAAGTGGATTTGGGCAACTGGCTGGGCGGTGTAGTTGTCAGCTCTGCCTGCATCGCTGCCCTCAGCGGCATTGGACTGTGGATTTTGGGGATTCCGCTGGTGCTGGCGCAGGCGCTGCTGGCAGGATTGCTCAACTTTATTCCCAATATCGGTCCGACGCTCAGCGTGATTTTTCCCATCACTGTTGCTTTGCTAGATGCACCCTGGAAGGCGATCGCTGTTTTGATTCTCTATGTCGTGATTCAGCAGCTCGAAAGCTATTGGATCACGCCCACCATCATGGCAAGTCAAGTGTCGCTGTTGCCTGCTTTAACCCTGGTAGCGCAAATCTTTTTTGCCAGCTTTTTTGGGTTTGTGGGGTTGCTGCTGGCACTGCCGCTTGCCGTGGTCGTTAGAGCCTGGATTGAGGAAGCTCTGATCAAAGATGTATTAAATAAGTGGGGCGGCGACAAGTCGCCTTCGCCCTCCTCGACGCTGGGCGCTCCAGCAATGGTGATGGAAACAGTGCCTGATTCAGACACAGCGCCCCCCGAAGAGCAGGTCGTCGATGCAGAAGATGCTCCCAAGTATCCCAAGCGGCGCTAAAGGTCGGCTGGCAGGTGGGTCGATCGACAATTAGAGCGCTCTATTCTTGATTTCGAGCCTGCCATGCCAACTCCAATAGCTTGGTCCACCGTTTGTGAACTTGCTTGGGTGTGCATTTAAGAATTCTGGCAATCTCCTCATCAGAAAAGGTAGCGGTTTTGCGACCGCAGAGCAGTTCTTCGTCGGTAGTGACTCCTTTTAGCTTTAGCAACTGCCGCTGTTCAAGCGTTAGCTTTCGCACAAAGGTTTCCCACTGCTGCCGGGGCATTCCCAGGTTTTGATCGACATCGGCTCCCAGCCATTGGTGCACGAGCTGCCAGCGGTGCGATCGAGCAAACTTTTCAACGTGATACTTAAACCGCTGCTGCAAGTAGTCGCGCTGCCGGGGGGTGAGTCCTAAAATCTGGTCGATTTCGGGCACCGATAAATCTTGCAGCTTCAGCGTCAGGTAATCCGCGCAGTCTGACTGCCCCTGTGATTCCAGATACTGCATCAGCTCCTGGATCACCCGATCGCGCAGTACGCCTTCAGAAGGGTCGCTGGCTTCTGCCACCATTTGCTCTCGCACCTGCTGCAAAATCGGCGATCGGCGCAGCGCATCGGCATCTTCGCCTTTACCAACTTCCACCGCTGATTCAATATCCAGCGATGCTTCGGGTGGCTGTCGTTTGGCAAATCCTTTTGCCCGCAGCACAATTAACTGCTGGCTCCGTCGTCCCGGTAGGGTAATGCGCCGCTTGGCATAATGCTCAGTAAATGCCATGTATTCTGCGAGTTCTAATCGCGTGCGGGGGCTATAGTCGTCTGGCAGTTCCGTTTCGCGGCGAAACGAATTTAGTGCTTCGATGTAAAACCCCTGAAGAAAATCTTCGATTAAGCTATAGCGACCGCTGAATCCTAAATGAGCACTGCTGGGAGCGACGTGACGATAAACCATCGCACTGAGGTGACTGTGCAATTCCACTCTGCCGCGCCTCGAACCAAACTGGTAGTAAGTCAGGCATTTTTGCAGCCGGTGGCGTGCCAGCGTCAGTTGCCAGGTTTGAATTTGTCCAGAGGTTTGAATGCGGTCGCTCTTGCGGCAGACCCGATCGACCTCGATCGCGACACGTTCGGCAACCGCCTGCACGGTGGCGGCAGTTCCCGGAACGGCAGCACTCAATTCTTGTTTCAATAGCTGAGTCAAACTGGGCAGATCTAAAGCGTTGCGGTCGCGATCGATCGATTCGGCGTTGGCGGGGGCAGCGTGTAGCTGAGACGGTGCAGGCAGGGGAGCCTGACTCGAGGCTGATTCAACATTCATGGTAAAAAGCCCTGGGTAGTTGCACGGACAGGTCGGTTTGTCAGGGGACTCGTTGATTACGAGTATCAACAGCTACGCTTTGTTCCCTGAGGTTACAGGGTTTTCTCCCTGAGCCTATTCCTGTCTACACCTCTATCTTTAAGAACTACGGGCAGACTGCCTCAGCGCTATGTCACTTTCTCAGGTGGTACTCACACACTCAGATTGCACCTGATTTCTCAGAAACCTGGTGTAGCGATCGATGCTAGAGAATTCACGGCACTTCAAAAGGTTGGCTCCGTGACTGCTCAAAGCAGCAGCGATGCCAACAGGGCAAACTGTCACAAATAGCAGTGGACAGTTGGCGATTTGGTTCGCTGACTCAGCGGACTTCTGTCTCGACTGCCCACGCTGCCGCAGTTTCCCAGCCCAGCCCTCGTCGTACCAGCGTCGGCTCGTCTGTGGTCAAATCCAAAATAGTTGACACCTGATAGCTGGGTTCACTGCTGTCGTCTACAATCACGTCTACCAGCCGATCGAAGCGATCGAACAATTCTGCCTGTGAAATGAAATCAAAGTCGCGTTTGTCTGCTACATCGTCGGCGGGTGCATGAGCCGAAGTGGAAATAATTGGATTGCCCAGCGCCGACAGCAGGGCTTGACACACGGCATGGTCGGGCACACGAATTCCTGTGGTTTTGCGTTTGGGATGCATCACCAAACGGGGCACCAGCTTGGTAGCTGGCAGCAAAAAGGTATAGGAACCGGGAATCAAACGTTTCATCAGGCGATAGGCAGCATCGGTGACAACGGCATATTGGGCAATGTTGGACAACGAAGGACAGAGGAATGTCAGGGGCTTATCATTGGAAAGTTGCTTGATTCGCCGCACGCGATCGACCGCTGTCTTGGCGTTGAGGTCGCAGCCGATCGCATACACCGTATCAGTGGGATACAGCATGACGGCACCTGCCCGCAATGCTTCTTTGATTTGATCTACGACGCGAGTCTGGGGTGTATCCGGATGAATCGTGAAAACGATCGCCATAAAAAAAGAGATTAAAAGCGTGATGATGTGAAGGAGCGGATTCGACTGCCCTGAAAGCACCATTCCCACAACCGTCATCCTGATGCTGTGGCTGAATCTTCTAACTCTCACTTAAATTTGCAGCAATGGCAAAGTTAGCTTATTTGGAATGTCCGACTGGGATCGCAGGAGACATGTGTTTGGGTGCGCTCATTCATGCAGGCGTACCTTTAGCGTATCTAAGCGAACAGTTGGAACGATTAGGAATTTCTCAAGAATACAGCCTGCAAGCAGAGCGCGTTCATCGCAACGGGCAGCAGGCAACAAAAATGCATGTGCGTCTGTCTGCTCAAGTCTCTGATCAGGCAAGCAGCGCACCAGACGAAGCAGGAGTTGATCCCCACACCACGTTTGCTCGCCACCTCCATTCTACCGATGGCGGGTCTGCTGCTTCAGAGCAGCACGGTCATGGTGAGTCCCATACTCACACCCTCTCCCACAGCCATGCCGAACCCCCTGACGCTGCTCGTCATCTGCCAGAAATTGAACGCCTGATCACGGCAGCTCACCTGCCGCCAAGAGCCGAAGCCTGGAGTTTAGCGGTGTTTCGTCGGTTAGCCGAGGCAGAAGCAGTTGTTCACGGCATTCCGCCAGACCAGGTGCATTTTCATGAAGTGGGCGCGATCGATGCGGTCGTCGATATCGTCGGCACCTGTTTGGGCTTTGACTGGCTGGGCATTGATCAACTCTACTGCTCGCCTTTGCCAACCGGAGGGGGCATTGTTCGCGCGGCTCACGGTCAGCTTCCTGTGCCTGCGCCTGCGGTGCTCAAACTCTGGGAAATGCGTCAGGTGCCGATTTACAGCAATGGCATTCAGCGTGAGCTAGTCACTCCCACCGGGGCGGCGATCGTTACCACACTCGCCGTCCGCTTTGGCGCACCGCCACCCCTGACCCTCCATCAGGTCGGGCTGGGCGCTGGCTCCCGCGATCTTCCCATTCCCAACATCCTGCGGCTGTGGCTTGGCGAAGGCGAGGGCACACACAACAAGCCCGACCTTCAGCCCGCATCCCTCAACATTCAGCCGTCCCAAGAGCCGATCGTTCTCCTGGAAACTCAAATTGATGACTTAAACCCGCAGGCGATCGGCTATGTGTTTGAGGCGCTGTTTGCAGCAGGCGCGGTGGATGTGTTTACGCAGGCGATCGGCATGAAGAAATCGCGTCCCGGTGTTTTGCTCAGCGTGGTTTGTCATCCCCCAGATGTGCAGGCGTGCGAAGCCGTGCTGTTCCGCGAAACGACGACCCTGGGCATTCGCCACACCCGACAGCAGCGAACCATTTTGCCGCGTGAGTTTCAGACAGTGCAAACTCCCTACGGCGCAGTGCGGATCAAAGTCGCTCGATCGCCCGCCAACCATCAAATTCTCAATGCTCAGCCCGAATATGAAGACTGCGCGACGATCGCCCGCCAGACCCATCAGCCCTGGCGCGATGTGCATCGGCTGGCGCTCCAGGCGTGGTACGCTCAGCTCGATCGATCGGGCAACCCAATATCAGGCAGCCCAACGGCACGCGGAACGATGCAGCCGTGAGCCGCTTCAGCGCAGCAGGGGCATTCGCGATCGGGTTTTGACTTCTTTGCAGAGCCGCAGCTCTGTGCCGCGCTGATTCCACAGCACCTGATCGAAAACCTGGTGTAGAATGTAAAGCCCACGACCACACTCACCCACCTCTGGGTCATGCTGCTGGGCATGAGCAGGGGTGCAGCAGCAGGCAGGTGCAAACCCCGCACCCTGGTCAGAAATGATCCACCAGTACTGCCCTTCCATAATGAAAAACTCAACCAGGACAGTCTTTGTGGGGTCAAGCTTATTGCCGTGTTTGGCAGCGTTGACCAGCGCTTCTTGCAGCCCCAGGCGAACTTCATCGCGACAGCGGGCTGGAACATCCGCCAGCAGCAAGTCTAAAACTGGGCAGAGGTGAAGAGTGGAGGCGAAGCTAACCGTGCCCCACCTGCGACCACCAGGACGCAGTGAGATAGCAATCACGCAAAAAACCTCGCAGCTTTCAGGTGGATAGGTTGGATGCTCCCCTGATTCCGTGCACTCACGCAATGTGTCGTGCTACATCAGATTAGAGGGTCTCAGAAGTGCTGCTCAGTCAGTAGCAAGACTCATTCGCTTGTAAAAGTTGAGCAGCGACAGTAGATTGCCTACTCTCCGAGTGTAAGTTCCGGTGTATCTCACCAGCCTATACCCGATCATCGTAGCATACCTGCCTGCTTCGCTTGCTTTCTTGACCGATTCTGCCTGAATCGGAGCGATCGGTTCAGGCGGTGGCTGTTGAGCAAAAGGTTGGCTGTCCGCCTGCCTCAGCTCCAGTCTTCTCGCTGGCTGCCTCGCCCCCGGTAGACTTGAGCGGCTTGATGAATCTGCTGAGTGCGATCAAATAGCGCTGACTCAGTGAGCCGCCACTGTGCCAGCACTTTTTTCAGGTCAGCCTGAATGTCTCTGGCACCGGGAAATCCTTGATAGCGGATGCAGAGACGCGCTAATTCTGCCTGATTGTAGTCCGTGGGTTCACTGTTGAGCAGCGTGTTGACAATTTGACGATCGTTGTTCCACTGCGGGTGCTGCTGTTCTTTAGGGGCTGAGTCTGAAGAAGTTGCCATCGTTACGCTTGCAGGTCGAAAACAGAATTGAATCAAGCATCGTTGTTCCGCTCCAGACGGACAGCCAGAAGCTGATCGTTCAGGGTCGATCGATCGAATTCACTCGATTGTGCTTGACAAGGTATGGTACAGCATTGCGACTACCAGTGCTGCCGCAGATGCTGCGAATACCTGCATCAAAGCCTTACTGCAGCGATTTGACCATCCACAGCGACTGTGGATGGTAGCCTAAATGACTGTAAAGACTAAGCGCAGGCTGATTGGTCTGAAACACTTGCAGCCCGATTTGTCGATCGCCCCGCGCGGCTGCCCAGGCTTCGGCATGTCGAACGAGCGCGGCACCAATGCCTCGTCGCCGATGGTTTTGGGCAACGTAGAGCAGAAAAATGTGAGCGTGACGATCGCCCTGAATCTGGTCAATCGCGTTTCCTAACCACAGGCAAGCGATGACCCGATTATTTGGCAGCAGTTGAGCTTGAGCATCAGCACTCTGGGCTACAACCCACCACAGCGGCGTTTCTGAAGAAAAATATTGGTCAACTGTTGCTGCCAGATGTGCCACGGGCTGGGATGGATAAAGCTCCTGATAAGTGCGCTGCATAAACTTGACCAGCAGCGCGCGATCGAGACTTGACCCCTGCCGCAGTATGTAGCCTGGTGGGATGGAAGTCACGATCGTCATCAGCTCAGCCGCTCAGTCAATTACAGTGAGACTACAGTGACGACCCGATCGGGTCACTGGGTAAGCCATGTACCAGTGCTTTGAGCGTCGCCGGTAAGCCTGCAACCGCTTTTGGAGAGGGAATTTGCGCCTCAGGCTCTACCGTTTCGATCGGCGCAGGGGCTGCCATGTCGTTTGGCAAAAAAGCGCGGGCGCTCACTGCAATCAGAGCAACGAGGAATACCAGCACAATCAACAGAGGGGCAATCACTTGACGAAGAAATGCCATATTTCCACGCGACGCTAATCTAAAAATCGTTTCAAGATATGTAAATCTATCCTCATCCTATCGCTCAGTTGGCGCTTTTTCCTCTTCCTCAGGTGGCGCTGCCGCAGCGGAATTCCAGGGGGCAAACAGCGGCAAAAGCAGCAGTCCTGGTGTGGCAGCGATCAGCGTCAAGCCAAAAAATGCAGTCCATCCCCAATCTTCTGCCAGCTTTCCGGCTGGAGCCACCAGAATATCTCGGCTGACTGCCATCAGGCTGGAGAGCAGCGCGTACTGGGTTGCCGAAAATCTGGGATTACACAAACTCCTGTATCTTA
>Ga0224723_1001248_pt1 | contig 15697 bp, 16 predicted proteins | sample Balambano_FR2_Me_FD_161647 | JGI IMG/M metagenome (GOLD analysis project Ga0224723, IMG submission 161647) | Freshwater sediment microbial communities from Lake Towuti, South Sulawesi, Indonesia - Balambano_FR2_MetaG | ecosystem: Environmental > Aquatic > Freshwater > Lake > Sediment | place...
CACATTCGGACATCACCACATCCCCCGCCCCGAAGATTACCCGGTGATGCCCACCGCCTACACTGGCTTTTTGCTCAAGCCCGTCGGCTTCTTTGATGCCAACCCGGCGATCGACGTACCCCCATCGTCCACGCAGCACGGCACCTGTTATGAGTAGACCGCTTGCACGACGCGTGGAAACGCCCCCTAAATTTCCCAGGATTGGGGGACTGTGAAGGCAGGCTTTGCCAGAGACGACCGTTCGCTAACCGCTAACCGCTGTCCAAACAAAAAACGTTTTTTTGCTGAGCTGAGATTCAACGTAATGGGTCTGATAAAACGCTGGAGGAATGTGGACTCGAAACCAATGGCGATAATAGCGGCTGTTCAAGCCTGGGTAAGAGAGCGACATTCCCTCGGCTGAATTTTGTCCCAGCGACTCAAATTCCAGCTCAGCATGAATACCCAATTCTTCGCGAATTGCCCGCTTCGCTGCTGCCAGCGGTGATTCTCCCAGCAGCAGCTTTTCGGATACGCCGGTATGATTGCGCCTGCGAATCCGACCGTCACTAAATTCCTGTCGCTCTTCGATCAGCACCTCACCATAGGGAGACACCACTTCAACGCAGGCGATGTCGAGAATTCTCAGCAGGTGATCGTTGTGCCACTCAATGTGGCACTCGCCCGCAGCAATTTCTGCTTGCAGGTCTGCCCAGGGTTTGGCTAGCCCAACTCCATAGAGCGATCGATCCAGGTATTGCTCTAGCAACCTGGCCTGAGCCGCCGGATCGTCAGTCAGGTCAGAAGCAGGGTTGCCTGCTGCTAAAGAACACATGATTACCGTTCTTCATAAGTGGGCAGATGACGGATAGAACGCTTCGATCGCAGATGCGGACGAGTTTTATCGACAGCCGTTGTCGTTGCTTCGATCGGTTCTGCTTCCTTGGCTTCTAATAGAAAGACTCTTTTACCCAAGACATTGTAGAGGTTTTCACAGGTGCAAACTAACCCCTGCGCTTGCAGTTGCTCAGCTCTCAAATCTCGTGCCTGTCGCGCTTCTTCCTCGTTTTCCCAATCGGTTTCTAAAAAAGTTTCTTGAATCGGTTTCATTCGGTCTTGCGGTGTGGAAATGGGCTTGTGTAGTATACAGCACAATCCCTGGCAACGGCTTGCGATTGAGCCAGAAGTCGCATCAAGCGTAACATTGCTGCGATCGGTAGTCCTCGCTCTCAAGAAGCTGCGGTAGGGACGCACAGCAGTACGCCGCCCCTACCCCACAAGCCCAGAGCGCGCTACACGGCGGTGAGAAATGTCTCCAGTGCCTCAGAGCCTCCAATCAGCTTGCCGTCAACAAACACTTGAGGCACTGTTGCAGATCCGGTCATAGCACGCAGCGACCGCGTTGTCACATCTTTGCCTAACGTGATTTCTTCGTAGTCGAGGTCATGCGCTTGCAGCATTGATTTGGCGCGCGCGCAGAACGGGCAGCCCATTTTGGTAAACAGTGAAACACACTTGGGTTTTGTTGCCTGCGGGTTGATGTAGTGCAGCATGGTCTGCGCGTCAGACACCTTAAAGGGATCGCCGGGTTCCTGCGGCTCGATAAACATCTTTTCAATTACGCCGTCTTTTACCAGCATTGAGTAGCGCCACGATCGCTTACCAAACCCCAGCTCCGCCTTATCCACTAACATCCCCATGCCGTCTGTAAACTCGCCGTTGCCGTCTGGAATCAGCGTAATGTTTTCTGCCTCCTGGTCTTTTGCCCATTCGTTCATCACAAACGCGTCGTTGACCGAAACGCAAACGATGTCATCCACACCGTTTTCCTTAAAGGTTTTTGCTAGCTCGTTGTAACCGGGCAGATGGGTTGATGAGCAAGTCGGCGTAAAAGCACCAGGCAGCGAAAAGACCACAACGGTTTTGCCAGTAAACAGTTCGTCAGTGGTTACATTCACCCACTCGTTGTTCCGCCGAGTCCGAAACGTGACGCTGGGGACTTTCTGTCCTTCTTTGTTGGGCAGCATGAATCTGTCTCCTTAAGTTAAACCGTTGATATCGTCGTTATCGTCTTAAGCGTACTCGTATCGAGTACGACTTGTCAACTCAAAAAGCTGCGTTGAGCAAGTCAATAATCGCCTTGTTCACAGGTTCGAGCCACAGACTGACTCATCGCCCCATCGCCCCATCACAACAGCTCACCCAATCGAGAATTGCTGCAAGCCAGCAAATCTCCGGCTGCCTGAAGGGCGTGCAGGCGATGGTAAACCCCACTATGGTTGATCAGCTCTTCATGATTGCCGACTTCGACAATGCGCCCTTTGTCTAACACCACAATTTTGTCGGCTTCGCGGACGGTACTGAGGCGATGGGCGATGATCAGCGTCGTGCGGGTGCCCAAAATGCTTTGCATCGCGAGCTGAATCGATCGCTCCGACTCATAGTCCAGGCTGGACGTGGCTTCATCAAACACCAGCACATCCGGGTTGACCAGCAGCGCACGGGCAATTCCCAATCGCTGTCGCTGTCCGCCAGAGAGCCGCACGCCCCGCTCCCCGACCTGCGTGTAGTAGCCTTTGGGTAGCAGATGAATAAACTCATCGACTCTGGCAATACGGCAAACCGCCTCGACTTCAGCCAGCGTCGCCTGGGGACAGCCATAAGTAATGTTGTCGAGCAGCGTACCGTTAAATACATCGACTTCCTGGTGGACGATCGCCAATCGCTGCCGATATCCCGTCACATCCAGCAGCCGAATGTCTTGCCCGTCAATTAAAATTCGACCGCTCTGAGGTTCAAAATAGCGGAACAGCAGCTTCATCAGCGTTGATTTGCCAGAGCCAGAATGTCCCACCAGGGCAACCGTTTGGCGCGGCTCAATCTGCAAGTCAATATCCTGCAAAACCGGGTAACGAGGATCGTAGCCAAACGTCACCTGCGAGAAATGCAGCTTGCCTTTGAACTGGTAATGTCTGACTGCCTCCGGTTGCGCCAAGCTGGTGGCATCGGTGCCGACCGGAAACTGCATAAACTCGTGAAATCCCAGCATCGAAGCATAGCGGCGGGCAAACACTTCTGCCAGATTGCTGATGGGTTCCAATTCGCCATACGCCATGCTGGCGATCGTCAGCGTCGTGATGAAGTGCCCCAGCGAAATTTGCCCTTGCAGGGTCGCCCAAAGAATCAGGGCAAGAACTGTGAACAAACTGAGCTGAATCACAAGCCGCTGCCAGGTCAACAGCCCAACAAAACCTTTGTGAATTTTGTAGTCTGCAATCTTTAACTCGCGCTGTAACCGCTGCTTTTGCCGCTTGAGTTCGGCTGCTTCAGTCGCAAAAGCCTTCACCGTCTTGATATTGGTAATGATCTCTGAGGTGCGGCTTTCGGTATTTTCGACATAGCGATCGAGCTGTTGCCCCATGCCCACAAGTCTGCGTAAACCACTCAACGTAAAGCTGAGAATCACAATGAAAGACAGCAAAAACAACAGGGCAACTTGCCATTCAATGACCCAAATGCACACAAAGATTCCCAAAATTCGCACCAATTTTGGAATCATTTGTCCGGCAACTTCTGGGTAAGTCCAGGTGTGATTCGCGATTCCTCTGGCAATCCGCCCAGTAATGCGCCCCGGATTGTTCTCGTCATAAAACTCCAGCGGCAGCGTCAGAATTCTTTCGATCGTCTTACCCGTATGATCACGGCGAGTCCGCAGCGGAATATCCCAGTGAAACCACGCAGTCAACCAGGGCTGAAGCGGTGCTCTAACCACTGTCAACAGAAAAATTACGCTCAGTAGAACCGCGACCGCGATCGACGGATTTGGCGGCTGTCGAGTTGCCTCCGCCACCCAGTTCACCAAATTGTGCAGCGGCTGATCCAGCCGTTGCCCAGAGAGCACGTTGAGAATTTGCCCGATCGCGTAAGGAACCGCCAGGTCAACCAACTCAAACAAGCTGCTGGCAGCAATACTAAATAAGGCGATCGTCCAGTAAGGCTGGTAATAGCGCACGACATCTCGAAACGTTGCCATGAATTTTTCCTTGCGGTGAAGGTGAGCAGTTCTGCTAGCGGGGCTGAGGTTCTTTCGGGCACAAGCCGCTTCTTGTGGTCGATCGAAACCCGTAAAAACCCCTAAATCAAAAGTTAAGTACTATCTCGCAGGCGATCGAACAAACGATATGAAGAGAATGTAAACGTACTTTATTCTCAGTTAGATTACCCAGATTCACCCATGAGTCACCATTGCCGAGAAGACATCACAAATCCATTTGGGAGCATGTTACCTTTTCGCCCTCACCCTAAATCCCTCTCCCAGAGTGGGAGAGGGACTTCAATCCAGTTCTATCCCCCTTCTCTGGAAGAAGGGGCTAGGGGATGAGGGCAGATTGGACATTCACAAAAGTGATATGCTCCCTCCATTTTTCTCTCAGGTGCACTCAGACTGTTTGACGAACTGTTTGGCGAACTGCGTCAGCGACAGGTGTGAGTTGGCAAGGAGTTGCAAAACGCTGCAAATTCCATTGATGTTTACAGTTTCGGTCATCTAAATCTGGAGGGTTGCGGTGATTCATCATATTTCTGTTCCGGCTGGCGACCCCCTGAATGTCGCCCGCGTTCTGGCTGCGCTATGCGGTGGCAACGTTGTTCCTTTCACTGTCCATCCGGGCAGCTATATCGTTCTCATGCTGGATGAGGTTGGTACGACGATCGAGATTTACCCAGCAGGCACCGAGATGATTCCAGGCAACGGCGACCAGCAAAGCATCTTTTCACACAATCCCCAGCCTTCTGGCTATACAGCCACACATGTGGCGCTCACGGTGCCAGCAAGTCTGGAGAAAATTCTAGAAGTAGCCGCTCGTGCAGGCTGGCGAGCACTCTATTGTCGTCGTCAAGATTTATTTGACGTAGTTGAGTTTTGGATTGAGAACAAAGTTTTACTAGAACTACTGCCGCCGACGATCGCGCCTCAATATCTGGCGTTTATGCAGCCACAAAATCTCAAACAGTATTTAACATCTGCTGCAATTCCCGTTCTGCAACATTAAAACAAACGATAGCAGTGAGATTTCAATTCAGAATCTCACTGCTACTGTCGGTCGCGATTATCCAGCCGCCAATCAAATTTATCTACGGCTGTGGCTGTAGATACATAATTTGGTCACGCAGCATTTGAGCAGATTCAGCGTCGCCCGTTCGCTCATAAAGCTCAAGCGCCCGTTGATAACTGTTGACGATCGCCTCGCGCTCATTGGGCAGCAGCATCTGAGCCTGACCATACAGCGCATTTGCCAGATTCTGGTAGGCTCTGGGCTGGTTTGGGTCGATGCGAATCGCCTCATTATAGGCAGCGACAGCTTCGGGATATTTTCCTTCCTGCATGAAAGAGGTAGCACGAGCATAAGCCTGCTCATAAGGTGTCGCAACTCTCACCGTAATTCTGTAATCGCCACCCGTGCCGCTCAGCGATCGAGTCAACACTTGATAGGTTCCGTTGCTGGGCAGAGTCGCGACCAGTGCTGAATCCAGGCTGTCATCATAATCTTCCTTGACAGCGATCTCTTGCCCACTGGGGTCAAGCAGCGTCAAAAACGTACTGAGTTCTGAACTCTCGACCTGAATCAAAACAGCCTGACCCGCAGTACCCGAAAAAGTGTGTTCACCCTGCATTGATTGCAGCAACCCTTCGCGCTGGAGAATTGCTTGAGCGCTAGCTTGAGGCGCAGGCAAACAAACGAGAGAACCACCCGCCGCAACAGCCGCTGCTAGCAGTAACCCTAAATTTTGGGGTCGTAGCCTCAAATTCATATCAACTACCTTTAAGTTTGATTGAGAGAGAATTGACAGCAGCATTACATTCACCGGCATCCGGTATCGAGGTGAAAGGACGCTGTATTCATATGGAATGAGATTCCAACGAAAACTGCCGCCAAAAATTTTGTCCTATAAAGTTTATTTCACCACTACTGCTCAAGTTTCCAGACGCTAAACGACAAAATTCAGAGCTTTGCTCATTGTCGTGACCACTCAGCCTCACCGGTTGTCCCCCGTTTAAGACCGTGAATTGAATCACCGCGAATTCTGGTGTAGAGTGCGTCACGGTAATCGCCGGGATGCACCCTACCAATCTCATTTCTTAGACAGCGATTTGCTCAGCGTTGATCGCCCACCTCATTACAATAGGAATACTAAACACTACATCTTTGAACGCCGGTTCTGTGACTCAACCTGAAGCTCTCCGTAACCTGCTGGATGCCGTCGCTCACGGTAGCGTCAGCCCAGAAGAGGCATTCGACAAACTTAAGCATTTTGATTTTGAGCCGATCGCAGGATTTGCCAAGATTGATCATCACCGATCGCTTCGCACAGGATTTCCAGAAGCGATCTGGGGGCAGGGAAAAACCACTGACCAGATTGTGCAGATCATCAGCGCGATGCGGCAGCGCAACCCCGTCGTTATGGCAACACGAATTGAGCCAGCAGTTTATGCCCAACTGCAAAGCCAGATTCCAGACTTGCAGTACTACGAAATGGCGCGAATTTGTGCGATCGTTCCAGCCAATTTAGCCCCCCAATACCCAGGAACGATCGCCCTACTGTCCGCAGGCACCGCCGACCTGCCCGTTGCCGAAGAAGCAGCCGTCACCGCAGAGCTTTCTGGCTTTCGCGTACAGCGGCTTTGGGACGTGGGAGTTGCCGGAATTCATCGCCTGCTCAACAACCGACAGGTCATTGACACAGCAGACGTGTTGATTGTCGTCGCAGGCATGGAAGGAGCCTTACCCAGCGTAGTTGCAGGACTGGCAGACTGCCCAGTAATTGCAGTTCCCACCAGCATCGGCTATGGAGCAAATTTTGGTGGACTCGCCCCCTTGCTGACCATGCTCAACGCTTGTGCCGCAGGCATCGGCGTTGTCAACATCGACAACGGATTTGGCGCAGCCATTCTCGCAGGGCAAATTTTGCGAACCGCCCAGCGAATTCAAAAATAGCCCACCAACCCCTGCTACCCAGCGGATGCGAAGCGCGTCCCCGCCTCCTCACGATACGTCCTTGCGTAGGGTGCAGGGAAAGGCACTCTCCCTGCTGGGGTGGAGGTTTGGAGGAGGGGGGAACTCCTTCCTCCAAGGCTCGGCAAACAAAACCGGCAAACAAGACTCGACGAAACCCCTCGCCCAAAATCCACTTATCGCACAGACACCCGCTGCAAACCTTCGATCTCAGCCAGTGACCGTCCTTGCAGCGCCTGTTCGACCGCCGCCAGCTCGATCGAAAACTTCTCAGCAATCGCATTCAAAACCTGCGCCTCTGCCTCAGATACTGCCTCACCCGTCGATCGCGCGATGCGATAGCACTGTGCCAGCAAAGGAATCGCAAAATCCTGATTCAGTTGATTGAGCAAAGCACCCAGCGGCTGCGGCGATTTAACATGCGCCTCGATCGCCTCCAGCGAAGCCTCACTCAACTGCAGGCGCTTCAGCTCAGGCAAAACCGTTTCCCAAGTTCTTTGAGGGTAGCTTGCCAGCACCATATGCACCAGAATTTGATCCATCACAGTCTGCTGGGCAATCGCGACCTCCAGATATCGATCGCTCTCCTGCTTCAAAGCCTCCAGCGTTTCCACAGAAGGCTCCGGCTGAGCAGCCGCTTGTTTCGCTGCATAAAACCGACAGGCAGCATAGCCCAGCGAGTAAAGCATCGTCGCGTTGGTGCCCGCGCCAATCATCGCGCCTGCCAGAGGCACATTTCGCAGAAAGCTCAAACCCGCCCGCAGCGCCTTGCTGCCACCCAGCGCCAGCCCAAAAATCGCCAAAACTTCTCCTTTGCGGGCGGGATCCTGTAAATCCAAGCCGTAAGCAGCAGCAATCTGATAGACCATCTCGGTTTGCAGTGCTGTCGTCGCCGCCAAATCAACCGCCAGCAGCGCCAGTGCCGCGCCCGGAATTAGACTGCTGGCTAAACCCATGCCGCCTGCATAGACAGCCTTCTCAACCATAATGCGATGGGCAATCTGACTGGGCGCTTCATCCGGATACTTTTGCTGAATCTTCCTCACCTCTGCTTCTGCTTTTTGCAGATCGACTCGATCGCTGATGCCCATCAGCCAATCCAACTTCAGCACACCCGAAAGCCGCCGCACAACTGAATTGTTGCCAGCCGCCGACACCACCTGCCCGGTGCCCTGAGTCGTCTGCTCTAGCCAGGTATAAACCTGCTTTGCCGAAGATTCGCCCATCCACTTCGCCGCCTCGCTCATCCAGGTTGCCAGATCAACCATGGTGCGACTGGCATGAGCAGTCGTGCTGCCCACCACCTCACTGACCGCGTTCGCAGTCTCGATCGCCGTCTTACTGTTTTGATGGGTTGTGCGGCTCAGCGCCTCGCTCAACTCAGTTGCCGTATCGACGATTGTTTTTCCAGTCTGAGCCGCCGCCTGAGTCATCGCGCCACCCACACCAACCGCCGTGTCGATCGCCGCCTTGCCGACGCTAAGCGCCGTGCCGCCCATCACATCACCCAGCTTCATGCCCATTTCTGCAAGCGCCTCTGGAAAATTAAGAGCCGACTCAGAGCGAGGATTAGCTGGAGCCTGCACCACCTCGACTGTCACCTCAGATTGCGCTTGCGGATCTGCTGGCGAAGGTGACACTGTTGCTTCTGGATCGATCGATCGACGTTGTTCGCTACTCATATGCGTTCGCTGCTCAGGTTCGCGGATTTGCGAAGAGATATTGTCTGCAAGAAACTCGACCACAAGTTTCAAATTGGAAGCAAGCTGTTACAGTCCGCAACAGCCGCTTCTCGCTTTGTGCTGGTCGCCTAATGCTGGTCGCCGAGATCGCCAGGCTCGTTTACGTAAATCTGCGGTTCGACTGCAAAATTGTCAATGCGTCCCGACTCGTCAATTACATAACCATGCGTTGTGTGAACCGGGTTTGGGTCGTCCGCCTCTTCTTGCGCTTCCTCGGCTTCAATGTTCTTGATGTTACTTCCGACATCGACATTTGAAGGAATTTCAGCATCAGGTGCATTCACAAATGGGTCTTGGGAAAGCTGTACACCCGCCTGATCGCCAGGTGCTCCCCGACCTGGTTCAGCTTCACGCGGGTCACCAATTTTCATTTCTTCATTACTCATTAAGGATTCCTCTGAGATACGTCTATGGCTTGTAGCCCCATTTGCACTGGACAGTTCGCGCTGATGCTCAACCTGTCCGGTTTTCCAAGAGGGCGACGCAGTAATCTGACAATACTCCAGTCCACCTATGGAGAGTTCCATCCCTGGTAGGGAACCGCAGCGCCGATCGCTCTCTCTGTAGGAGAATTTTGTTAATGACACACAAGCCACAAGGCTTTGCTCTAAAGTCCAGTCGGCTCTAGCATGACGATATCCTGGTGTCTGTATTAATCTCTACCGTTGGATGGTAACACCCCGAGAATTTGTCATGCTTCACTGAAGAAGTTGAGAAGTTCTATATACTATTGGAAATTATATGGCAGCAGAAGACGTGATCACAGCCTCAGTCGACGCAACTCCAGCGGTTGAGGACGTTACCCAAGAAGCAGTAGAAACCCTGAAGCGCGCTGACGGACAGCTTGTGATTATTGGCGGTGCAGAAGACAAGCAGGGCGATTGTGTAATTCTCAGAGAATTTGTGCGGCGGGCAGGCGGCATCCAAGCGCGGATTGTGGTCATGACTGTTGCCACCGGGCTGCCAGGAGAAGTTGGCGCTGACTATATTCAGGTTTTTGAACGCTTGGGCGTTGCAGACGTGCGCGTCGTCGATACTGCCAAACGCGAAGATGCCAGCGACCCAGCAGCGATCGAAGCTATCAACCAGGCAACCGGAGTCTTTTTCACAGGCGGCAATCAGGCACGCATCATCGAGATGCTCAAAGATACCGAACTTGACTCCATCTTGCACCAGCGATTTAACCAGGGTTTGGTGATTGCCGGAACAAGTGCCGGAGCCGCAATGATGCCTGATGTGATGATCGTCGAAGGCGACTCTGAAACCAACCCCCGCATGGAAGTCGTCGAAATGGGTCCCGGCATGGGCTTTTTGCCTGGGATTGTCATTGATCAGCACTTTGCCCAGCGGGGACGACTGGGACGATTGCTCTCTGCGCTCTCCCAGCAGCCAGCAGTGCTCGGCTTTGGCATCGACGAAAATACGGCGATCGCCATTAACGGCAAAGACATTGAGGTGATTGGTCAGAGTGCCGTTACGGTCGTTGATGTGGCAGGCATTACGCACACCAACGTTGATGAGCTGCTCAAAGACGAGAATCTGGCAATCTGCAATGTCAAGCTGCACATTTTGCCGCACGGCTATCACTTTGACCTGGAGAAACGATCGCCCGTTTGCTGACCCCAATCGATCGCGGCTACCACACGACTACCAGCCGTCAGGGCAAGCCGGTCACTGCTACCAACCGCTCTGCCCTGGCACCCTAATTTTTTCTCTTAAGTTTCATTGATTCAGACGAATGACGCTCCCACATCGCTACTCACTGTCCTTCCTGCAAGATGAAGTGCGTCAGCTTGTACAGCAGGGAGTGCTCAGCCGCCAGCAGGCGATCTACTCACTTTATGAGCATATTCCGCCCCAATCCTGGTTTGAGGTTGAGCAAGAGTTAGAAAACAGCAACTTTTTGCCCCGCGATCGAATTGGTGATTTGATCAGCCACGAGGAATGGCAGGACGACTAGCAAGCCACCAGAGACATTAATTTCCTGAACGCTGATGCACACTACAACAGGAAACCTGATTCAGGCTCCCTGTTGATGACTTCGCATAACTCAATATCTCAATCTATACAGCAGCACACAGAACGACTGGTTTAGCATTACTCTCAAGCTCCTTCTTCTCTCCCAGATGAGGATGCAGCTTCGAGTAGTGTGAGTAAATCTCGATCGCTTCGGATTCATCTAAGACTGGATGTTGCACGCGAATGCCGTTCCCCAACGAGATGACCAGACAGAGTTGCTTTCGACCACCGAGTAACCGCTTTGCTTGAAGATTCATGAGTGTCACGTCCGCTCTAAAAAAGTTTTTGTAAATGAATTGAAATGCAGTTCATGCGGTAGCAGCACCCTGATTATGCGCTTGAAGCAGCGGCAATTTCTAAGCTGAGTTAAGGTGAATGGCTCAACGTTCGCTGCTTTTGATTCTATTATGATTGATTCACATTACGATGGACTCTCACCTGGTACGGATACACGCTCTGTCCACAGTTAAGTTTCCGCTCCAGCCCGTTTTCCTGCGGCAGATGGATCTGCTCACCTCAGCGGCGGGTCGTAAGCTAGACTGGAAATTTTGCTCTGGCTGCTGAAATGTGCCACTATTGAAGGCTAAGCCAGCGATGGCGCTGTTAGTCCTCATTCACCATTGCTGTTCGGGGTAAGCATGGAATGGCATATCACCGATGCTCAAAGTTTAAGAATCATCGATCGCGAAATCGGGGAACATGTTTTTTCGCCCTCTGAGTACGAGATTGTGCGTCGGGTGATCTACGCCACCGCCGATTTTGAATACAAATCTTTAATTCGATTTTCCGAACAGGCGTTGCAGGCAGGAGCTGCTGCGCTGGCTGCCCGCAGTACGATCGTCGTCGATGTGCCCATGGTGCAGGTTGGCATTACGCCCATTATTCAAAACACCTTTGCCAATCCGGTCTATTGCAGCATGGAAGCGTTAACCCGCCCCCAGCGCGATAAGAGTCGGGCAGCGTGGGGCATCGAAACGCTGGCACGCCGCTATCCTGAAGGCATTTTTGTGGTTGGTCAGGCACAAACCGCGCTGACTGCCCTGGTCAATTTAATCGAAGCAGAAGAAATCCGTCCCGCCCTGGTCATCGGTACACCCGCTGGATTTGTGGGAACCGATGTCGCGGTCGCGCGACTGAAAGACTCGCTCATCCCACACATCCGTATTGAAGGACGCAAAGGTAGCGCAGTTGTGGCAGCAGCGATCGTCAACGGCTTAGTCGATCTGGCGTGGCAGGCTTACGGCAAAGACAACAACGGCGTGTGAGAGCGGCGTGTGAGAGCGGCGTGTGAGAGCGGCGGTTTGCAAGCCAACAGCACGCCCGCTCAGGCTGGCTTCGAGAATTGATTTAACTGTCTCACCAGGAGCTTGCTCTTCAAGCCGTATTCGATCGCCTCCAGCACTCTGACCATGCCGGTTGTGTTAATCATCTCGATCGTCTTGCCCGTTCGCTGAGCTGCCTGCATGGCTTTGTCGGTTAGTTTGTGGCTGGTATAGCCCGTGATAATCAAGATTAAGTCAGCGTTGGCAATGTGACTTTCAGATTGTTCGGCGATCTGCGGTCCTGCCTGAGCCGTACACCACACCAGCGTCACTCGCGATTCGCGCAGGCGATTTCTGACAGCGCTCTCCAGGCGATCGTGTCCGCCAAAAATTACGACTTTCCCTTGTAGCTGCGTGTAGGGATTGGGACGCTTTTCTGTGGTGCGGTGGCGGCTCCGGGGCTGCACATCGGGCGTGCGATCGACGCGCGATCGGTTCTCTAAGGCTTTGTTGTAGATAAAGTTGAGCGTTTGCTCGTGGCTACCGCGCAGTCGAGCCACCGGACCTTCTTCGCTGCGGGCGTTAATTTGAGCAATCAGCCCATCAACGACTTCCTCCAGAGCACCGATCGCCTTTAAGTCTTGAATGTAGCCGCGAATGGCGATTGCTGCGTCTGTGGCGCTATAGAAATCCTCTTGCTCGCCAATCATCTCTAGCAAATCGGCTTTTAACCCTTGTCGCCAGCGGTTTGTTTGTTCGGCTAGTCGCTCATCCAGCAATCTTTCTTCGTTTAAGATCATCTGGCGATCGACGCTTTGCGCTGCCATCAGTGGAGCATCTGCGAGTCGCTGTCGCAAATCGGCTGCTTTTTCTTCGAGTTTGCGGCGGGTAATGCTATCAACAAAATCTTCAGGCGGTAGATTCTCTAACATCTGCTCAACCTGCGCCAGCAGTGGCTCCAGTCGCTGCTTGATCTCAACCACAGCTTTCTGAATCTGCTCGTCGCGCTGCTGCTGCAACCGCTTTTCTTCAAGTTCAATTTTTGCCAAAGCTAATAAATCCTGGACTGAATCTTCAAGGTTGTCGAGTTCAGAGAAATCCATTTGTGCTCTCCTGTAGCCGTAGTAATCAGAGGGAAGTGACCGTAAACCACGAGTTTAATAAATTTTTAACCTTATCTCGATCGCAGACAAGAAGCAATGGGGCAGGTAGCCCAGGTTCTGCCAGAAGCAGCCCCTGGTTGCCCGTTTGCTCCGCTTTGGGTCTATCTATATTCTTCCCTATTCGGTTATTGCTATGTTGTGTAGAGGGACTCAAGCTGAACAACCTGAACCTCGCTGCTGCAATCTTCCTATCCTATGCAATACCGTCGATTTGGGCGTACCAACCTTGCCATGCCGGTGTTCTCCTGTGGGGGAATGCGCTACCAGTACAAATGGCAGGATGTCCCCGTCCGGCAAATTCCCCAGGACAACCAGACCAATCTCGAGGCAACAATTCGCTGCGCTATTGAGTTAGGAATTCATCACATCGAAACGGCTCGTGGCTACGGCACTTCAGAAGTGCAGCTCGGTCGCATTCTTCCCAAACTTCCCCGTGAAAAGCTGATTGTGCAGACGAAAATCAGCCCAACCGCAGACCCCAAGGCATTTCAGCGCACCTTAGAGCAGTCTCTGGCAAACCTGAAGCTCGACTACATCGACTTGCTGGGACTGCATGGCATCAATACAGATGAATTGCTTGATCATAGCCTGCGGGGCTGTTTAGCGGTCGCCCGCAAGTTTCAGGCACAGGGCAGAGTGCGCTTTATTGGCTTCTCGACTCATGCCCCCACCAACGTGATTTTGAAGACGATCGCCACCGACCAGTTTGACTATGTAAATCTGCACTGGTACTACATCAATCAAACGAACTGGGCAGCGATCACCGCCGCACATCAGCACGACATGGGCGTTTTTATCATCAGTCCCTCAGATAAAGGCGGGATGCTCTACAATCCGCCTCAAAAGCTAGTGGATCTGTGTGCGCCGCTCAGTCCGATCGTCTTCAACGACTTGTTTTGCCTCAGCCACCCGCAGGTGCATACCCTCAGCCTGGGCGCAGCCCGCCCGTCAGACTTTGACGAACATCTCAAAACGCTGGAACTGCTCGATCGCGCCGACACCATTTTGCCTCTAATTCTGGCGCGGCTTGAGCAAGAAGCAATTCGCTGCCTGGGCGAAGCCTGGTATAAAACCTGGGATGTGAATCTGCCTGAGCCACAAGATACGCCAGGTCAAATCAACATTCGGGCAATTCTATGGCTGCGAAACCTGGCGATTGCCTACGACCTGATTGAGTATGGCAAAATGCGCTACAACATGCTGGGCAACGCCGGACACTGGTTTCCGGGTAAGCCAGCCGATCGCATCAGCCAGCTCGACCTGCGATCGTGTCTGGCTCAAAGTCCCCACGCTGACCAAATTCCCGCACTCCTGGCAGAAGCCCATCAGCTTCTGAGCGGGCAGAGCGTCAAGCGGCTGTCACAGCAGTGATCAGTTTGCAGGGTCAGTTTGCAGGGTCAGTTTGAGAGCCATGCAGATTTGACACCGACAAAAGCCGCTGTTGCAGCAGTACAAGCAGCAACACAAATTAATGCATTGCGGATGACTGGGGTCAGCATCTTTGCTACAAGACGATCATGACTCTGCATTCGCGGCGATTGCCATGACTAATTCTCAACCAACCCGTTTCTCCTGGAACTTTGCGGAAAACAGCTTTGGCTGGCAGGGCGGATTTGCCGACTACCCGATCGGCGAGGAAGCGTTTTATGAGTTGGCATTTGGGCTACAGCCGCTTCCCCAACCGTTAGACGGTAAGCTAGCGCTGTCCATCACCGGGCACAACCACAGCGATGATTTGTTCATGTATTTTCGCCAATCGATCGCGGGGCTGCTGCCAGACACTACCTATGAGGTCAACTTTGCGATCGAGCTTGCCAGCAATGCACCCGACGGCAGCTTTGGCATTGGCGGCAGTCCAGCCAACAGTGTTTATCTCAAAGCCGGAGCCACTCAAATTGAACCGGTGGCGATCGGCGACAGGTTTGCGCTGCTCAATGTAGATAAAGGCAACCAGGCAAATGCCGGACAGGATGCTGTGGTGCTGGGCGACATTGCCAAACCCGATGACGGCACGTTTGACTACGCCTTAATTACGCGCAGCAGCCGCCAGCCATTGATCTTTCAAAGCGGTCCTCAGGGGCAGGCGTGGCTCTATTTCGGCACAGATTCTGGATTTGAAGGCGTAACCCACCTTTACTACACCCAGTTTCAAGCGGAATTTACGCCTGCGACACCGCCGTCCGCTGCGGTGCCCGAACCCTCGATGCTCATCCCGCTTTTGGGCGTGGCAGCCGCGCTGCTGCTGCGATCGACAATCGCAAAACTCCCTCGTCGCTGAAACTTCAGGCAAAACAAGTTTTTTGACCCGCAACTGACTCAGGCATAAAGCAACCCAGAGCCGATCGCGGGCGCTGTTTTACTGAGCAACTTCTGCCGCCTGGGGCAGTCCATCCTGGAGAATTCGCTGATTGTGCAGCACCATCGTTGTTGTGCTGTTCTCAACAAAACCAATCCGCTCGTAGAATTTTTGCTGATGGGTTGTCATCAGGTAAACCCGCTCGACGCGGTTGACGTGAGGA
>Ga0224723_1001249_pt1 | contig 15695 bp, 12 predicted proteins | sample Balambano_FR2_Me_FD_161647 | JGI IMG/M metagenome (GOLD analysis project Ga0224723, IMG submission 161647) | Freshwater sediment microbial communities from Lake Towuti, South Sulawesi, Indonesia - Balambano_FR2_MetaG | ecosystem: Environmental > Aquatic > Freshwater > Lake > Sediment | place...
TGAACCACTCTCTGCGCGATACCATAATGAGTAAGATTTAGATTGAAACGAATGTACAATATTTGGCTGCGCAACACCAGTGTTGTTTTATGAAGATGGGTTAGGCGGACAGAAACGGTCTGGCGCACTTTCCGAGGGCCTGGATAGTTTGCACGTTGGTGGCTGGCATCGTGCACCGCTAACGGCTCGTAGGCGTGAATCCCGATGACAGGGTCTTGGTAGGCACAGAGTCGCGTGTACCGCACGTTTCCATAAAGTTGGACCGTATTTTTTCGATCCCACTGATAAATCTTGTTAGACTTACTGAAACTTTGCCACTTCCCTTTGTCTAACAGGTTTATACTACATTATTGTGAAAAACTTGATTCAATAACATCTTTAAATCCATTAACATGGCGACAAACCGAATTCAAGAGTATACTTTTTAATTGGACTTCATTCGATTAAAAGGGGGGACAAAACCGTAGACGCTGTAATCAGAAATTTTGCAGTGATAAAAGAAAGCAGGAAAATCTGGCAAAAATGAATTGTAAATATGAAGGAAGTTAGAAAGACCACATATCAGGGCAAGGAAGTGTTAGTCATTGACTTCTCGGGGCGGAAAGAAAACGAGATGATTGAGATAGTGAACTACGCAGGGCTGCTAATTGTGTCTGAGAATAAACCGGTACGGTTACTGGCAATATTAAATGAAAAAAATCGTCTAACGCCGCTTTTTCTACGACATGGGGAAAAGTACCATGCAGAGATGTATAAGTTCATAGAAAAACATTCGGTAGTAGGACTAACTAAAGTACAAACATGGATTATTAAGGGACTTAATACATTTAGCTTTAAAAAACCGTTAATGCCCTTCGACTCCATCGACAAGGCCCTCGACTATCTTACGAATTAAGACAGGAGACGGTATTGGGTAAGCAACCGCTAACGGGCTTCGCACCAATCCTGTTAGAATATCAAGTTGTAACGATAATGAAGCGCAATGAGCTACAAAAATGGGTCAGTTCAACATTTTCGCTGTGCCCAAATTTTTTAAATCTTCCTGTTTCCTTATTCAAAAACAATCAAACATTTACAAAGCACGCTGAAAATCCCTGATCAGGTCATCGGTATCTTCAATGCCCACAGAGAAACGCAGCAGCTTGTCGGAGATGCCGACTGCCTTGCGCTCAGCCGCAGTAAGTTTGGCGTGCGAGGTCTTCACCGGCAGGCAAATGGTAGACTCTACCCCGCCCAGGCTGATCGCGCGCTTCACCAACTTCAGTTTCCTGATTAGCTTGTCGGGGTTGCCCTTTAACTCGAAGCTCATCATACCGCCAAAGCCGCCCTTCATTTGCCTTCTGGCGATGGCATAGCCGGGGTGTGCCTTCAGGCCGGGGTAGTTTACGTGGCGCACGGCCTTTTCGCCCTCAAAAAACTCGGCCAGCGCTTGCGCATTTTTGTTTTGCTGCTGCACACGCAACACCAGCGTTTTAAGGCTGCGCTCCACCAGGTAACAACTCTGCGCATCCAGGCTGCCGCCAAAATGCATGGCGCTGGCTTTTATTTTCGCCATGAGCTTGCGCGAAGTAGCCACCACGCCACAACATAAGTCGCTGTGGCCGCCAATGTATTTGGTGCCGCTGTGGGTTACGATGTCGATGCCGAGGTCAATCGGGTTTTGATTAACAGGCGAGGCAAAGGTGTTGTCGATGATCGTGATGAGGCCGTTCTTTTTTGCGATGCGCGCAACGGCCACGAGGTCGGTAATCTTCAATAGCGGGTTGGAAGGCGTTTCAACGTAAATTGCTTTTGTCTTTTTCAAAATCGCTTTCTGGAAATTCTGGGGATCGCTGGCATCCACCATGGTGTATTGAATGCCATACCGGTTCAACTCATTGAGCACGGCATGGTGTGTGCCTCCGTACAGGTCGTTTTGAAAAACGATATGGTCGCCCGCTTTTACCATCGCAAAAATGCTCGTCATGATGGCAGCCATGCCCGAGCTGAACATGAGTGCTTCTTCGGCATTTTCAAGATCGGCCAACTTTTCGGCCACCAACAACTGGTTAGGGGTGTTGAAGTAGCGCGGATACAGCACATCTCGTTGGTAGTAGTCGTAGGCGGCCGAAGGATAGATGGGGTTGACTACACCGCCAAAGAGCACATCGCCTACCGAGCCGGAGTGCACGCTTAGCGTAAGCTTAGAGAGTTTCTGCTTTGCCATACTGTTTGTTAACAGGCCTGAAGGTAAGGCGATGCGTGGTCGTTCACAAACAGTTTGTACTACACCGGTAACACCAGGCAATCAAATTGAAAAACTACGCTGCCAGCCGCTGGCCTGGCTGCCGTGGCAGACGTGCGAAGATTTACTCCTCCACCTCTGCCGGCACCTGTTTCGGCTCGGCACCATTTTTACCCAACTCAATTTCTTCGCCATCGCGGTTCAGAAAATGAAACTCTGTAATACCGAGCGAACTGTCTTTCACTATCGTTACCCACCGCTTGTACTTCCAAAACATTTTCACCCGTTTTGAAAAAATACCTTTGGTGTAGTAAGCATATAAAAAGGGGTGTAAAGCCAGCACCAACTGCTTTTCGTTTTGCTTCACAAACAGGTGCTCAATGTGTTGCTCAATTTGGTCGGTAATCAAAATACTGGCGCTGATGGAGCCCGTGCCATTGCATGTAGGGCACACCTCTTTGGTAATGATGTTCATCTGCGGGCGTACGCGCTCGCGGGTGATCTGCATTAACCCAAACTTCGAGAGGGGCAGCACCGTGTGCTTGGCGCGATCGCTGGCTCCCATCTCGTCTTTCATTTTCTGGTGTATGAGCCGCTTGTTTTCAGCGCTGCGCATATCGATAAAGTCGACCACAATAATGCCGCCCATATCGCGCAGGCGCAACTGGCGGGCAATTTCGCGGGCCGCCTCCAGGTTTACCGACAGAGCCGTGGTTTCCTGGTTTTCTTCGCGGGTAGACTTGTTGCCACTGTTCACATCGATCACATGCAGGGCCTCTGTGTGTTCGATGATCAGGTAGCCGCCACCTTTCAAACTTACCGTTTGCCCAAAAGCCGACTTGATTTGCCGCTCAATGCCGAAGTGCTCGAAGATTTTGGCTTTGCCGGTATAGAGTTTTACAATTTTTTCCTTGTCGGGCGCGATGGTTTGAATGTACGCGCGCACTTCGTCAAAAATCTTCTTGTCATCTACGGTTACATTGTCGAACGATTCGTTCAATAGGTCGCGCAGAATGGACGAGGTTTTGCTGAGTTCACCGATAATTTTTTCGCGCGGATTGGCCGTTACGAGCCTGTCCATACCTTCCTGCCAGGTTTTCACCAGGTTGCGCAGGTCTTTGTCCAGTTCGGCTGTTTCCTTGCCTTCGGCTACGGTGCGTATAATCACACCAAACCCTTCAGGCTTAATCGACTGGATGATGCGCTGCAAGCGCTTGCGCTCTTCGCTGCTGGCGATCCGCTTGGATACGCTCACGGAAGTGGAGAACGGCACCAGCACCAGGTACCGGCCCGCAATGGATAGCTCGGCCGAAAGTCGGGGCCCCTTGGTGGAGATGGGTTCTTTTACAACCTGCACGGCCACCATTTGGCCTTTGGTAAGCTGCTGGGTGATTTTTCCATGCTTGTCGATGTCTTTTTCGGCATGAAACTTATCCAGCTTACCTCCTGTAATCTTTTTGGCGCGCACCAGTTTGATGAACTTCTGCAGGGAGCCAAACTGTGGCCCCAGGTCGAGGTAATGAAGGAAGGCATCCTTCTCATACCCGATGTCAATAAATGCAGCGTTCAACCCCTGGATTACCTTCTTGACGGTGCCCACGTAAATGTCACCTACCATAAACTGGCTTCCTTCCTGCTCTTCGTGGAATTCAACCAGTTGTTTGTCTTTTAGAAGGGCTATTCTACTTCCGTTTTGAGCAGCACTGATAATTAATTCGTTACTCAAAACTTTACATGTTAAACCCCGCTCTTCTTAAGCAAAGAGCGAGGACGTTGTTTTAGGATGATTACTTCTTTTTATGACGGTTCTTTCTCAAGCGCTTTTTGCGTTTGTGGGTGGCCATCTTGTGTTTCTTTCTTTTCTTACCGCTTGGCATAATGTTCTGTTTACTTTTTTAGTTCAAATCGTTCAGGTATGAATCGGCCGTGGCCTGCACGGACGGGTCATTGTCCATCTTCTTTACTTTCTCAAACTGCTGGCGGGCATTGGCTTTGTCGCCCAGGTTTACATACGCCACGCCCAGCAACAGTTGCCCCTGGGTATGGCGCGGATTAATCGTTACGAGTTCCTTAAAGCGCTCGGCTGCCTTGGCATGCTGGCCTGATTGCAGGGAGAGCATCCCCATATTAAAAATGGCAAACTCATTTTTAGGGTCTTCTTCCAACACTTCGCGCAGCATCATGATACCTTGCATGGGCGAAGGCGAGCTGAGGTACGTCATCGCTATCTTGGTTTTGGCATCCAGCGCGCGCGGGTTGGCTTCAATCACTTTACCCAGCCACTCGCGCGTTTTTTCAGCCAACCTCTTTTGCTTGTCAGCGTCCATAGCGAACGTGTAAGCTTCGTAGTAGCTGTCGCCAGTTTTTTGGGCAGCTTCAATAGTTTGTAAGAACGTAGCCGACTGTTCGGCAAACCACGCTGCGCTGTCAAACTGACCGGCCTGGCTGTACAGGTTTCGCAACGAGTCGGCAAAGATAGAATATTTTTCTTTCCCCGGTGCCTGCACATACTGGGCGCGCAATGAGGCTATGGCTTTGGCCAACGCTGCCGGCATCGCTGCATGGGCACCGGCAGGCGGGCTTTGTTGCAGCGAGTCGGGTGCGGTGGCCAACTGGCTGTCATTTTCTACCACCACCTTGGGCAACAAAAAGATGAGCCACACCAGCGCGGCTGATACTACAATCAGAATGATGCGTGTTCTTAACATGGGCAAGAAACCCTACAGGCCAGCGTTACTTTTCAGTTAGCTGCTTCACTTTTTCGCTGTTCTTAATCTTATTGATAAAAATTTTTGCCGGCTTAAAGCTGGGGATAAAGTGCTCGTCAATCACAATAGCTGTGTTGCGTGAAATATTTCGTGCAATTTTCTTTTTCCGCTTTTTATTGATGAAGCTTCCAAAGCCGCGAACGTAAATGTTTTCGCCCGCTGCCATGTTGTTCTTTACTATTGTGAAGAAGGCTTCCACCGAGGCCGATACATCTGCTTTGTCTATCCCTGTTTTCTCTGCTATTTGATTGATTACATCTGCTTTGGTCACGGTACGCTATTTTTGAGTGGGAGGATTTAAATTCAGGTCGGCAAATTTAAACGCAGAACCTTCAAACACAAAAAGAAATTACTGATTATCACGATGATAGGCTGTATAAAGCAGTGAAATGCGCACAAACTCTTTAATTGGGGCTTTGAAGGCCGTTTGGCGGTCAAACTGAATTTTTCATGCGTGCCTTTTCGGAGAAACTCTTGCGCTGGTACCACGACAACAAGCGCAGCTTGCCCTGGCGCCACACACCCGACCCCTACCGCGTGTGGCTCTCGGAAATTATTTTGCAACAAACGCGTGTGGCGCAAGGCTTGCCATACTACCAGCGGTTCATCAACGAGTTTCCAACGCTCACAGTTCTGGCCAGAGCACCCGAGCAGCGCGTTTTACGTCTGTGGCAGGGGTTGGGCTACTACTCGCGTGCCCGTAACCTGCACAAATGCGCGCAGGTACTGGTTGCAAAACATCAAGGCTCATTTCCTCACAACTTTGCTGCCCTAAAAACACTGCCGGGCATAGGCCCATACACTGCGGCCGCCATCGCATCCATAGCCTTTGGTGAACGGGTAGCCGTGGTAGATGGCAACGTGTTCAGAGTTTTGGCGCGTATTTTCGGCATCGCCACCAATATCGCCAGCCCTGCCGCACGGCACGAATTCTCTCTGAAAGCCAACAGCCTGATGCCCCCCGAGCAGCCCGGCAACTTTAACCAGGCCATGATGGAGTTTGGCGCCACCTGGTGCACACCTAAAAAACCCAACTGTGCCGATTGCATTTTTGCCACATCCTGCTTCGCTTACCAACACCAACAAGTAGAGAGCCTGCCCGTAAAGCAGAAAAAAACTACCCAGCGCCACCGCTACCTCTACTACATCGTTTTCCGACAAGGCAAGAACATGGCCATGCGATGCCGCATCGGCAACGACATTTGGAAGAACCTATACGACTTTTACCTGATAGAGCATGCGCGAAAGCAGAAACCAGAAGCCGTTGTGCGCAACAATCCGGCATTTCGCTCGGCCTCCGGCCAGGTTTTGCGCGTTACCTCAATACGGCATGTGCTCACCCACCAGGTATTGCACATTTCTTTTATTGAAGTGGCTGTTCAGAAGAAAATCAGCATAGCGGGGATGACGTGGTTTACCCCCCGCGCCATAAAAATGCTACCCAAACCTGTGGTGGTGGCCGACTACCTTGAGGCCAACAGCGCCTGATTTTTTAATACTTTTGCCGATAGCATAACATCAAAATCTTCAAAGTCATATGTCAGGAGTAAATAAAGTGATCTTGGTGGGGCGCCTGGGTAAAGACCCCGAAGTGCGCAACCTGGAAAACGGAGCTACCGTAGCCAACTTTACCATGGCCACATCTGAAACCTACAAAGACAAAACCACGGGCGACCGTAAAGAAGTTACCGAGTGGCACAACGTAGTGTTGTGGCGAGGCCTGGCCGACATTGCCGCCAAGTACCTGCACAAGGGCGATATGGTGTACATCGAAGGCAAACTGCGAACCCGCTCGTGGGAAAAAGACGGGGTAACACGCTATACCACTGAAGTGGTGGGCGACAACATGACGATGCTTTCCACCCAACGCAGCGGGCAGGGCAGCAGCGATTACCGGCCCTCAGCCCCACCATCGGCTGCAGAAACCAGCCCTCCCGAGAGCAACATAGATGACTTGCCATTCTAAGCTGTCCGTCAGCCTGGGTATTCTCTTCGTTCTGCTGGCCGTTGCCTGCACGCGCGATTATCAGCCCAAGCCTAAAGGTTACAACCGCTTTGTGCTGCCAGAGCCTGCCTATGTGCCCCTGCCCGACTCTCTGCCTTATTTTTTCGAGTACTCGGCCCACGCACGTTTGCTGAAAGACACCTCGTGGATTCGCGACAGAAACTGGGTGGAGATTTACTACCCGCAGTGGAAAGCGAACATACACGTTACCTATTACCGTGTGCATGGCAGCGAAAAAAAACTTAAAGAGCTGATGGGCGATGCCTATACCCTTACCGCGAAACACCAAATTAAGGCCAGCGGTATTGACGAAACCCTGGTGCGCACCCCCAATGGCAAGCTGGCCATCGTGGCGGAAATCAGTGGCGAGGTGCCCAGCCCTTTTCAAATAACCATGACCGACTCAGCCGAGAACTTTTTACGCACCGCATTCTACTTCAACACCAGGATTCAAAATGACTCGCTACAGCCGGTAATGGAATATGTAAAAAAAGATATGCTGCACATGGTAAACACCCTGCGCTGGAAATTGCCTTCCAAACCATAACCGGGTATGATCTCGAAATAAACGCAGGCGGATGCTTCGTCTACCATTGTGCGCCCCGTAGCTTAACTTCGCTGCACCTGTTTTTTGTAACATCTTGATCTTCGATACCTCCATAGAGTTTCTAAAGGGCGTGGGGCCGCAGCGGGCGGCACTGCTGCAGAAAGAACTGAACATTTCAACGTACGGCCAACTGCTACAGCACTATCCGTTCAGGCATGAAGACCGTACCCGGTTCTACCGCATCAGCGAGGTAAACGAAGAGATGCCTTACGTGCAGGTAAAGGGTATTGTGGGAAAAATGGAGATGGCGGGCGCAGGTTTCAAAAAACGCCTCATTGCCAAATTAACCGATGGCACGGGCGAGGTGGAGTTGGTGTGGTTTCAAGGCATTAAGTGGGTAGCTGAAAAAATAAAGCCCGGGGCGCAGTACGTGGCGTTTGGTAAGCCAGCCCGCTATGGCAGCCGCTTATCGATGGCACACCCCGAGCTTGAGCCACTAACCACACAGAACGAAAAAGCAGGCTACCTGCAGCCGGTATACAACCTCACCGAAAAGCTGCGCGCACGCCACGTGGATAGCAAGTTGATCGGCAAAATGGTGCAGCAGGTGTTAGACCAAACGCGTGCGCACATCCACGAAACCTTGCCGATATTTTTGTTGAAGCAGCACAACCTGATGGGCAAAGCCGAAGCGCTGGCCCAAATTCATTTTCCTGCCAACACCGAAAAACTCGCACTCGCCCGCCAGCGCCTCACCTTCGAAGAATTGTTTTACGTTCAGCTACGCCTGCTCAAAATGAAGTTGGTGCGCCAGGATAAATTCAGGGGCATAGTGCTGGCCGACACCACACTCCTTTCGCGCTTTTACAATGACCACCTGCCCTTTGCACTTACCGAGGCCCAAAAGCGTGTAGCGCGCGAAATCTATTCTGATCTGAAATCAGGAAAGCAGATGAACCGTTTGCTGCAAGGCGATGTGGGCAGTGGCAAAACCATTGTGGCTTTCATCTGCATTTTGCTGGCCGTAGGCAGTGGTACACAGGCAACTTTAATGGCACCCACCGAAATATTAGCCCAGCAGCACTTTGCCAACCTAAAAAGATATGCCGACCCGATGGGCGTCAGCATTGCGCTGCTTACCGGCTCAGTAAAAAAAGCCGAGCGCAAACCCCTGCATGAAAACCTACGAACGGGCGCACTCAAAATTTTGATCGGCACGCACGCGCTGATAGAAGAAACCGTGGCTTTTCACCGGCTCGGCCTCGCCATTATTGATGAGCAACATCGCTTCGGGGTAGCCCAGCGCTCGCAGTTGTGGCAGAAAAACGAAGGCGAGTATCCACACGTGTTGGTAATGACGGCAACGCCCATACCTCGAACACTCGCTATGACACTGTACGGTGATCTGGAGATCTCCGTTATTGATGAGTTGCCCAAAGGCCGCAAGCCCATCAGGACGATTCACCGGTACGACAATCACCGCCTGCAGGTGTTCGGCTTTTTGAAAGAGCAGATGGTGACCGGCAGGCAGGTATACGTGGTGTATCCGCTGATTGAAGAATCGGAGAAACTGGACTTAAAACACCTGATGGACGGCTACGAAAGCATCAGCCGGGCGTTTCCGGATGTGCCCATCAGCATTGTGCACGGCCAGATGAAAGCAGAAGCCAAAGACTACGAAATGGCGCGCTTTGTCAAGGGCGAAACCAAGATCATGGTGGCCACCACCGTTATCGAAGTTGGCGTAGATGTGCCCAATGCCACCGTGATGGTGATTGAAAGTGCCGAGCGCTTTGGACTCTCGCAGTTGCATCAACTGCGCGGGCGTGTGGGACGTGGGGCAGAACAATCGTATTGTATTTTAATGACAGGCGTAAAACTCAGTGCCGAGTCGCGCCTGCGCATCAATACCATGGTACGCACCAACAACGGTTTTGAAATTGCCGAAACTGATTTGAAGCTGCGCGGCCCGGGCGACCTGATGGGCACACAGCAAAGTGGCGCACTGGAGCTCACCATTGCCGACCTGAGCCGCGATGGCGACACCTTGCAAAAAGCCCGCGAAGCGGCACAACAGATTCTGGCTGCCGACCCCCGGTTGACCAAACCCGAGCACCAACCGATAAAAACCCAAATCCAATCGCTGCGCAAAAGTGTGGTTAACTGGAGCCGGATAAGTTAGTGCCCTGCGTACGATAAGTGGCGAATGGTAATTACAAAAAAGACTCCACCACTTTCATTACTTCGCGCAGGTAGCGCTCGTCAGTAGTATCAAAATCGTTGAGTTTGTCGCTGTCTACATCCAGCACCAGGGCAACCTGGCCATTTTTGAATGCAGGTAATACAATTTCTGATTTAGAGTCAGAACTGCACGCAATGTGGCCTGGAAACTGATCCACATCGGGCACCGATATCACAGTTTGGTCTCTCCAGGCGGTACCGCACACGCCTTTCCCAAAGGCAATGCGCGTGCAGGCTATCGGCCCCTGAAACGGGCCAAGCACAAGCTCCCGGCCGCGCACCAGGTAGAATCCCACCCAAAAAAAATGAAAAGTCTGCCTAAGCGCTGCTGCGATGTTGGCCAGATTAGCGGTAACATCTGATTCCCCTGCCACCAGGCCCCGCAATTGTGGCAGTAAGGCTTCGTAACGCCCGGCTTTATCGGCTGCAGCAACGGTAAGTTGCTCGGCCATTACACATTTTCGGTTTTGGGGTCGCCCGCCTCACCCGAAGTGCTGTCTATATCGGAACCGATGGCTACCGATTGACCATCGAAACGCGTTGAAGGCGCAGCAACACTGTTTGTGGGATCAAGCGCGCTGGGTGCAGTTGCGCCTGCCGTGTTTGCCTCAGCAAAAAATTTCTTTTGAAAGATGAGGATGGTAACGACACCAATAAAGATTGAAGAGTCGGCAATGTTAAACACAGGGCTGAAGAATAAGAAATAGTCGCCACCCACCATCGGCATCCATGCAGGCCAGTGAAAGTCGAACAACGGAAAAAACAACATATCAATTACCTGGCCGTGAAACCACTTGGTAGGCGAATCGATCGGGGCGTTGTTGAGAAATACTCCGTAAAAAGTACTGTCGATAACATTGCCGATGGCGCCACCAAGAATCAGGGCCATACACACCAGAAAACCGGGATGCGCTTTTCGCCTCGCAAAGCGAATGAGATAGAAGGCGATTCCAAACATGGCCACGATGCGGAAGCCCGTGAGCGCCAGTTTGCCAAACTCGCTCTGCCAGCGAATGCCAAAAGCCATGCCCGGGTTAAGCAGGTAGTGTAACTTGAACCATTGGCCCAGCACATCCACCTCCTGGTGAATGTACATATAGTGGTGCACGAGCAGCTTCGATGCTTGGTCGATCACGATCACCAAGAGTGCGACTAAAAAATAGCGATAAACTTTCATCAATATCATTTTATACTTTCTCCACCATCACATTTAAAACAAAGTCGTCCATATCAATTTCAGTTCCCATGGCGCGGTCATGTGTCAACTCCATGGCCAGCGCCTGTGTTTCTGTGCTGATATACTCTCTATACTGCTGCAGGGCAGCCATCGCTAACTCGTCCGGCTGTATCACGCGTATATTGATTTTGTCCAACACTTCTAACCCCATGCTCTTGCGCAGATTTTGAATGCGGTTCACAAAATCGCGTGCAATTCCCTCGCGCCTCAGCGGCTCGGTAATATTCACATCTAATGCCACCGTTACGCCACCTTCGCTGGCCACGGCCCATCCGGGTATGTCTTCCGATGATATGAGTACGTCTTCCAGCTCTAACGCAAAACCGCCCTTATCCAGTTTCCTGTTTTTTTCGATCGACTGAATGTCGGCAGCGGTAAAGCCCTGGATCACTGCGGCTACTTCCTTCATGCGCGGCCCGTATTGCTTGCCCAGCCTGGCAAAGTTGGGCTTGACTTTCTTTACCAGCAGGCCGGAGGTATCATCTACACATTCAATTTCTTTCACGTTCACTTCCGACTTAATGATTATTTCCACGCTTCTCACGCGGGCGGCAAACTGGGCATCGAGCACCGGCAGCAGCACGCGCTGCAACGGGGTGCGCACTTTTATTTTGCTGTTTTTGCGGATGGCATGCACCAGCGAACAAATACGCTGTGCGTAGTCCATCGACTTCTCCAGCTCGCTGTCGATGCGCATGGGCTCAACCTGCACCAGGTGTGTGTGGTGTACCGACTCCCACTGCAAGGGCGATTTGATCTGCCTGGCTTTCTCGCGGATGCTATCCGTCAGATTTTTGTACAACCACTCGGCAAAGAAAGGTGCAATGGGCGACATCAGCTGCGCTGTTACCAGTAGGCATTCGTACAGTGTTTCGTAGGCTGCGCGCTTGTCGGCCGAGAGCGTGTGCCCTTTGGAATCGCCCGCGAGCGAAGGTTGCCAAAAGCGCTTGCGGTTTAAGCGTACGTACCAATTCGAGAGGTGGTCGTTCACGAACTCCTGTATGGCGCGTGCCGCACGCGTGGGCTCGTAGTCGTTGTAAGCCGCGGTGCACTCGGCAATCAGTTGCTGCTCTTTGGTGATGATCCACCGGTCCATGGCAGATACTTCATCGAACAACAACACGTTGGTTTCGTCTTTGATAAAACCATCTATGTTGGCGTACAAGGCAAAGAAAGAGTAAGTGTTGATGAGCGTGCCGAAAAATCTGCGTTGTGTTTCGGCTATGCCTTCCATATCGAACTTAAGGTTATCCCACGGAGGCGCATTCTCAATCATGTACCAGCGCACCACATCGGGGCCAAAGCGTGCAAGCGTTTCAAAAGGGTTCACCACGTTACCCTTGCTCTTACTCATTTTGTTGCCGTTTTTATCCAGCACCAGGCCGTTGGAAATAACGTTTTTGAACGCCACCCCGCCATTGCCAACAGCCTTGTTTACGGCCATAACCTCTTCGCTGCTCTCGCTCAGCATCACCGCCAGGGCGTGCAGCGTAAAAAACCAGCCTCGTGTTTGGTCTACACCCTCCGCAATAAAATCGGCCGGGTAACTTTTCTCAAAAACATCTTTATTCTCAAAAGGGTAGTGCCACTGCGCGTAGGGCATGGCGCCCGAGTCGAACCAAACATCAATCAAGTCGGGTTCGCGATACATTGGCAGGCCGCTCTTGCTCACCAGCACAATGTTATCCACGTACGGCCGATGTAAATCGAATGAAGAATGGTGCGTATCGAAAGCAGGGTTATCAAAGCCCGCCTTTCCCGCCTTCTCCACTTCTTGCTGAAGCTGAGCGATGGAGCCAATGCATATCTCCTCTTTGCCGTCTTTGGTTCGCCAGATCGGCAAAGGAGTGCCCCAATACCGCGAGCGCGACAAATTCCAATCCACCAGGTTTTCCAGCCAGTTGCCAAAACGCCCTATGCCGGTGCTCTCGGGCTTCCAGTTGATGGTTTTGTTCAGCGCCACCATTTTATCTTTTACAGCCGTGGTCCTGATAAACCACGAGTCGAGCGGGTAATACAACACGGGCTTGTCGGTGCGCCAACAGTGCGGATAGGTGTGCTCGTACTTCTCTACTCTAAAAGCCTTGTTCTCTTCTTTGAGTATGATGGAGATGATGACATCCGTGGACTTGTAGTCGGGATGCGACTCGTCTTCGTTGGTGTAATTCTTTACATAAAAATCATCGGGCCCAAGCGGCTTGTGGGTTTTGATGTGGTACTTCGCGACACCTGCCCTCAGTTGCTCGCCAATGGCGGTAATGAATTTTCCTTTCCTGTCCACCGTGGGCATCTCGTTGCCGGCTTCGTCTTTAATGGTGAGTGCAGGTATTCCATGCTGTTTCGCTACGCGGAAGTCATCGGCACCGAAGGTAGGCGAGGTGTGTACCACGCCTGTGCCGTCTTCGGTGGTTACGAAGTCGCCCGCTACCACCTGAAACGCCTTGTCGGCACCGTAGTAAGGTTGCAGGTAAGGCATAAGTTGTTCATAACGTGTGCCCACCAGGTTATTGCCGGCAAATTCCTGAACCACCTGGAAGGGAATATTTTTGTCGCCTGCCTTGTAGTCCTGAATCTTCAGGTCTTTGTTCTTCTCTGAAAAATATTTGCCCGCCAGGTCTTTGGCCAGCACTACGCTAACAGGCCGATGGGTGTAGGGGTTGAAGGTATTGATTTGAACATAGGTAATGTGCTCGCCCACCGCAAGTGCCGTGTTAGAGGGTAGCGTCCACGGGGTGGTAGTCCAGGCAAGGATAAAAATCTCCTTGTCGGACTTAGTGAACAAAAACTCACTTTTCGCATCGCGCTTCACTCTAAACTGCGCTACAACAGAAGTGTCCTTCACATCTTTATAGGTACCCGGAAGATTTAACTCATGCGAACTCAGGCCGGTGCCGGCCGCAGGCGAGTAAGGTTGAATGGTGTATCCTTTGTACAACAGTTGCCTGTCGTACAACTGCTTTAGTATCCACCACAACGATTCGATGTATTCCTTCTCGTACGTGACATACGGTCGTTCCAGGTCTACCCAGTAGCCCATCTTCAGGGTGAGGTCGTCCCACTGGTCTTTGTACTTCATCACCGTTTCGCGGCATTTGCGGTTGTATTCTTCCACCGATATCTTCTTGCCGATGTCGTCTTTGGTGATGCCCAGTTCTTTTTCTACCTGCAGTTCCACCGGCAGGCCGTGCGTATCCCAGCCTCCCTTGCGCTTTACCTGGTAGCCCTGCAGTGTTTTGAAGCGGCAAAAAATATCCTTCACGGTGCGGGCCATTACGTGGTGAATACCGGGCGTGCCATTGGCCGAAGGCGGGCCCTCATAAAAAGTAAAAGCGGGCGCGCCTTCGCGCAGACTAACCGACTGCTCAAAAACGCGCTCCGTTTTCCAGCGCTGCAACACTTCTTCGGCCAACTGCGCCAGGTTCAGGTCTTTGTATTCGTTATACGTGCTCACGCTCAAAAAAAATGGAATAATTTTTTGTCACTCGGCAGCCCCGTGCCTGTCGTGTATCTTAATCTTGGTCAGGTCGATCGCTTCATCCTCCTGTTCACCATAAAAGCTGACATCGAACTCGTCAATCAACATCGGGCCTTTCGCCTGCTTGGGTCTGTCAAAAGTGAGAATGAGGGCTGGTAACAAGATCAAGTTGGTAAACATCGAGATCACCAGCGTGGTGGATGTTAAAACCCCCAGTGCAATGGTGCCTCCAAAATCAGAGAAAGCAAAAATGATAAAGCCGGCAAACAACACGATGGATGTGTAAACAATGCTCTTCCCGGTTTCGAGAATGCTCTCGCTCACGGCCTTTTGCACAAAGAAACCCGTGGAAAGCAGCTCCTGGCGGTACTTAGCCAGAAAGCGAATGGAGTTGTCGACCGAAATGCCGAAGGTGATGCTGAAGATGAGGGCGGTGCTTGCCTTCAACGGAATATCGAAGTAGCCCATCAGGCCTGCGGTAATCATAAGCGCAATCAGGTTGGGGATGAGCGAGATGGCGATCATGCGCACGTTGGCAAACAAAAACGCCATCGACAGCGTGATGAGGATGCAGGCTAAAATCAAACTCTCAGTCAGGTTGTTGATGAGAAACTTATTGCCCTTGATAAAAATTTTTGATGAGCCCGTTACCGTAACGCGCACTGAGTCGGTCTCGGCCCGCAGGTTTTGTTTCAAATCCGCTACCAGCGCATCGGCTTTTGGTTGGATAACATAACTAATGAGCGAGTCCATCTTTTTAGACCCGATGTCGGCCATTTGCATGGACACCCGCATCTGGGTGAACGAAGAGTCGACAAAAGATTTAAACAGACCTGAGTTGTCGCTCTGGCCCTTCATATAGCGAAGAATAAACCCGGCCTCCTGCCTGGTGGGCAAGTCGTAACGCTCGGGATTGTTGTTGTAAAAAGCCTGCTTGGAAGCTTTGATAAAACTGATGAGCGACACCGGTCGCGAGGTGACAGCGATTGAATCAAGCGACCGCTCAAATTGATCGATGGCCCTGATGTTGTTCACCTCCAGCAGCGGGCGCCTCTTCTTCGTCTGGATGTCGATGGCAATCTCCAACGGCATCATACCGCTGAAGTGTTCTTCAAAAAAGTGCAGGTCTCGCTTCACCTGGCTGTCTTCGGGAATATCGTCCACAATGAACGATACCGACTGAAGGCGCAGCATCCCC
>Ga0224723_1001250_pt1 | contig 15692 bp, 10 predicted proteins | sample Balambano_FR2_Me_FD_161647 | JGI IMG/M metagenome (GOLD analysis project Ga0224723, IMG submission 161647) | Freshwater sediment microbial communities from Lake Towuti, South Sulawesi, Indonesia - Balambano_FR2_MetaG | ecosystem: Environmental > Aquatic > Freshwater > Lake > Sediment | place...
GGGTAGGGCACGGTGCGAAAACGCATCAACCTGAACCCAGTAGATACACCACTGCCCGACAGGCGGCAGAGGGCAATGTCGAGGCCGTCCAAAGAAGTGCCTGACATCAGGCCCACAATGGTTCGGACTCGCTTGGAAGCGATGCGATGAAGGCGCTGGAGTTGACGGTTCATTCTTTCGACAATACGGCAAATAACAGTAAAAAATAGAAAATAAATGCATAAAAGATTGGGCTTTCTGCCGCTTCTTGCTACTTTTTCAGAATATTTCTATAAAAATCTGCAAAACCTCAAACCCAAATGCGAATGAAAAAGAACCCTTACGTTTTATTTTTCAAGCTCTGCGGATGGCTACCGGCCCCCGCGAAGACGCTTCTGGCCGCCTGGCTTTTGTTGCCCCATTTTCTGATGGCGCAAAAGTCGGTTACGGTAAGTGGTGTGATTAAAGACGCCAACGCCCCCATACCTGGTGTATCGGTGCTTGTGCAAGGCACCAACAACGGCACCATCTCCGACTCAAATGGTAACTACCAACTGGTATTCACCACCAGCGAACAGAGCGTAAGCCTGGTGTTCAGCTTTATCGGTTATGCCGAGCAAACGCAAGTCATTTCAGTGGCAAACCAAGACAACATTACCCTGGACGTAACCATGAAAGAGGATGTGCGGCAACTCGATGAAATTGTGGTTACAGGTTCTACGTTAAAATCGGCCAAGCGCGAGTTGGGTAACAACATCACCACCGTAGGCGGATCAGCCCTGCAACGCTCAGGCTCATCCGACCTGTTTAGCTCGCTGCAGGGTAAAGTGCCGGGCGCCCAGATTACCCAAAACTCAGGCGATCCTGCCGGTGGTATGACCATTCGCTTGCGCGGAGTAAAATCACTGCAAGGAAGTTCTGACCCCCTCTATGTTATTGATGGCGTTATTGTGAGCAACTCTACGGCCAACGTATCGCAAACTGCGTTGGGGGCACAAGTGGGCGAAGCAGCCCTGGGAACCAACCGACTGGTTGACCTGAACCCTGCCGATATTGAAACGCTAAACGTGATCAATGGCGCTGCCGCTGCCGCACAATACGGTTCGCGTGCCGCCAACGGTGTGGTGCTGATTACCACCAAAAAAGGTAAACAAGGCGCACCGCGCCTAACCTTTACCACCAGCTACAACATCAACGAGCTGCGCAAGCGCGTGCCCATCACCACTCTCGGCAAACAGTTTGGATCGGTGGGCCTGCGCCTCCACACCATTGGCGGCATTACCCCCGCGCAGTTCAACAGCATCGGCACCGGTGCCCCGGGCGCTTACGTGCCCGCCCCTGGAGAAACTTTCACGCCTATTGTGCGCGATGGGGTAACCACTTACCTGCGCACCAACCAGGTAGATGTAACCCGGTACGATTACCAGGATCAGATTTTTCAGCGCGGTGCTGGTACCGATAACAGTCTTTCCATCAGCGGTGGTAACGATAAAACGCAGTACTATACATCCTTTAACTATACCCGCAATGAGGGCATCATCCGGGGCACCGATTTTACGCGATACAACTTTCGCGTGCGCTTAGACCAGCGGCTGGCCGACTGGGCAAAGCTCAGCGCTGGCCTGTCGTATGCTAATTCGTTTGCCAACGAAAAAGCCAACGGCAACGTGTTTTACAGCCCCATCAACTCCATCAACATCACCAACAACATCTACGACATCACCCAACGCGATGCGGCCGGCAAGTTGCTGGCTGTTGAACCTACCCGCGTAAACCCGCTGTCTACCATCGAAGACATGAACTTCACGCAGTTGGTAAACCGCACTGTTAACGACATCCAGTTGAACTTAACCCCGCTTAAGGGCCTGGGAATAGACTGGATTGTAGGGGTTGACGCTTATTCGCAAACTGGCAGAGGTTTGATTGAGCCCTATCCTTATCAAGCCACGGCAGGCCTTCCGCCTGAGCGATACCCCACAGGCTATGCCTCGCACGCCAGCAATTCGGTAGTGCTGTTTAACAATGACATCAACATTTCTTACGAGCGACAACTGACGGACAACCTGAAGTTGAATGCGGTTGCCGGTACTAACTACCAGTATCAACGTGCCGACTTTCAACGCAGCAGTGGCGAGGGGTTGGCTCCGTTTATCGAAACCGTGAGTGGCGCCACCAGCACCACCGTTACAGCCGGTTATGGGCTGGATCAGTTTAACCTCAGCGGTGTGTTTGTGCAAGGCACGCTGGGGTATAAAAACTTAGCGTTCATCACCGCAGCGCTTCGCAGAGATCGGTCTACCAAGTTCTCGCCCGCTGAAGCGAACCAGACGTACCCCAAGGTGAGCGCCAGCGTTGTGGTATCCGATCTCGAATTCTGGAAAAATACATTCGACCGGGCTACCATTGGCTCGTTTAAGTTGCGCACGTCATGGGGCCAGGCCGGTAACCTTACCGGGTTGGGTTCGTACGATCGCTTCTGGCAATTTAGCCCTGTGCCGTTTCTGGGCCGCAATACCATCGTGCCCAGCGCACAGTTGGCCAACCCCAATGTTCGCCCCGAGCGCATGACTGAACTTGAATACGGGGCCGACTTCACCTTCTGGAACGACAAAATCAACCTGGGCGTAACTGTGTACGATCAACAGATTGAAGATTTGGTGGTGAACCGCAACCTGGCGGCTACCGAAGGCGGCCTGAGCATAGTAAATAACGTGGGCCAGATGGAAAATAAGGGCTTGGAGATTGCGCTGGGTATTACACCGGTGCAAACCCTGAACTTCCGTTGGGATGCCACCTTTATTTACAGCCGCAATCGCAACAAAGTAACACGGCTGGGCACGCCTACCATTGGATTTAGCAATTCCGCAGGGGCCCCTTCATTTTTGGTTGAGGGCATGCCCGCCAGCGTGTTTTATGGAACCGCCTTTGCCCGCAATCCTGACGGCTCATTGCTATTAACTCCACAAGGCTTGCCACAAACCGAGCGCGGCACCCAGGCTTCCACCACCCCGCTGGAGTTTGCTTCCAACCGCGATGCCAGCGGCCAGCCCGTGGGCCCAAATATTCGCGCAGTGATTGGCGATCCTAACCCCGACTTTACCGGCTCGATTGCCAACACGCTGACGTACAAAAACCTGTCGTTTAACTTCCTGCTTGACTTTGTACAAGGTCTGGAAGTATTTAATGCCGACAAGCGCACGCGTCAAAACGTGGGCATTGACATCAACACCGAAAAGGAATTGACTGGCGAATTGCCACGCGGCTACATCTTTGCAGTAGTGCCCATTGAAGAGTGGCGCATAGACGATGGTTCGTTCGTCAAGCTGCGCGAAGTGGGTCTCTCCTACAACTTCTCAAACCCAATTAAAGGTATCAACAATGTCAACCTCGGAGCCTTCGGCCGCAACCTGTTATCGTGGGACAACTACAACGGCTATGACCCCGAAACCAATGCCGGAGGTAACAGCGACCGGGTAAGGGGTATCGACTTTGGTAACGTGCCCATTCCACGTACTTACAAATTCCAGGTAACCGTAACATTCTAATTGGAAAAATGAAAGAGACCATGAAAAAGATCATCTACATATTCTTCGCTGCGCTGCTCACGCTCACCGCGTGTGAAGACGAGTACCTTAATCCGAGCGCAGCCTCGCAAACACAGGTGGTAAACGATGTGGCCGGATTAATTACACTGGCCAACGGCTTGCAGTTTAAGTATTCAGTGGGGCGCGCATCGCCCAACTATACGGTGCCTACCACCAGCGGCCTGCTGGCGCGTGAGCTCACCGTGCTCAATGCCGGCAATACCGATGAAGAAAACCTGCGATTGGGCGCAGCATCGGTTATTGGTGCCAACTCGGTCATCACCAACCTTTGGAACCAGTCGCACCTGGTGCGCACCAATGCCGACCTGATTTTGGACAACATCTCGATTGTGACCGATCAAGGTGTTAAAAGCGGACTGGTGGCGCATGCTTCAATTTTCAAAGCATTGGCGCTGGGTAACCTGGCCATGTTCTGGCAAAGTGCGCCCATCACCACCGGAAAAAATGTTGCGTTCGTATCGCGCCAGGAGGTTCTGGAAGAAGCGATCAGGGTTTTGGAAAATGCCAACAGCGAATTGGCGAAAGGCGCCATCAATGCTTCGTTTACCTCGCGCATTGTGCCGGGTATTGATTACCCCAATGCGCTCAATGCCCTGCTTGCCCGCTACGCGCTCATGGCCGGCAATTATGACAAAGCGTTGAGCGCTGCCAATGCGGTGTCGCTGGCGGTTGCATCTCGGTCCGCATTTAATCATGACGATGCCTCGCAGAACGCCATGTTTTTTACCGCGTTCTCCAATCGCAATGTTACCGAGCCGGTGAATAACTTGTTCAGCTTACCGTTGGCCTTACAGACAGCAGCGACCGACAGGCGACTTACATTTTTTTATAATGCTGCGGGCGGCACCGGCACCATTAACCGGGCGCGCGCCAGTTTCTTCACCGCCAATGGCTCCGCTGTGCCGATCTACCGGCCCGGAGAAGTAACGTTGATTAAAGCAGAAGCCAACGTGAGGAAAGCATCGCCCGATTTAGCTGCAGCAACGACAGAGATTAATCGCATCCTGCAAAAGACTCCCGCTCAAGACGCGTGGGGTATCGGTGCCGACCTGCCGGCTTACGCTGGCGCAACCACTGCGGCTGCCTTGCTAGATGAGATTTACAAGCAGCGCTGCATTGAGTTGTACTTAACAGGCCTGCGCCTGGAAGATAGCCGCAGGTTTGGCCGACCGGCCAGTGAACGCGGGCGCGATTTTCTGCCTTATCCATTTAATGAACGTGATAACAACACCAACACGCCCGCTGACCCTGCTAACTAACTGTAAGCAATGCTAAAAGAAGCAAGACACGAATACATCCTCAACGAAGTACGCATACGCAATCGTGTCTTGCTTACCGATATTGCCATGCACCTGAACGTGTCGGAAGATACCATTCGCAGAGACCTGAAGGAGTTGGACCAACTGGGCCAACTCCGCAAGGTGCATGGTGGCGCAGTGGCCAAGTCGTTTTACCCTTTTGTTTACAAAAAAGAAGAAATTTACGATCACTCCAATAAGCAGGTAATTGCCGATAAGGGTGCTAAGCTTATCAACCCGGGCGATGTGGTGTTGATTACCGGTGGCACCACGAACCTGGAACTGGTTACTCTGCTGCCTGAAACCCTCTCGGCTACCTTTTTTACACCAAGTCTGCAAGTGGCCACTCAACTGGCACAGCACCCGCAGGTGGAGGCCATCCTCATTGGTGGGCGCGTATCGCACGATGCACAGATTGCACTCGGTGCTGATGCCCTCAATACCCTCAGCCAGATACGGGCCGATATTTGCTTTCTTGGCACCGGCCATCTGGATGTGCAAAATGGATTGTCGGAATTTGACTGGGAGGTAGTGCAATTGAAAAAGGCGATGATACGATCATCAAAGCGTATCGTGTCGCTCACCCTGTCGGCAAAACTTAATTCATCGCAACGTTACCAGGTATGCCCCATTCAAAGCATTCACACCTTGATTACCGAACTTGATCCGGCTGACGCTGCCCTGGCCCGCTACCAACAGCATGGATTGCAAGTGCTGTAGATTAAGGGTCGGGCCGGTACTTCTACCTTTAAAAAGACAGGGGCCCTGGCAGTGATGCGACAACAAAGGTTTAATTTCACGCATGGTTTTGCGTTCCGAAGTTTCTGTTTCCGGCTCAGCAGCAAAAATTGATCTTCACCACCCGCTCGTTACGCTCGGTTCTTGCTTTGCCGATCACCTAGGGCAACGGCTGCGCGAAAACAAGTTCAACACGCTGGTCAACCCGTTCGGTACATGTTACAATCCCCTTGCTATTCACAAGTTGCTGCGTTATAGCATTACACAGGCAGAGCCAGATGCAAAACTCTTTCTGGAGGTTGACGGCCACGCACGCCATTTTGACTTTCATTCTTCGTTTACGGCCGAACGGCAGCCAGACCTCCTCAACCTGCTTAACACCGCCATTGGTATTGCCCATGCGCACCTGCTGCAAACCGATGTGGTGCTCATCACCTACGGCACGTCATGGGCCTACCAGCACAAATCCTCGGGGCGCGTGGTGGCTAACTGCCATAAAATACCGGGTGCTCAATTTGAAAAGCGCTTGATCACCCAGCAGGAAGTGGTGCATGATTTTGCCACTGTCTACTCGCAACTAAAAGCGGTAAGGCGTAACGTCCGCGTGATCTTAACGGTCAGCCCGGTGCGCCACTTGCGCGACACCATCGAACTGAACAGCGTAAGCAAAGCCGTGTTGCGCACCAGTTGCCATGAGTTGGCAGGCTCCTTTGCGGATGTGGAATATTTTCCGGCATTCGAGATTCTAATTGATGACCTGCGTGACTATCGCTTTTACGAAGCCGACCTCATCCACCCCACCCCGCTGGCGATAGAGTACATCTGGAACATTTTTCAGCAACGCTACTTCTCATCCGCCACCCAACAGCTATTGCAAACATGGCAAAAGCTGCGGAGCGCCATAGCCCACCGCGCCTTTCAGCCGGCATCGGCTGCGCATCAAAAATTTCTTGCGGCCACGTTGCAACAACTACAACAACTCAGCGCGCACCTGCCGCTGCAAGCCGAAATTGACCAGCTTCAATCGCAACAGCATGCCTAACGCGCTGATTCATGCCACCAGCCCCTATTTGCTTCAGCATGCACACAACCCCGTGCATTGGCAAGAATGGGGCCCGCAAGCACTCGCTCAGGCAAAAGCCGAGGACAAGCCGATACTCGTGAGCATCGGCTATTCGGCCTGCCACTGGTGCCATGTCATGGAGCGCGAATCGTTCGAAAACACCGACATAGCGCAGATAATGAACGAGCACTTTATCTGTATTAAGGTAGATCGCGAAGAGCGCCCCGACATCGACCAGATATACATGGAGGCAGTGCAGGCCATGAACGTAAATGGCGGCTGGCCGCTTAACGTGTTTTTAACGCCCGAGCAGCACCCGTTTTTTGGTGGTACTTACTTTCCGCCACCCCAATGGGCACAGTTGTTAACCAAAATCAACCAGGCGTTTAGGCAGAGGCGCGCTGATATTAACACCACCGCCAAAGATCTGGCCAAGCACCTGGCCACCAGCGACCTGCAGCGGTTTGCCGACTCGCTGGCCGATAGGAGTTTTACGCGCGACACCTGCGATGCCATGTTCAGCATTTTACGATCGCGTTTCGATGCGCAATATGGCGGTATCGAAAAAGCACCCAAGTTTGTGATGCCTTCCATCTGGCAGTTTTTGCTGCGTTACTACCATATCAGTAAGCAACCCGAGTCGTGGCAAATGGTGAAAAAAACGCTGCTTGAAGTTGCCAAGGGTGGCTTGTACGACCAAATCGGTGGTGGCTTTGCCCGCTACTCGGTAGACAGCCGGTGGTTTACACCACACTTTGAAAAAATGCTGTACGACAATGCCCAACTTCTCAGCCTGTATGCCGAAGCCTACACCGTAGAAAAAAGTGAGGAGTTTGCCAATGTGATGCTGCAAACCATCGGGTGGCTGCAGCGCGAGATGACACACCCTGCTGGTGGCTTTTACTCCGCTTTAGATGCCGACAGTGAAGGAGTGGAGGGCAAGTACTATACCTGGACGTATGCAGAACTGCAACAGGTGTTAGGAACGGAAGCCGATGCCCTCGCCCATTACTATCACTGCACCGCGGAGGGCAACTGGGAGCATGGGCGAAACATTTTGTTCAGAGGAAATCACCCACCACCCGCCAACCTTGAGCGCGCTACCCATGTCTTACTGAGTGCCCGGCAGCAGCGCGTACGCCCTGGGCTGGACGACAAAATACTGGCGGGCTGGAACGCCATGACGATTACCGCCCTGGCTGATGTTTACCTGGCCACTAGCCATACGCCTGCGCTTGCCATGGCGCAGCACGCCATGCAGTTCCTGGAAGAAAATCTCACCGATGGGCAGCGCTGGTACCGATCGTTCAAAATACGCCACGGAGCGACTGAAGGGTTTTTGGAGGATTATGCCTACCTCATTCAGGCCTACCTGCGCCTTTACCAGGCTACTTTTGATGAAGCCTTCGCCCGCGGGGCTGAGCGCTGGCTGCGATACGTGCTCGAAAATTTTTCAGACCGCAACGAGCAGTACTTTTACTTTACCAGTTCGAAAGCTGAAGCGCTTATCGCGCGGAGAAAAGAAATTTTTGATAACGTCATTCCGGCCTCCAATTCGGTGATGGCGCGCAACTTGCACTTGGCGGGAATTTTATTCGACCAACCCGAATGGAAAAAACTATCAGCGCAGATGACACTGCGCCTAGAAAAGACTATGCGCAACGAACCTGGCTACCTCTCCAACTGGGCCGCTTCGTACACCGAGTGGTTGGCGGGCCTAAGCGAAGTGGTTATAACCGGGCCGCGTGCGGCTGACTTTCGGCAGCAGCTTAGTGCGCACCACCTGCCCCTAGCCGTGTGGGCCTCGGGTAATGCTGCCACGTTGCCGCTTGCGCGCGGAAAGCCCGCCCTAAACACGGGCACCGTCATCTCCGTGTGCCGGCAAAATGTGTGCTTGCCACCCGTTCATACCGTGGCGGAGGCATTGCCGCTGATCATCAAAAGTGGCTCAGTAGGCAGTTGACTAACAAGCAGTTGATAACAAAATGATAAAGCCGGCCGGCCAAACACGCGCCATCCTGCAGCTTCCCACACCCGCGAAAATAAAACGCAGGCGGTTTTACCGAATGTGAAAAATGTGCTAAAATTGAACACTGAACCGTTAACAAGTTTGGCAAAAAACATGGTGGCCCATGCAAAGCCGACAGATGAACCACAAACAAAAAAACCTATCCATGAAATTTATGCGCTCTTACACCCTGCCCAGCGTGGCATTTGCCGCGGTATTGCTCTGGTCGTGCGGTAAATCGAAAGACGAAAACGCCAATGCCGATGAATTTAAACAGGCGGAAGAATCGCTCACCGACCAGATCAAGGACGTGGTGTACAACATCCCCTCGCCTACTGAAATACCTTATCTGCTGGAAGCCACTGGTGCCGAGTTTAATCAAACCCTGGTAAACGACCGCAAGAAGGCCGATAGCTACGCCAGCCGCAACGACAAAGCCGCCCTCAACCTGGGTGTGTACGCGGCCGATATTGGCTACCTGGCTTCGTATGACAAAACGCAGGAGGCCATTGACTACTTGAGTGCTTGTAAAAGCCTGGCTGATTTTCTGGGTGTTATCGGCTCGTTCGACCTGGAGGTCTTGAAAAAATTTGAAGCTAACATTAGCAACAAAGATTCGCTGGCAATGCTGCTGGATCAAACGGTGCAGAAAACCGATCGTTACCTGAAAGAAGACAGCCGCAACAAACTGGCTGCCCTAATTGTGGCGGGTAGCTTTGTCGAGGGCCTCTACATCTCCACCGGTGTAGTCAAATCGTACCCTAAAAATATTTTGCCTGACGACAAACGCAACCTGGTGCTCACCCCGCTGATGCGCGTGGTGCTGGAGCAAGAACGCTCCGTAGACGAACTATTGAAAATGCTGCAGGCGGCCGAACAATCAGAGCCCGTGTCGGACCTGGTAACCGATCTTACGGCATTGCAAGCCAGTTACCGCGCCCTGAACATTGAAGAACAGATCAAAAATAACAAAGCGTCAATGGTGCTGACCGACAAAAACCTGATCGACATCACCAACATCGTGGAAAAAATTCGCAAGTCGATTGTAGAATAAGGGGTAGTCTCCCTAATATGTTTTTGTAAAGGGATTGGTTATCGGCCAGTCCCTTTTTGTTTATCGGCTTTCAGTCATCTTTGTTATCTTTAGCAACATCGCAAAAATAAACTCCGCATGAGCGAACCCGTACTGAAAGCCATTATGCGTCTGTTTGCCCTTGTGGCAAAAGAAGACGATGTTACCCGACAAGAGCGTGACCATATCAAAGCGTTTTTGGAAGATCACCTCAGCCAACGCGCGGTGGCTTCCCAACTGCAGTATTTTGACGAGTGCAGCGCCCAATTTTCTGCCAGACTGTCGCCCCAGCAGGAAGCGGAGACCATTCAAAGCATCTGCGCAGAAATAAACCGTGAGCTGGCGCAAAAACAGAAGTCTGTCATTATGATTGAGCTGATGAGCATTGTGCTGGCCGATGGCACCATCGCTACGCGCGAAGACTACCTGGCCAAAGCAATCGGTGCCGCGCTGAACATTTCCACCGATGACATCGAGTTGATCGAAAGCTATGTGCTGGGTGGCAACGGGGGTGACTTTAACAGTGCCGATATTCTACTTATCGACTCAAAAACAACTTACAGCGGTAATTGCAAGCACATTTTTCGCGAGCATTTGGATGGCGTGGTGGCCATCCTTTACCTGCGCAGTGTAGACAACTACTTTTTTCAGTACCGCGGCAAAACTGACGTGTACCTGAACGGTGTACCCCAAAAGCCGGGCAACATTAACGTTTTGGCTACCGGCAGCACCATTCGGTGGGAGAATACCAACCCGGTGTATTATGGCGACATCTTAAACCAGTTTAAAAAACAGGGCGATGGCAAGCGACTGAGTTTCGAAGCCAACCGCATTTCCTTCAAGTTTAGAAATGGTAAGCTGGGCCTGCGCGATGTAAATGTATTTGAAGAATCGGGTAACCTGGTGGCACTGATGGGCGCCAGTGGCGCGGGCAAATCTACCCTGTTGCACGTGCTGAACGGAACAGAAAAACCTTCGCAAGGCCAGGTGCTCATCAACGGCATCGATATTCACAAAAATCCTGAAAAGATTGAAGGCGTGATTGGGTTTGTGCCGCAAGACGACCTGCTCATCGAAGACCTTACCGTTTATCAAAACCTCTACTTCGCTGCCAAGTTGTGCTTCAGCAACCTGGCGGAGAAGGAAATTGATGCGCTGGTTATGCGAACGCTGGAAGACCTGGGCTTGCTGGAAACCAAAAACCTGAAGGTGGGCTCGCCCCTTCGGAAAACCATTAGCGGGGGCCAGCGCAAACGCCTCAACATTGGGCTGGAGTTATTGCGCGAACCGGCCGTTCTCTTTTGTGATGAGCCCACCTCGGGGCTCTCTTCGCGCGATTCTGAAAACATCATCGACCTGCTGAAAGAGCTCTCGCTAAAAGGCAAGCTTGTCTTCGCGGTAATTCATCAACCTTCCAGCGACATTTTTAAAATGTTCGATAAACTGGTGGTGCTGGATGTGGGCGGCTACCAGATTTACTACGGCAACCCGGTGGACGCCATCACCTACTTTAAGGGCAACATCAACCTGATTAACAGCGAACAGGGCGAATGTGCGACTTGTGGTAATGTTAACCCGGAGCAGATATTCAACATCATCGAAACCAAGGTGATCAATGAATTTGGTAACTTTACCAACGAGCGCAAGTTCAGCCCGGAGCAGTGGAACCAGGCGTACGAGTCGAAGATAAAGCCGGCACCCGTTAAACGATCGGCAGATACCCCGCACTCTTCGCTGCACATACCCAAATGGTTTAAGCAAACGCATATTTTTAGTCTTCGCGACTTGCTCTCGAAACTTAGCAACACGCAGTACCTGGTTATCAACCTGCTGGAAGCACCGCTGTTGGCGTTCATTCTGGCGTTTATTGTGCGCTACTACAATGTGGATGACCCGTTTCACACGGGCTACGTGTTCAGCAAAAACCTGAATATGCCGGCCTACCTCTTCATGAGTGTGATTGTTGCGCTCTTTATGGGGTTAACGGTGAGTGCCGAAGAAATCATTCGCGATCGCAAAATCCTGAAGCGCGAAGCCTTTCTGCACCTGAGTCGCAGCAGCTACATCATCTCCAAAATTTCCATCCTGTTCATGATATCCGCCATTCAAACGCTCATGTTTGTGCTGGTAGGCAATTACATGCTCGGCATCGAGGGTATGCTGCTTACGCATTGGGCCATCCTTTTTACCACTTCGTGCTTTGCCAACCTGCTGGGCCTGAACATCTCATCGGCCTTCAACTCGGCTGTTACCATCTACATACTCATTCCCATCCTGCTGATACCGCAGCTTATTTTGAGTGGCGTGGTGGTAAAGTTCGACAAGCTTAATCCCGTCATCGGCAATACGGCAACGGTGCCGGCCGTGGGCGACCTGATGGCTTCGCGCTGGGCTTTTGAGGCCGGCATGGTTGCACAGTTCAAAGACAATGCCTTTGAGAAAGAATTTTATATGTATGATAAGGTAATGGCCGAATCGGACTACAAGAAAGTGTATTACCTGCCCGAGTTAGAGACCAGGTTGGCCTTTGTAAATCTGCACTACCGCAACCCCGAGCCAGCCATTCAGCAAGAAGTGAAGGACAATCTAACGCTGCTCCAAAATGAGATTGCCAGTGAACTGACTATTGTGGGTAAGGATAACTTTAAAGCACTGGACAACCTTACCATAACCAAATTCGACTCGGCCACGGCTGCCCACACCGGAATTTTTGTGGAGACGCTGAAGAAATTTTACATTAAGCGCTATAACGGAGCCGACCAACAAAAAGAAAACAAGATAAAATCCATGACCAACACGCTCGAGAAAGAACATGCTTTCGAGCGCTTCAGGAACCGCTACCAAAACGAAGCTATTGCAGAATTGGTGAAGAACACCATGGAAACCCATCGTGTAATTGAGAAGAATGGCAAGCTGATTCAAAAAATATTTCCGATTTACAAAGACCCAGACCCCGACCACCTTGTAGACTTTGATGCCCAGTTTTATATGCCCGCCAAACACTTCTTAAATCAGAATATCGATACGCTGGTGTTTAATCTGGGTGTGGTCTGGTCGATGACTGTCGTGCTGGCGCTGGCGTTGTACTTCGAGATTCTGCGAAGAATTATTGATGGCCTCGGCAACATTTCCAATCCCATCCCGAAAAGGATGTAGCCATGTTTTTCTTTCTCTCCAAAACACTGGGGTACCTGGTACAGCCGCTCGTTATTGTTTGCCTGCTGCTTGTGCTAAGCCTGGTTCTAAAAAAAGTGCGCCTTAAGAAAATCATGGCCGGTACGGGTATTGGCTTACTGCTCTTCTTCTCGAATGACTTCATTGCTCATGAGGCCATTCGGGTGTGGGAGGTGGCGCCAATTCCATTCGCTGAAATAACCAAACAATACACCTGGGGCATTGTGCTTACCGGCATCACCAAAAGCGATGTGGGCCCGGCCGACAGGGTGTATTTTCAACGCGGGGCCGACCGCGCCACACATACTGTGCAATTGTACAAGGAAGGGTACATCAAAAAAATTTTGATCTCAGGCGGTAGCGGCAGGTTACTACCCACGGGCATAAAAGAAGCCGATGAACTGGCGATGTTCATGCAAATGGCAGGCGTGCCGACAGAAGACATCGTGTTGGAAAACGAGTCGGTGAATACCTACCAGTCGGCTGTAAATACCATTGCACAGCTGAAAAGTGTTACCACGCCCACCCACTGCCTGTTGATTACCTCAGGCTATCACCTGCCGCGTGCGCGCGCGTGCTTTTTCAAACAAGGCTGGGCCGTAGATGTGTTTGCCGCCGAGCCGCTGGCCCGCCAACGCAACTTTCACCTTGATACACTCATCGTGCCCAAGCTGGACGCCATCGGTCTGTGGCACACACTGTTCAAGGAATGCACAGGCATGCTGATGTACAAGTTGATGGGTTATGCGTAAACGGCTGTTGCTGACGACCACACTGGCATCGTTGCCAAAAGATTGTGCGAAAAAATGGCTTGTCTTGTAGGATAGGATATGCTACCGGGCAATCGCGGGCATCTGCTCGCCCCAGGCTTGCAAACCACCAGCCAAGGTAAAGACGGAACTCAACCCCAGCGCCTGCAATTGTTGGGCAGCCTTCGCGCTGCGGATACCGCTGGCGCAGTACACCAGGTATGTTTTGGTTCTGTCGAGTTGTTTGGCCCGGCTTTCAAACTCAGCCGATTTGAAATCGATGTTGATGGCCCCGGGCAGTGCGCCAGCGGCAACTTCTGCTGGAGTGCGCACGTCCAGCAGGACAGTGTTGACTTCCTGCATCCTGGCGCTGAAGTCGGCTGGCGAAAGGGCAGCATGATCAGCGCCAGCCGTGCAGGCCACGAAAAGAAAAAAAAGCAGGGACTTTTTCATGATGTTAAAGATTTTGAGGGAGAGTGACCTGTTAGGATTAAAGGTACGGCTTTGTATGACAAAGAATTTTCGACTGCAGAACTTATAAAAATAGATGGGCCCCGACTTTGTCGGGGCCCATCTATTTCACATATCTGGTTAGCCTTAGTTCTTACCCAGTTTATCCATCTCCTTCTCGAAGGTTTCCTTAAACTTCTCGTAGTCGTAATCGATCTTCAGGCGCTCATCTTTCGACAGGCGCTCATTATACTTCGCCACCAGCTCATCGGCCGAGAGCTCAATGGCAATGTAGGTTTTGTAGGCGCCTTGCTCGGTCTTCATCAGTTTCTCGCAGATGGTGCGCACTCCTGAGATGGTTTGATCTACCACTTCGCGGTTCAGACTTTCAAAGCGCTCTTCCACTTCTTCTTTGTTATTCAGTTCGCGCGAATTAACATAATTATCAGTAACGGTTTTTACCGTTGTTTGAATGGACTGGGCCAGCTCATTGCGCGCGTTGGTCAACGCCTTCTTCTTCGAGGTAACCTGGTCGGTGCTTTCGCCAATGGAGTTAGCACGGAAAAACTTGTTGGTGGTAAAGTAATCGGGGCCTGAGCATGGCACGTTTACCTCCGTTTCGCCCTTAGGCAGCTTTTCTTTGCTTTTACAGCCTTCCAGCACGATGGCTGCGGCCATAACAAATACAACAAGGTAGGTTAGTTTTTTCATGGTGTTCATAGTTTGGTTATGCAATTTAACACTATACAATTAACAGGCCAATTTGAGCCGACCTGCTTCGCAGTCGCTTCTGCCACCCCCTCTCGCGTATTTTACTGCAAGATAACATTCAGCAGTTCGGGCAGCTTTTCTTTTTCCAGTATCTCCAGCGATTTATTGTACGCTTCCTGGCTCGACCGGTTGTAATCCAGGCTGTAGCCTTTGATGCGATCGAGCGTGGTGGCGTATATCTCTTTTCTGTTTTTCGCAGCTGTTACCCTGATAACGGCCGTTACGTACGTCACAAAAATACTTCCTGACACGGCCCCTTTTTCAGCATTGGCGTTGAGGTCGATCCACAACTCCGCCTTTTGCTGATCGTCCGTGAACTCAAAACCCGCATTGGTCAGAAAATTCTTCAACCGGTTACTCAACTGTGGATTCGCCCGGTTCTCATTAAAACTCTGTTCCACCGTAGACAAATAAACAATAGGGCGCTGCACATTGAGCAATACGCTGGCCCTCGGCACTACCAGTTGCTGCACCAGCAGGCCGGTGATGACGGACGATGTAGCTGCCAAAGCAGCTGGGTTTACTGAAACACCTATGCGCTGCTCCAGATCTTTGGCGCTTATTTTAGTGAGTAAGATGGTGGCCTCGCCACGGACATCGGTTTTATAATCGGGAAAGATATCGCCCTCGCCTTTCTCGAACGCTGCGCGCAGCGGTATGTCGGCTACGGGCTTGCGGGTAGCCTTATTGACCACTGTGGCGCGCCACGACACATTTTCCTGGCCTACGCGCCTGTTCAGGGCGATGGCCGCGGGCTCGACTTTTACCTCCAACTGGTTAAGCAG
>Ga0224723_1001252_pt1 | contig 15683 bp, 11 predicted proteins | sample Balambano_FR2_Me_FD_161647 | JGI IMG/M metagenome (GOLD analysis project Ga0224723, IMG submission 161647) | Freshwater sediment microbial communities from Lake Towuti, South Sulawesi, Indonesia - Balambano_FR2_MetaG | ecosystem: Environmental > Aquatic > Freshwater > Lake > Sediment | place...
GAGCAGAGGGGTTATATAGGGTTGTAAATATACTTAATAAATCTTTATTTTTATTTTTATCTTTCTTTACTTTTCCCTTCTATATCGTGGTAATTGAGAAATAATCTCTCCTGTATGAGCATCGATAATATAATCTACCATTTGAGGTATTAATTCAAATTTAATCTCTGCATTTCTATAGTTGACTTTATTGTCAACATAATATACCAACCGCCATATTTGCTGTTGCAAGTCAAAGTAAAAATATTTTGTTGGTGTTAATCGGGAATCTATATTTGTATCACCCTGTGCAGACTTTATCAAATCTTCAATATCACTATACTGAATCTTTGCAGAGATATCAACTTTTTCTGGTATGCCTATAATTGAGTTTATCGCCAGCAAATCTTCGTTCTCGTCAACTTCTACTGATACCAACGCCCCATATACTGTAATACTTTGATACTTTTGCTGAAATTTAATAGTATAAGTTTTAGCTAGTTCCCAAGTTTCAATAGCTACACTTTCCAACGCTATAACCGAAGTTAGAATCGGTTCTATCCCTAGAACTGGGATTAATTTTTCCGCTACGTCTTGAAATCTTAATCCGACTCCCAAAGACGTTTTAGCTGGTCTAGCTCTTTTCAGAGCAGCAGCAAGTTCTTCAATATGACTAGACTCGAATCCTATTTCGTCCTCGGTATGAAAACAAAAAGTTCTCATCCCCTTCTTAGTTATATTTGGTCTTTCTGGAATCGATGGTTGGTATATCACTTCTATATATAGTTACATTTTATACATATTATAAAACATTTTTAAAGTGCTAAGCTGGGAATTTTGTATATTTAAATACAATTATGAAATAATTAGCTGCTAATGTTAGGTTTTGTGTTTTAACTAGAATTTAAAGATTTAATTTAAAATCAACATACCAATAAAACATCAATATGGCAGACCTGACCCCCAATTCTAGTTTTAGTTTAACCCTACGTTTGGAGATTCCCAATCGTATTGGGATGCTAGCGACGGTAACAAACGCGATCGCAACCAGTGGCGGAAATTTTGGTCAAATAGATTTAATTGAGCAAACTAGAGCAATTTCAATTCGGGAAATTACTGTAGATGCTGCAAGTACAGAACACGCTGAGACAATTGTCCAAGCAGTGAAAGCGTTGCCAGATATTAAGGTGTTGAATGTTTATGATCGGACATTTAATTTACATCGTGGTGGCAAAATTAGCATCACTAGTAGAATTGCTCTCAAAAGCGTATCTGACTTAGCAATGGCTTATACTCCAGGAGTAGGGAGGATATGTACTGCGATCGCTCAGAGTCCCGAAGAAGTCTACAATTTAACAATTAAACAAAACACAGTCGCTATTGTTACTGATGGGAGCGCAGTATTAGGGTTAGGAAATTTGGGTCCATCAGCTGCATTACCAGTAATGGAAGGGAAAGCGATGTTATTCAAAGAATTTGCGGGTATTGATGCTTTCCCGATTTGTCTTGCAACTCAAGAAACAAATGAAATTATCCGCACAGTGAAAAACTTAGCTCCAGTTTTTGGAGGGGTGAATTTAGAAGATATTGCTGCACCCCGTTGCTTTGAAATTGAGCAGAGACTACGGGATGAGTTGAGTATCCCTGTTTTTCATGATGACCAACATGGAACAGCAATTGTAACTTTAGCAGCCTTATTTAATGCATTAAAGCTGGTGCATAAATCTCTAGGAGATACTCGCATCGTTATTAACGGTGCTGGTGCTGCTGGGGTAGCGGTTGCTCGGTTACTCAAAAAGGCAGGAGCTTCTAAAATCTGGATGTGCGACTCTAAAGGGATTTTATCTGCCAATCGTACTGACTTGACATCAGAAAAACAAGAATTTTCTATTAAAGCACAGGGAACTCTAGCAGGTGCATTACAGGGAGCGGATGTATTTATTGGTGTTAGCGCACCAGGAGTATTAACACCAGAAATGGTACGTTCTATGGCTAAAGACCCGATAGTATTTGCCATGGCAAATCCGATCCCCGAAATTCAGCCAGAATTAATTAAGAATGACGTTGCAGTCATTGCGACTGGTCGTAGTGATTACCCGAACCAGATCAACAACGTCTTAGCTTTTCCTGGAGTCTTTCGGGGAGCATTAGATTGTCGAGCAGATACAATTACTACCTCCATGTATCTAGAAGCAGCTAATGCGATCGCGTCTCTGGTTAATCCTTCAGATTTGAGTAAGGAACACATAATTCCGTCAGTATTTGACCAACGAGTAGCGACTACAGTTGCTGCTGCTGTCCAACGTGCAGCGCGAGAAGATGGAATTGCGCGTTGTTAAATGCGACCACACTTCTACACTGCAACCAACTGATGCTCTTTTCGCCAAGATTGGGGAGGTACACCGTGATGTTGGCGGAATTGACGGGAAAAATGACAGGGATTTTGATAACCTAATGAGGTGGCAATTTGGGTAATAGTTTGGTTGCTCTCTTGCAGTAAATGCCGTGCTTCCACCATCCGTCGTTTCACAATCCAGTTATTTACACTGTCTCCTGTTTGCTTAGCTACTCTATTGGTTAAATAAGCAGCTGAGTAACCAACAGCTTCCGCTACATCACAAAGAGTAATTCCTTTTTGAAAATTGGCTTCTATATAGTCAAATACGTCTTTTAATTGAGGAGTTGATGGGAAAAATGACTTAGCAGATTTTGGATTTAGATTTCTTGGTAATGGATCTAAAGCTCCATCACACCTAGCAGCATACCAACAATCGATCAAAGCTTTTTTCTGCAACCGGGTAGCGATCGCTCTCAATAAATCGTCTACCCTTGCGGGTTTAGTGAGGTAATCATCTGCTCCCAAATCCATCCCTTTACGAAGTGCTGCTTTGGTATCGCTACCAGTAAGGAAAATAAAGGGAATAATAGACGTAAGTGGGTTTTCCCTAATTGCTGCGAGAACACCATAGCCATCAATATCTGGCATCATGATGTCACAAAGAACTAAATCTGGTAAATGCTGTTGTGCTAACTGAATACCAGCAAGACCATTTTCAGCACCTACCGTACTAAAACCTTCATTTTCTAGTGCTTCTAGAAAAATGTTACGAGTAGCTGCGTCATCTTCAATTACTAGAATTCTTTTAGATAGTGCGTACATAATTTTCAATTACTCAAATATGTTGGAGCCTAAAATGTTGTGTGCTGAGTTTGAAGTAAGTTCAAGTTAATAATTGAAAATCTTGCAATTATTTCCTTTTAACTTCTTACAATCAATATCTAATTTTGATACTGAAACTTTAACCTCAAAGCCAAAAATGTTACTCAAGACACGAGCGCATTTCGCTTCTATTGAATGGATGGTAACACTACAGTAAATGTAGTACCTACACCCACCTCACTTTCAAGACAAATTTCACCTCCGTGTAAATCTACAAGAGTTTTCACAATTGATAATCCGATTCCTGTACCAGTTATATGGTCTACATTACTACCTCTAGAAAATAATTCAAAAATTTGCTGTTGGTCTATAACAGGAATTCCAATACCTGCATCTTTAACTTGAAATATCACACTTTCGTCTTGACAACTTACTTTTAAAGTTATCTCACTTTCAGAAGGTGAATATTTAATCGCATTTGATAATAAATTATTTAAAATATGATGTAAAAATTTTGGATCTAAATAAACTTTATCACAATCATCATCATTAACAAAGCTAAAGATTCGCTTGCTCTCACTTGTGAATTGTAGTTGTGCTACAACATCACGACAAAATTGATTTAAATTCAGTAGTCTGGGTTCACACTTTAACTTTGCTGCTTGTGCTTTCCCATAAAGTAACATATCATCAACCAATTGGCTGATTTGAGTTACCGCAGCTTGAATTAAATCTAAGTATGAGCGATTCTTTTCCTCAGTCCATTGATGAATATTACGTCTCAGCAAATCAGCAGAAAATGAAACAACGTTTAGTGGAGTCCGAAATTGATGACAAAGCATAGAAACAAACCGTTCTCTAAGCTCACTAAGTTTCTTTGCTTGTTCTAAAGCTTGACGAACTTCTGATTCTGCGTACTTGTAATCAGTAATATCAATTGCTGTCACCAATTTTACTGGTTCATTGGTAAAGTCATACGCTCCACTTAGAACTGCTACAGTACAAGCTAGCCAACGCTCTGCACCACTTTTCGTCACAACTAGTATTTCTTCATATTCACCAAAAACTTCTCCATCTTGTTTCTTGACTCGCCGATATTTTCTATTTTTAATAAGTTGGTCAAAACTAAAGTTATATAATAATTCTTTAATTTCATAGCCTGTAAGTACTGTTGCTGCGGGATTGGCGTAGCAAATCTTATTACCATAAACTAAAAAAATACTTGCTTCTGTATTCTCTGCTAAACTCCGGAATCTAGATTCATTGAGCTTTAACGCTTCTTCAGAACGTTTAAATTTAGTAACATCCCAAATACTCCAAACTCTGCCAATAATTTTATTACCTATTTGGTGCGGTTCAGAGTAATGTGCAAATACCCTCCCGTCATTTAACTCAATCAAATCGTAACTTTCAGAGCCACATTGACTCGATTTATCCCAAACTGCTTTTGTAAACAAATCTGGATCTTTAACTTTGCTGTCAAAATAGAGTTTAGCTTGACTAGATTTTCTAGATACTTTTATATCTTTAGGTAACTGCCACAAATCCACGAACTTTTGATTGTAACAAAGAATTTCTCCGTCAAAGTTAACTGCAAGTATTCCATTACTAGCACACTCTAAAGTTGAACGTAGTATAGAAACAGATGCTTCTAATTCTGCTTCGGTTTTCTGATAATGAGATAATTCTTCACGTAAATCATTGTAATTCTCTCTGACAAATGCACAACCAAATTCAATACCTTGATATTCTACATAGCTAATATTAACCTCCACACCTAATATCCGATTTCTCTTTGTTCTGTAAGTTGATTTAAAAGTTAGCGATCGCTCTGACTTCAATCTTTGCCATCGTTCCAACCACACTTCTGTGGATAATCCAACTTCTATATCTTGTAAACTCATAAACAGCAATTCCTCACGAGAATACTGGCTCATACTGCAAGTAACATCATTAATGTAGAGAAATTCCCCATTGTCCCCCACACAAAATGCTGCATCTTGAGCTTGATTTATGAGTAATTGAGCAAACTGTAGCTCATCCTCCGGTGGTAATGAGAACGAATTATTAAATAATACTGATCCACTAAAAGTCATTGTTCCACCCCTCATTGCCATCAATTAGCACAATGGCTGTTAATCGAGATATAACCACCTTTTCACAAACCTATCAGTACTACGCACTTACTCAAATTATAAATAAACATATAACACAACATTAATTTTTATAATAGTCCGGCTAACTGATTAGATTTCTATCTAATAACTAGCGACATATTTTTAATGTACAGCTTAACTATAAAAATACGCTAAATCTCCAAACAGGCTACGAGACAGTAGTTTCATAGAATTTAATTAAGTTGTAGATTAAATTTCTCGGTAGTTAATAAATGAAGTCGAACTTCATAAATATTTACCATCTAGAAAATTTAACTATGAATCAAACCACATAAGCATCTGTCAAAAGAAATACTATTTTTCAACCAATTTACGCAAGCATTTTTTTCATGTATCTAAAGTTAGATTTTTTGTAAAGCAATGAAGTATATTTTGGCACAATAAATGTTACTTGCTGTATATAAGTTGAAACAAGTAGATATTACAAAAGGGATACATAAAAATTACAATCATTCTACATTATATTTTTTCTGGGTAAATTATCGGTAATTCTTTTTTAGGAATGTCCACTTTGTAGACATCGTGTTGCTTGAGATACTTTACTATTCTTTGTGCCACTAATTCGATCAGTCATAAAAATCTACGTGGAGGTTTTTGACGATGAATTGTTTCCTAATCATAGATAGTTATTTGTACATTTAATCATGTATATATAAAAACAAATAAATTGCGGAAAACCAGTATTGACATAGTTAAAAACTACCTTATGGTAGATACAAGAAAAAGAATTTAGATTGAGAAATTAAGGGTTATACATAGCACAGTTAATAGCAAAAGAATAGATAACCCAATCAAAAGATTATTCATTGCACATTTATATAAGGCTTCTGTACGCTTGTAACGAGAAGTAAAGCATTCCCTATTTTGCTTAACTACGATAAAAGTTTTATTAGTGACATGCTTACATAGTGTTTCTACTTTGAAGTTAAATTTGTCTATGGCTGTGGACGAAAGTGCAGCCTAGGCTCAGTTATCAGCAATCTCTACAGCAAATTATATACAGTACATCCAATGACTATAAATTACACAGCATCTACATCACTTAAACCCGAACTGTACCAGAAAAATGGCTATGTAGAACCGACGCTACCCGAGCTAACGATATCCAAGCCATTTACAGTTGCGGAAGCGATCGCCTTAATGTTAGAAGATTTAGGGGTGCGTAGCGCTTTCGGAGTAGCGGGTGGAGCGATGGCAAGCCTTTGGGGTGCGCTTTCCAACAGTCGTATGCAGCTGCTGAATTTTCGTCACGAGACTGGAGCAGCATTTGCAGCAGTAGAAGCTTATTTTGCTTGTGGTAAACCCACAGTAGTATTCACCACAGCAGGACCTGGAATTACCAACGCCTTGACTGGATTATTTGCAGCCCGTGGAGAAGGAGCAAAAGTAATTCTTCTCTCAGCTTCCACCTCAGCACCACAAAGAGGACGTTGGGCAATTCAAGAAACAAGTACAAATACCTTACCAAGTAGTGGTATTTTTACCCAAGGCGCTTTATTTAATTATGCTGCCACTATTGAATCTGGAGCGCAGTTACCACAAATCTTCCGTAAATTAGCTTTAGGAATGTCCCAACCAGGGGGGTATGTCGCCCATTTGAGCATCCCAACAGCTGTACAAACAAGCTCAATGGAAGATATAGCTTTACCAAAATTGAATGTTCCTGCTTCCTCAATCGCACCATCAGAAGAAGCGATCGCCAAATCCATCGAACTACTATCTCAAGGACCGTTTGCCATTTGGGCTGGTTTTGGCGCTAGAGATGCAGCCGAAGAACTGCGTCAATTTGCGGAGAAAACAGGTGCAGCAGTCATGGTATCTCCCCGTGGTAAAGGAATCTTTCCCGAAAACCATCCCCAGTATGTCGGTGTTACAGGTTTAGGTGGACACGGCTCTGTAATGAAATATATGCAAGAGCAAACCCCCCTACGCACCCTTGTACTAGGAACACGTCTAGGCGAACCTACCTCTTTCTGGAGTCCTAGCATGGTTCCACCTTGCGGTTTTATTCATGTCGATATCGACCCAGAAGTACCAGGAGTTGCCTACCCTCACATTGAAACTTTTGCTGTCCAAGCCGACATTAAAGCATATCTCCAAGGATTACTGAAGTATTTACGTTTATACTTTCCTAGTTCAACAACTTTGTCCTTACCACATCCTGAAAGCGAAGCAGTTGAACAAGGTGGAGAATCTCCAGTACGTCCAGAAATATTAATGGCTGCAATTCAGAAAATTATCGTTGAAGGTAGTGACGCAGTAGTCATGGCTGAGTGTGGTAACTCCTTTACTTGGTCAACTAATCTACTGAGATTTACTGATAGCAATCGTTACCGAGTTAGTACCGGAGTTGGGGCAATGGGTCATGCAGTCACCGGAGTTGTAGGAGCAGCCCAAGCAAGGAACGGTAAGGCAGTAGCTATTGTTGGTGACGGAGCAATGTTGATGAACAACGAAATCAACACTGCTGTTAAATACCAAATTCCCGCAGTCTGGGTTGTATTAAATGATTCTCGATACAATATGTGTCATCAAGGGATGAAAGCATTGGGACTCCAAGGTGCAGACGCCACAATGCCAGAAACAGATTTTGCAATGGTAGCTCGGGGAATGGGAGCAGCTGGTATACGTGTCGAAAAAGAATCAGACATAGAAAAAGCATTACAGCAGGCGATCGCCTCAGAAGTCCCATTCGTTGTTGATGTAGTTATCGATCCCGACAGACAAGCACCTTCCAAAGGACGCAATCAAGGTCTAGCAGCTCAAGGAATTAAATCAAATTCTTCTGAAGTCAAACACATTTCATTTCCATTAGTTTAATGCAACTACCCCCTATATGGGGGTTGAAAAATCAATGAGGTCTCTTTAAGTGAATTTATTTGAAACAGTTACAGAAATGGGTCATGAGCAAGTACTTTTTTGTCATGGGAAAAACCCAGACATCAAAGCTATCATTGCGATCCATGATACTAGTCTGGGGCCTGCAATGGGAGCTACCAGGCTATTACCATACGCCAACGAAGAAGCTGCATTAAACGATGCACTACGTCTAAGTCGTGGCATGACATATAAAGCAGCTTGTGCTAACATCCCCGTTGGTGGAGGTAAAGCAGTAATCATTGCCAATCCGAACAATAAAACTGATGAACTATTTGAAGCCTATGGACGTTTTGTCAATAGTCTCCAAGGAAGATTTATTACAGGACAAGATGTCAACTTAACTCCTCAAGACGTGAGAATAATTGGTAGAGAAACCAATTATGTAGTAGGAGTAGAAGAAAAATCTGGTGGTCCGGCTCCGATTACAGCCAAGGGAATATTCTTAGGAATAAAAGCAGCTGTAGAATTTCGCTTTCAAACAGAAAGACTAGACGGGCTAAAAGTTGCAGTCCAGGGTTTAGGCAATGTGGGTAAAAATCTTTGCCAACACTTGCACGAGCATGGTGCAGAACTTTTCGTCACTGATATCGATCAAGAGAAAACAGCAGCAGCCCAAAAAATGTTTGGTGCAACTGTCGTCGAACCTGATGAAATTTACTCCCTAAACGTAGATATATTTTCTCCATGTGCATTAGGAGGGATATTAAACACCCAAACAATTCATCTCCTACAGGCTCCGATTATAGCGGGTGCTGCCAACAACCAGCTTGGTCAAGAGAAAATACACGGTCAGATGCTGACAGACAAAGGGATACTTTATTGTCCAGACTATGTAATTAATGCAGGAGGATTAATCAACGTATATAACGAGATGATTGGTTATAACGAAGAAAAAGCATTTAGACAATTAGATAATATTTACGATACTCTTCTAGAAATTTTTCAGAGAGCAAAACAGCAAGGAATCACCACTAATGATGCTTCCAAGCAGTTAGCCGAAGAAAGAATTACCCAAGCCAGACATACCAAGAACAAACAATTGTTAGGGAGCCAGCGTCTTCCTGGGATTTCCCCTGTCATGGTCTCTGGTGTAGGAGTCTAGCAGACACATCCCCCATGCGATCGTGTAAGGGCGGGTTTAGCAGACAAACCATAACTCTAACAGAAAATCTCCCAACAAAACCCGCCCCCGAGACTATGTAGATACTACTCGCTTACCCAATAGCGTCAGGGCAGGTTTTGTTTCAATTATCGGGTTTTACCATGTATTGCGCGCTAAACCTGCCCCTACGGATCCGCAACTACCCACAACCTAAATACTATGGAAAAAAATACCTTTGCTACATCAGCCTACATCGCACATCCCCCAGATAGTGCTTTTGAATATATCTCTAATCTAAAAAACTTAGACGAGTGGACACTCTATAGTCGGATGAAAGAGCAGGTTGATGAAGATACCTGGATAGGAACTGCTTCCGGTTATCAAAAAAATCTCTACTACCACGTCAAAAAATTGAATCATCCACTTTTTTATGGCATGGAGTGGCACTGCGGTTTAGAGTATCAAAAATATTTTCAGGTATATCCTGTTTTACTTTTCCCTACTGACTACATTGAACCAGGGACAGATGAGCCGGGTGTGTACTTCCATTGGTTAAGCTTTATTGATCCCAAACGACGTGACCCGATGATTATGGAGGGAATCCATACAGTACATACATCCGAGTGTCGTTCTTTAAAAGGTAACTTAGAGCGTAAAGCTGGTCTAAATGCAGCAGCAAAAGGACGTTACCACATTAATACTGACACCATCTATGTTAATGCTCCCATAGAAATGGGAGTCGAGTTTTTATCAGACTTAAGAAACATGGATGATTGGGCCCATTTACTACGAGCTTCAGGTGAAATTACTCCTGATTCAGGTGAGTTTCGTGATGAATACGACCAGAAAGTAAAAGCTACTTTACGTTTACATCCATTGAACAAGTGGTACTTGCTTGAACAAGAATTTTACTATCCAGACCACGATTTTTATCAGCGGACTCCTACAATGCTGATCCCAGCTTCTCACGCTTTCGCTGATCCCGAAGCTCCTGGTTTTATTCAACACCGCATTTCATTCTGGAAAACAGGTGAGCAATTACCTCACGGTAAACTCCAAATTGAAGATTTAGGTGCGGAGAGCATGAACATCAAACGCTTACTGGAAGCTAAAGCAGGCAATTTCGACACCTTCAGACTCGGTATGAGTTATATGGGACAGGGATGATGGGACAGGGGGAGAGGGGGGTGATTGGTAGTTGATTATTAGTATTGATAATTAACTTTTTACTGGACAGATTAGAACTGTCTACTGGACAAATTAAAACTGTCTACTGGACAAATTAAAACTGTCTACTGGACGAATTAAAACTGTCTACTGGACAAATTAAAACTGTCTACTGGACAAATTAAAACTGTCTACTGGACAAATTAAAACTACCAACTACCCTTCGGGTTCACCAGTTGCTCATAGGGGAAACCCTTAAGACCGCACTAGTTCACCAAATACCAACTACCAACTACGTAAGAACCAAAAATTATAAACTAATGAAGCTAAAGTATATTATTACGTTTATCACTTTTTGTATCGCTATTATTGCTGGAAAACCAGCGTTAGCAAGCTCTTTTACGGTACTTGCTGATGGTCTTAACAATGCAAAAGGTCTTAACTTTGGGCCTGACGGTAGTTTGTATGTAACAGAATCCGGAGTAGGAGGAAATGAAGCCTGCATTCCGGCACAAACTGGTTCTTTATGTTATGGTACTAGTGGTGCTGTAACAAAAATAGAAAACGGTACTTATAAACGCATCCTCACAGGACTTCCTTCTTTAGGAACGTCCGACGGAAGTGGAATTTCCTATGGCGCTAGTGACATAACATTTGATGCCAACGGTAAACCTTATGTTTTAGTCGGTTATGCTGCTGATCCAGCATTGCGTGACGTAACATTTGGCAATACTGACTTGGGAAAAATTATTGCACCCAACTTTAGCACAAATTCGTGGACAACGATCGCTGATTTAGCCAACAATACTAGTCAAACTGGTACAACCAGCAATCCTATAGCTTTTTTAATAGATGGAAATAACTTCGTTGCAGTTGATGCAGGTACAAACAACCTAATCAGCGTAGATACTGATGGGAATAATTTAAAAGCGATCGCAGCGCTTCCCAACCAGATATTAACTAATCCAATCTTCCCAACCCCTGACGATGAACCTTTCGATCAGCCACAGGTAACACCGATAGATGGAGCTAACGCACCACCATTGCAGATTCCCATCCAATCAGTACCCTCTGGTGTAGCAAAAGGCTTAGACGGTGCTTATTACATCAGTGAATTTACAGGCTTTCCCTTTCCAGAAAAAGGCGCAAGAATCTTTCGCATCGGTGAAGATGGACAACCAACAGTCTATGCCGAAGGTTTTACGCAGCTTACTGACTTAGCATTCGATACTCAAGGTAACTTGTACACCTTGCAGTATGCGAATCAATCAGCCTGGAAAGGAAACCCAGAAGGTTCCTTGATAAAAATAGCACCCGATGGCACACGCTCAACACTCCTTAGTGGCAACGGGTTAGAGTTACCCAGTGCCTTGACAATTGGTTCCGATGGTGCAATCTACGTAACCAACCGGGGTGGTCTACCAGGACAAGGACAAGTCCTCAGGATTGAGAACACAACCTCAGTTCCTGAACCGAATTCTGTCTTAGGCACATTATTTGTCAGTGCTTTAGCCATGAATTTGTTGCGGAAGCAAGCGCTCAACAAAAAAGTCGCATAATTTCCTCATCCTTTGTCGTTCGTTAGTGGTTAGGGGATACCTTAACAACCAACAAATGACAAAGGATACGAGGAAAATTATCAAACTTCACCAGTATTTCAATAATTGCAACCCATGAAACTTAACCAACTTACTATTACATTTCTAATTACTCTTGCTGCTATTTCTGGAACATCAGCAGCACAAGCTGCATCGCTATCAGTGATTGCGAATGGTCTTGATAACCCACGGAACTTTGACTTTGCTCCCGATGGCAGTATTTATTTGACAACAAGTGGTAAAGGTGGGGATGGAAACGATGGAAGATGTATTCCATCACCTAGCGCTCAATATATTCCTTTATGTGCTGGTTCTACTGGTAGCTTAATCAAAATTGCTCCCGATGGAACAAGAACAAACGTACTTAATAGTCTCACATCCATAGCTTTAGTACCATCTGGAGAACAAGCTGCTGGACCTGCGGACTTCAAATTTGACTCTCAGGGAAACGGTTATCTTTTGACTGGTGTTGCTGGTAATCCCAATGAACGTGATACCAAATTGAAAGCTCCTGACCTCGGTAAGTTATACAAAGTAGATTTAGGTACTGGTGGACTAACAACCCTTGCCGATTTCGCTCAGTATGAAATCGAAAACAACGTTGATGGCACAGATTTAATTTCTAATCCCTATGCTTTGACAATCAAAGGTAACATGGGCTACGTAGTAGATGGTGGTGCAAATACCATATCTTCCGTAGCACTAGATGGTAGTGGTATTAAGAAAACAGTGGCTTTGCCTAAGCTATTAGTAGATCCGAGTGAATTAGAGTTTCCATCTATTCCTCCAATTGGTGAAATTCCAGGTGGAGATTCAGCACCTCCAAGTCCAGGAACTGGGGATATTCCACCTGGACAAGCTTTCCCCATTACCCAACAATCAGTACCTACAGGTGTCACAGTTGCTCCCGATGGTTCTTTAACAGTAGCTGAATATTCTTACTTCCCTTACCCAGAAGGTAAAGCACGCATCTTCAGTGTTGACCCTGAAACTTTGGAAGTTAAGACTTTAGCTGATGGTTTTACACAGCTAACTGGTGTGACATACGACCCTGAAGGTAACTTATACGCATTGCAACACATTAACACTTCCGAATGGAAAGAAATTCAACAGGGTGGTGTTGTTACAGGTGATATCAGTGGTTCTATCATCAAAATTGGTAAAGATGGAACACGGGAAACTATTTGGAATGGTGAGGGATTAGAAGCAGCTTCTGGATTAGTCTTTGGTCCTGATGGCAGTTTGTATACCTCAAATCGCGCCAGACTTGCGGAAGCAGGACAACTAATCAAAATTGATCCCAAAGGTACAGAAAGAGTACCTGAACCAACTTCTGCGATCGCTCTTGTTGCAATTGGTGTAGGTGCAGCTGCAATGCGGAAGCGCAAACGCCAAGAAAAATTAGGTGAAGAGCTACTATCTAAGGTAGAAATTCTCTAAGAAGTGGGTAGTTGATAGTTGTTAGTGAGTGGTTGGGTTCTACTACCCACTAGTACGGGCAGGTTTGAAACCTGCCACTACCCAAACAAAATGGGCTGCTGCTAAACGCAGCAACCCAGACTAAAAGTTCCTAGACTGGAGCTGGGAACAAAATAGCTTAGGTACGAGTATAACTCAATCTATCAGTACTTAGAAACCATGAGATTAGTAAAAAATTTGTCCATTGCCTTAGTCAGTAGCGGACTTGCACTTGTGGCAACAACGGTTGAAGTCAAGGCTTTATCATTAACTTACGATAGTCAGATTGGTAAACCAGGTTTCGGTCCACCAATTGGTGCTCCCGGAGAACTATTTGTTCCCCAAGGTGTAACTGTAGAGAAATCTACTGGAAATGTTTATATAGCTAATGGTCGTGGTCTGAATCCAGACGGTACTTTCAACCCAGCACTCGGCAATAGAGTCGAAGTATACGATAAAAACGGTAATTGGATCAAAGCAGTTGGTGAAGGTGGGAAAGGTCCTGGACAATTTGACGAGCCATCAGCTTTAGAATTCGACCCACAAACAGGAAATCTGTATGTAGGCGATGTTTTTAACAATCGTGTGAATGTCTATGACCCCCAAGGTAACTTCATTAATTCATTTGGTGAATTTGGTGGTCTGATACCAGGTAGAGCTTTCTTTGGTCCATCTGGTGTAACCTTCGATAAAGAGGGCTTTGTGTATATAGGTGATTTTAGTGGTGATAAAATCAACAAATACACTAAAGATGGTCAACTTGTTGGTTCCATTGGTACTAGTGGTACAGCACCTGGACAATTCCAAGGACCTGCAGGTGTAAGAATTTCTCCAGTCAGTGGGAATTTCTTTGTATCTGACCAATTTAACAACCGTATTCAGGTACTTGATCCAGAAGGTAAACCACTTCTAACATTTGGTAAACAAGGTACTGGAAACGGAGAGTTTAACCAACCAATCGGTATAGAAGTGGACGAGGAAGAGAATATTTATGTAGCTGATTCTATCAACAGCCGCGTTCAAATATTCGATAAAAATGGTAATTTCCTTAGTGCTTATGGCGAACCAGCACTTGATGCATCTGGTAATCCTGTCGCACCCCCAAAATTAGGTGAGCCACCCTTTGGTACTACACTTGACCTTACACCCGGCAGATTTAACTGGACGGCTGGTACAGGTTTCAATGATGGCAAATTGTATGTAGGTGACTTCTTCCAAGGTCGCTTCCAAGTATTAAATGCTGTTAAGCATGACGCAACTAAAGTACCTGAACCTGCATCATTGCTAGGTTTAGGAATGTTTGGAATTGCAGCTGTTGCTGGTTTGCGGAAAAAGCAAGTAGCTAACAAATTGGAAAAGACTACAGTTTAATTATTTAGGGTAAAGACGTAAGGGTGAACAATTGTTCGCCCTTATAACCCGAGGAAGCGAGAAAAAGTATGTATACAAAATCTCTAGATACGGGTGTCATTAATCTACTACATGACTGGCTGGCACAGCGCGTAGATAAAGAAGCTCTAGATTGGCTGGATGATAAGCAAGAGCAAATATCAAGCGGTGATAACGTAAAAGTATTTTTTACAACTTTCAGCAAAGTACCACGTTATACAGGCAAACGCAACCTTGACTTAACAGCCCAAGATTTACAAGCAGCTTGTAAATTGCGAAAAAACTGGTTTCCTAGTCATTGGAATGTGGAACAAGTAGCTCGGACATTATTGGTATTAGCTTTACCATCTGATGATTCCCAAAAGTATTTACAAATACTTGAGCAACTTTTTATAGCAGCCGATGTGGGAGAATTAGTAGCTTTATATCAAGCTTTACCACTGTCACCTTATCCAGAAAAATTAAAAAAACGTGCTGCTGAAGGAGTTCGCAGCAATATGACCGCAGTTTTTAACGCGATCGCTTTACAAAATCCTTATCCTAGCGAGTATTTTGATAATCTTCCGTGGAATCAGATGGTGTTGAAGGCTTTGTTTGTTGGTAGTTCCTTGAATTTAATTCATGGTTTAGATGACCGAATGAACCCAGAGCTAAAAAGAATGCTTTCTGATTATGCAGATGAACGTATGGCCGCTTCTCGCTCTGTTCCCAGTGAATTATGGCGAATGGTAGGAGAAAGGGAGAGGGGGTGATGGAGGTGATGGGGGTGATAG
>Ga0224723_1001253_pt1 | contig 15680 bp, 19 predicted proteins | sample Balambano_FR2_Me_FD_161647 | JGI IMG/M metagenome (GOLD analysis project Ga0224723, IMG submission 161647) | Freshwater sediment microbial communities from Lake Towuti, South Sulawesi, Indonesia - Balambano_FR2_MetaG | ecosystem: Environmental > Aquatic > Freshwater > Lake > Sediment | place...
ATAAGAATGCAGATCATGAGAAGATTCTCTTTTCTACTGAAAAAAGCCGTGAAACGCGACATAGTTAGTTCTTTTGTTTATGAAGATACTGGGTTTTCCAGATAAAACGGTTATATATCAGATAATTGAGCGGGATCACCAGGAAAATAATCGTCGGTATGAGCACAACCAAACGAGTTGCGATATCTATCCCGAAGAGTTGCATATTCTCTCCAAACGCAAACTCTGCACCCCATACTGCTAACGCCTGAATCACGATAGAACCCATAGATGCGATATTGAACTTGATGAGCTTGACCCAGACATTGGAACTGTGCGGCAACGCTTTCGCATCTTCAAATGTCCACAGATGGTTAAAGATAAAATTCGAGAGTATCGCCGCCTCTGCCCCGATCCCTGCTGCGAGTGTATGAGGCAGACGCAAAAACACCGCGAGTTCCTGCGCAATCACTTGCACTACGAAGCCAGTTCCTCCCACTATCAGAAATTTCAGAAATCGTGATAATTCATCTAATCGTTCTTGTATGACGTATTGCAACGCCTGGATGATGTACTCAACAGACGCAATCTTACTCTCTCCGGTAGTACGTTCGCCAAAATGAAAGGGAACTTCCGCTACACGATATCCGTCACGAAGTGTCTTGTAGAGAAACGCGAGCTGAAACGTATACCCATGATACGGTCTGATATGATCTTTCTCTTTAAGAAATACTTCTTTTGTGATCGCACGGTACCCTCCTGTCCAGTCATGGATATTCCACCGCCATGTGATCACTCTCATGAGAAGATTGGCATTCACAGACATGAGCTTTCGCATCAAAGCCCATGACTGAGGGATCGATCCGCCGTCACTGTAACGTGTACCGATGACCATATCATACCCCTCATCGATTTTTTGGAGAAAGAGGGGGATTTTATACGGATCGTGCTGCATGTCAGAATCCATCTCAAATACTACGTTTGCTCCCATCTTCTCGATCGCATACGACATGCCTCGTACATATGCCGCGCCAAGCCCTTCCTTTTTACCGCTAAGCAATGCAATTTGCTTGTTTGTTCGCATGAGTTTTTTTACGACATCCGCAGTACCGTCGGGAGACATATCATCTGCAACGAGGATAGACATCTGGTAATTATGGATATCAGGAAAAACTTTTGTGACCAGTATGTCAATGATAGTCGATATATTATCGCGCTCGTTATAGGTAGGAAGAATGATGACTGCTTTCTTTTTCATGAGTTGTGTTCCTTTGCTAGTTGAGACTGGACATACGCAATCGTTCGTCTGATACCCTCTTCAAGTGAAACGCCCGGCTCCCATCCCAAAAGTGTCCGTGCCTTCGTGATATCTGCGCGCCTTCTCAGAGGATCATCAATGGGCAGCGGTTCGCTATGGACGATCTCGCTGTCTGATCCGGTATATTGCTTCACTAGCGTAGCATATTCATTGACTGTATGCTCGTCTTCTGAACCAATATTGATCACTTCGCCCGATGTCTTTTCAGTCCACATCGCCCGGATAATACCTTCGACCATATCGTCGATATAACACAGTGAGCGTGTTTGCATCCCGTCTCCGAAGATGTGAATCGGTTCGTTAGAGAGCGCACGGCGGATAAAGTCAATCAACATTCTCATGTCATCAAGTCTCATGCCCGGTCCGTATGTATTGAAGATTCTGATGATTCTTCCATCCAAGCCCAGTCGCACGAAATGTGCAGTAAGCGTCTCACCAAAGCGTTTCGATTCGTCATAGACAGACCGAGGACCTGTGGTAGACACGTTACCGCGATAGTCTTCAGATTGTGGATGGACCAGTGGATCTCCATATGCTTCCGATGTCGACGCAAACAGAAATCGGGCATGATGCTGTTTGGCAAGTGTTGCGAGATGTTTGGTGCCGATCGTATTTGCATCCATAGTTTCCATCGGATGCGCAAAGTAGCTGATAGCGCTATGCTTATTCGGCGATGCAGGGGATGCCAGGTGAAATACCGCATCGATTGGACCCTCAGGAAATCCTGCCCCTTCAAGCGGATGAGAAACATTATATTCGATTAAACGGAAACGGTCATGATCGAGCAGATCGATGATGGCGTCTTTCGTTCCAGAAACGAAGTTATCGACGCACCATACGGTATGTCCGCTGGAAAGAAGCTTCCTGCACAAATGTGATCCGATAAACCCCGCTCCGCCAGCTACCAGACAGGTATACATAGCAGTATTGTACTCTTTTTTAGAGCTGCAACAAAGGGTTGCGATGCATGCAATAGATGTGTATACTCTTTCTATTGTCTATGGCGAAAACAGCAGTCATCATCGGAGTTTCCTCTCAAGATGGATCGTTTCTTGCAGAATTACTCCTCGAGAAGGGATATCACGTCGTAGGAACTATCCGGCGCACCACAAGCTATTATCTCGATAACCTTAAGACTCTGTATGGGAAAATCTCCATCGAGTTTGCTGATCTTCTTGATCTCGAAAGTCTCAATGTCGTCATGCGCAAATATGCTCCTGATGAAGTGTATAACATCGCATCCCAGTCAGTTCCTGCGGACAGCTGGTCGCATCCCTTCTATACTGCGGAAATCAGTGGCATAGGTCCCCTACGTGTACTTGAAGCAGTTCGACACAACGCTCCAAACGCACGCGTCTATCAGGCAACTACAAGAGAGATCTTCGGCAATATCGAAGCAGAATCTGCAAACGAAAAAACTCTCTTTGATGCGAACAACCCCTATGGCATCGCAAAAGCATACGCTCATATGATGGTCAAATGTTATCGCGAATCGTATGGTATGTACGCAACCGGAGGCGTACTCTTCAATCATGAAAGCGAACGGCGTGGATTGTGGTTCGTATCCCGAAAAGTAACTGCTGCAGTCGCATGTATCAAAAACAATGTCACTCATCCACCCATCAATGAACTTGGCGAACCCCTCGTCACTCCTGATAAAAAAGTTCACATGGGAAATCTTGATGCGCAGCGCGACTGGGGATATGCAAAAGAATACGTCGATGCGATGTGGAGAATTCTTCAGCAGGATACCCCCAAAGACTACATTATCGGCACAAATACCACTCATTCGGTACGTGAACTCTGTCAGATCGCCTTCGCACACGCAGGGCTTAACTGTGAAGATCATATCGTTACCGATGAACGCCTGCTGCGACCTACTGAAATTAAAGAATTGAAGGGGGATTACTCTCTTGCGAAAAACGAGTTGGGCTGGGAACCGAAAACATCCTTCAAAGACCTTGTTGCTCTCATGGTCGATCATGACCTTACTGTATTCAAATGAGCGATGTGATCAATTCACTTGTAGTCTACATTGAATCCTTTGCAGACAAAGTGCCTCTTGAATTGTTTGTTATGCTGGGATCAATGATCGAAGAGATCATAGCTCCGATTCCGTCACCGATACTCATGACATTCGCCGGATCTCTCGCGCACACCAAAGATCTACCGATCCAGGTCATCTTCTGGCTTGCAATGTGTGGCGCTATCGGTAAAACCGCTGGGGCATATGTACTCTATGTCATCGCTGACAAAACCGAAGACATACTGGTGGGAAAATTCGGCAAGTGGATAGGCGTCAGCCATAAAGAAGTAGAAGGAGTCGGTAAATGGCTGAATAAAGGATGGAAGGACAATATCATCATCTTTTTTGCCCGTGCAGTCCCTATCGTTCCCAGCGCGCCTGTTTCACTGGCATGCGGATTGATTAAACTTAATATGCGCACCTATCTTTCTGCAACTCTAGCCGGAACCTACGTCCGCGACTTACTCTACCTGTATCTTGGGTATGTCGGCTTGAGCAATTATCACAATCTGCTCAACGGATTTGAGAGCGCAGAGTCAATCGTCCAGCTGGTGATATTTGGGATTATCGCCACACTGATTGGCTGGGCATATGTGCATCGCCACCATCAAACCAGAAAGCAAAAACGACAAGAAAAAATCGAAAAAGAATCCGACTCTCAGATCACCGATCTCCAGTAATCCAGAATATCATCCAACGATTGCGTGAATCCAATCTGTGGTTCCCAGCCAGTCTGACGGGTCAGTTTCGTATGATCACACACCAGACGCGGAATGTCACTCGGACGCATCTTAGACGGATCAGTCACAATGTCAAACTGTGTTATCGAACGCGATCGAAGATACTCAAGCACTTCAGAGACTGCATGATCGGTCCCGCTTCCGATATTGTAGGCTTCACCCGCTTCTCCAGACTCCATCAGAAGTGCATACGCACGCACGACATCCCGTACGTCCGTAAAATCTCTCCGCGCGTCAAGATTGCCAACCAACATCGATTTTTCCTGCTGTCCTTTCTCTATGAGTGCGATCTGCCTGGCGAAATCCGACGTAACAAATCCTGTTTTCTGACGAGGTCCGATATGGGTAAACGGGCGTGCCCGGATAATTGCGAGACCGCTTGATTTCCAATACTGATAAGATAAACTATCGCATGCGACCTTCGAAACAGCGTATGGATTCCCCGGCCTGAAAGGTGTGACTTCATCAATCGGAAGATCTTCAGGCTCTATGTATCCATATATATCAGCGGATAGAACGCTGAGAATTCTCACGTTCTTCAGTCCCGACTGTTTGACTGCTTCAAAGAGAAACAACTGGCTGTCGATATTGGTATGCAGTGTCAGCAGTGGCTGTTTGAAGCTTTCGCCAACTTCTGCCTGCGCAGCGAGATGCACGATGATATCCGGGGTGACGTCACTGACCAGTGATGCAACCTCCTCCTGATGAGTCAGATCTGCCTGATACCACGCGATCCGATCCTTGACACTACTTGAGTCACGCGATGCATCTGATCGATATACTCCAGTGATACGATATGAGCCAAGCGAAAGTAGGTGTTCAGCGAGATATCCTCCGGCAAATCCGGTTGCGCCGGTTATCAATACCTGTTTCATTGACCAACTCCTGTATAGCGAAAGCCCAACTCTTTCGCATGAAGTGCTGGTAAACAATTTCTACCATCGACAATCACCGGTGATTTCATGATCGAAGCGACTGATGTAAGATCAATGTCTTTAAATTCGTTCCATTCAGTCAGAACAAGTAATACATCTGCATCCTGAACAGCATCCAGCGCAGACGAAGCGCTCTCAATATCTGGCATAAGACGTTTCGCATGGGAAATCGCAATAGGATCATACGCACGGATTTTCGCGCCTTTTTGTATTAGCTTCGGGAGAATCACCAGCGATGGCGCATCGCGCATATCGTCAGTATCAGGCTTGAAAGCGACTCCCCAAACGGCTACCGTCTTCCCGGATAAATCACCGTTGACCGCAGATTCTGTCTTTTCGACAATCGACTGCATTGCCTGTTGGTTCGCAAAGAATGTCGCTTCAAGCAGCGGAAAATCATAGCGATGTTCTTTCGCAATTGCCATAAGGGCTTTTACATCTTTCGGGAAACAGCTCCCTCCGAAGCCTGCTCCTGCATTCAGAAAATATTGGCCAATACGCTTATCCAGCCCAACGGCGCGAAGAACTTCTGGGCCATGTGCTCCCAGTTTTTCTGAGAGCATCGCTATCGAGTTGGCAAATGAAATCTTCATCGCAAGGAACGAGTTTGCTGCATACTTAATCATCTCTGCGCTCTCCAATGTCGTAGTAATCACTGTCGAATGAATCGGCGCATGGAGAGAAAGCAACACGTCGCGCGCGCGATCATCGTCAGTACCGATCACGATCCTATCCGGATTGAGCGTGTCACTGATTGCCTGTCCCTCGCGTAAAAATTCCGGGACCGAGGCGATAGATACCTCCGCATTGGCAGGCTTGTTTCGGTCAAGAATTTCCTTTACTTTACGATTGGTACCGATGGGAACAGTACTTTTCACATTGACCACCGTATAGTTGGACAAATAAGGAGCAAGCGTTTCCGCTACGCTGAACACTACAGACAAATCGGCTTCTCCGGTCGGAAGAGGTGGCGTGCCTACAGCGATAAACACCACATCAGAGACTGGAATCGCCCGATCGTACTCGAGTGTGAAAAGTAATCGCCCTGCATCTACATTGCGCTTGACCAACTCACTTAATCCTGGTTCATAAATCGGGACAACCCCTTTCTTCAGGCCTTCAATTTTTTCAGGCGTATGTCCGATGACCCACACCGTATTCCCCAAATCCGCGAAGACTGCTGCGCTCACCAGGCCTACATATCCATGTCCGATAAATGTAATCGTCATTGTACTTCTTCCTCCTCCATCTGACGTTTGATTTCCGACAAACCTTGATCGAACGTGTGCATCGCAACGGGAAGTTGTGAGAGCGTATCGTTGATCAGTGACAGATTGTAGGCGCGTGGTGCCTTGCCCGAAAAGTACTCATGTCGGGTTGTTGGAGTGATAAGAGATGAGTCTAAACCAAATACGTCAGCTACTTTCAGTGCCGCCTCATACGGACTTACCCTCTGGCCTCCTCCCGCATGCACGATACCGCGAAGCTGATGCGTGATGAGGTAATCAAATACACCTGCGAGATCATCGATAAACGTCGGTGTAAAATAATGATCAGATACACATTGAATCTGTTTCTTTTCTTCAAGAAGCCATTTAAAGATACGGACATACTCCTTCTTTTCATACGTGGCACGATATGGATACGCGAGACGGACAATTGTCCATGGAATCGCGCTCTCTCGTACTGCTTTTTCTCCCAACTCTTTCGTTTGTGCGTACCAACCTGTGGCATGTGTCTCGTCGAGCTCGTGATGCCCCGCTTCAGTATCACCTGAAAATACCATGTCAGTCGAACAATGAATCAGGTGCTTACCTCTCCTCTGACATGCCTCGATAACGTACTGCGTTGCGGTGACATTGAGCTGATATGCATCGCTGTTCTCTCCCAAACTTTCCTGTATTTCCGCCTGATCTACATTGGTATACGCTGCCATATGAATCACGTATGCAGATGGCGATGATTCGATTCTCCTCAATAACTCGCTGCGATTGAGAATATCTGTCCCTGTTTTTCTACTGATATCTTCGATTTGATATCCCGTCATCATATCAACGATGCGTGATCCGACTAATCCTGACAATCCGGTGCCGATAAGCGGAATCTTGTTCATATTATGTATTATGCGATGACATATATTGTTTTGTATAGTATGTTTGATATTCGCCATTGAGTATTTTCTCCCACCATTCACGATGATGCACATACCATGCTACTGTTTCAGAAAGCCACGTATCGAAATCATGCTGCGGTTCCCAGCCAAGTTCTGCGTTGATCTTGGTCCAATCAACTGCATAACGCCGGTCATGCCCTGGCCTGTCTTTGATGAACTTAATTGATGTTTCAGGATCTTTATTCAGTAATGTCGCGATTTTCCCTGCGATGGCGATGTTGGAAACATCCTCTGTCATCCCCCCGACGCAATATGTCTCACCGATCTTTCCGTCAGTGATCACCCTGTCGATTGCACGACAGTGATCTTCTACATAAAGCCAATCTCGCACATATAACCCGTCGCCGTATATCAATATCTTTTTCCCTGTCAAAAGATTAATCACTGCGTGCGGGATAAATTTTTCCGGAAACTGATACGGCCCGAAATTGTTTGAACAATTTGTAATCGTAATCGGGAGTCGATACGTATCATGATATGCTCGCACGAGATGATCAGACGCTGCTTTACTTGCTGAATAAGGACTATGCGGCATATAGGGAGTATGTTCATCGAATTTTTCTGCGCTATTAAGGGCAAGTGCGCCGAATACTTCATCGGTGGATACGTGGTGAAATCGTATATTTCCCATCTGCCGGGCTGTTTCCAGAAGCACGTACGTGCCCGTTACATTTGTTTCGATAAATGCCCCTGGATTCAGGATAGACCGGTCGACGTGGGTTTCGGCTGCGAAATGCACGACAGTATCAACGCCCTGCATCGATTCCCGGACCAGATCAGCATCGCAGATTGATCCGTGAACAAAACGGTATCCTGGATGAGAAGCTATACTGGTCAGATTTTCGAGATTTCCCGCATATGTCAGTGCGTCCAGATTGATGATCTCATCATCCGGATGAGTCTTTATCCAGTACTGTATAAAGTTTGCCCCGATAAATCCGGCACCGCCGGTAACAAGAAGACGCATACTATGATGATCCCTCACGAGCAGCGATAAAGTTGTTTACACGAAGCAAGCTGTCGAAAGTCCCTGCGTCTTCCCACATGCCTTCGATCAACCGGACGTCAAGCTGGCCTTTTTTGAGATAAATATTGTGCACATCAACGATCTCAAGCTCTCCCCGCTTGGATGGTTTCAGCGATGCTGCTGCTTCGACGACGTGATGATCATAGACATAGATACCCACCACTGCATAATCACTTTTGGGTTCAACAGGTTTTTCCTCGATGGTGATTACATTCATCTGCTCATCAAATTCGACCACACCAAATCGTTTTGCTTCATCTGTTTTTTTCGCGAAAATCCTCCCTCCGCCTTTGAATGACTTGATATCCTCGGTAAAATCATGCTCGAAGATATTGTCACCGAGTATCAGTGTCACATCGTCATGGTCGATAAAATTTTTCCCTATAAGAAACGCATCTGCCAATCCGCGCGCTTCTTCCTGTATTTCGTAGGTAAATTTTGCACCGAATTCTTTGCCGGATCCCAGAAGCTTCAGAAACTGGCCTGCGTAATCAGGGGCGATAATAATCATAATCTCGGTAATTCCAGCCTGTAAGAGTGTATTCAGAGGGTAAAAAATCATCGGCTTGTTATATACCGGAAGAAGCTGCTTGGAGGTGATATTGGTCAAGGGTCTCAGGCGAGTCGCTTTCCCGCCTGCAAGTATAATCCCCTTCATAACGATAATGAGGCAACGAAGAGCAATATCGAAATGCCCAGCACGCCTACTGCAATATATTCTAACAGAATATGCAGCGAAAATCTATGATGGATGACGTGATGAATCACGCCCCAAAACACATACAGTACTGCTGTGGTAATAAGCAGCACCATTTGTACGTCGCGTTGCGAAGGAAACAGCCACACAGCGCTCAATGCGCTTGTCAGCATCAAAACTAATGATCCGTAATACACAATGTGACGTCTCATATGATACTCCCCGCAAGCATAATGAATGCTACGCACGTCATCGCGCCGAGATAAAGAATATGATCGACGTTGTGCCCAACCAGCCGAGCAATCCGTTTTCTGGAAATTAACAACAGGTCAAGAGCGAAAAGTACGATAAATCCACCGAGTAAAAACATAGCAACTTGACGCGCAAACGATTGAGAGTCCACTACCGCACTCCTTTGTATCCCTGTTTCTCCTAGCTGCACTGCTGCCTGTGCCTGCGGCACTAACGGTGCAGACTGATTAGCTTGCTGTGGAATACTATTTCTTTTTCCGAACATTTCAACAATTAAGACCGTACGTTTCTCACCGGTCAACGCGCCTTCAACAACCGCAAAACCAACTTCGCTAAACTGGGAGGAGAGCATGTTGGCACGATGATCAGGGCTTGCCATCCAAGCAGCAACTGCATCAGCAGAGGTAGTAAATCCACGAGCCAGATTTTCGCCAGCGTAGGTATAGTCATATCCTGACTCGCGTATAAAAATCCAGGGACTTGTACCATCAGGTGCGAAATGTGCCCAGTAATTATTGTCAAGCATATGCTCTGCTTTCATCTGCGCAGCACGCGATAATTCCTGACTCAACGAAAGCGGGGCAAGGCCGGCCTCGATCCGTTTTTGATTGGTATGGAGGAGTAGATCCTGCAAGGTCACATTGATATGTGCGCCAAGTACTCCTGGGTAGACAGTTTCTATGCGCGGGAGAAGAAACGAAAAAAACAAAAGAATACATGATATGAGAAGCAACGCATCATGCTTGAGTAATCTTGCTCGCTGATTATTGGTGTGATGCGGCACGAACAAATGGGACAGTAATCCGTGCATACCTATTCAGTGTATACCCTGCATGCTGAGATTTGCAACAGAACATTGGATCAGCTGCTGTAGACGGGTTCGATATGCATCTGGGCGGGATCGACGGTCTTACCATTTACCGGAACTGAAAGTGTCAGTCCTAGCGTCATCGCAGTAATAATGCCTATTTTTATTCCCATAAACGAGCCAGGTCCGACAGCAACTTCTATGGAAGTCACATCATGGATATCAACTCCCATCTCATGCATGAGTGAGTCGATTGCAGTCATGACCGAATGTTCGCCCTTTATCCTTCCTGGATACACGCGCTCGAACGTCTTTCCGGAATGGAGAGCGCAAAGCCTGATTGCATCTCTGTCTGTTGTATCGATCTGAAGTTGTATCATAGCTTCTCTCCAGTACGTATCTGTATGATTCTCGTGTTTTCTTCCTGACTCCGAAGCGAGATCTCGATCCGTCTTCCTCTCGTCGGAATGAAAGGACGCAACATATCAGGCCATTCAATAAGTACGATCGTATCATTCCTTCCGCATACCTCGCCGATACCGCATGATTGCGCTTGCGCCAACGTGTTCAAACGATACGCATCGATATGATAGAGATATCCTTCATGGAAAGGGTATTCTCGCATAATCACGAATGTCGGTGACAGCATCCGTCGTGACATCCCCAATCCTTGTGCGATTCCCTGTATCATGGTGGTTTTGCCCATCCCCATCTCAGCCTCAAGACAGACGACATCGCCCATGCGCAATATTTTCCCGACTTGAGCACCACATGCGATAGTTTCTTCAGCTGAATGTGTCGTATAGGTAGCGTTTATTGGTGAGTCTGCCATTGTTTCTGATAGATGATCATAGCACAGGCAAGGGCAAAAAGCAGTATGCCGCTTCCTGCAATAATCCAGATCCAGAAAGGTTCTCCTGTATCAGTTTCGGATATCGCTTCCTCTGTCTGAGCTGCGAGCACATCTGTTGATGCAGGCTGCTGATTCAGTGCTACACCTGCTTCAGTAGCCCGATCAGTAACAGCAGGATCCGTGATCTTAATGGTTGCTGTCGGGGATGTCTTCGATTGTGGCGCAGGGGTGCGTGTCGCAGGGGCGAGGGTAGGGGTCATTGTCGATGTCGGTGGAAGAGGCGTTGCCGTCGGTTTAGAAGTGGGGGTTGGAGGGACAGTCGGTGTCGACACTGGCGTCGGAGTAGATGTTGGACTTGGAATAGGCGTAGATGTAGGAATAGGGGTTGGAGTAGGCGCGACGGTGATCGCAAATGAGAGGGTATTACTTTCATAGTTCGAGCTGCATGATGTTGTCAGCCGCTGTATGTCTACCAGATAAGTGCCAGACGTACTACATGCACTGACAGTCGGATCAAACTTCAATCTCAATACTGCAGAAGCAGAGCCATTCTGCATCTCAACAAATGGATATGTCGTACACTGGGAGGACGGCGAGCCGTTATACCATGAGGACCCGTTCCACGTGAATCCGCACGATGCACTGCGTGATTGCTGATAAAAGATACCCCGCAGATAATACCGTGTCCCATTTGATACACTTCCGTTGAGTTGTACGTTGAGAACCAGTTCTTCATCATGCTGCAGAGCAGTCTGGGAAGTCGAGACGACGACATCAAACGCATATACCGACTGCGCGCAGAAGAGGATACCAATGACCACTATCGATATGCCCCACAGCAAACGATGCACACATTGAGTGTATCAGAATTTCAAATATTAAGGCAGGTATCCATACTGAAAAATTACCCCTGTTGAGTAATAGCTAGAAAACGGGAGATTGTAACCATGCCAGGGGTCATTCATCATGTAGTTTCCATTACTTCCGCTTTTGAGTACAACGAAATGTGTTCCGTACGGTCCAGCTCTCACTCCAACGATCACTGGCTTACCGGATGCCAGCTTGGCATCAATCGCAGAAAGACTGTTGCCCCAGACAGAAACAATCTTTCCTTTCGCCCACGGAATCAGCATATATGCCGTATCAGAGAAATAATATTCTGCCCTCCCGGCGATGATTGCTGGCGTCACATTTTCTCCACTTTGTTTAAGCACCATCGCAATGGATGTGAGCAAACATCCAACTTCCCATACTGCCATATTTGATACTCCGATCCTCAGCCTTCCCCATCGCTCATCGCGCTGGCTAAAGAACCAGCCATCAGGGCTTGCCTGTGGAGGAAGAATATTCGATCCACCCTGACTGGTCGCGAATGCAGAAAATCCTGCAAGCTGCGCTCTTGCATCAGCAAGCAACGCCTGGTATCGCGCCTCGCTGCCCTGCGTTTCAGCCAGAAGGGACTGTTTTTGTTTTTTTTGTGCTGCTAATTCTTTGGTGTATTGTTCAAGTTGCGATTTCAATGCATTCAGGCGCTTACGTTTATCTTCAAGGATATTTTTTTGATTGGTATAATCATTGCGTGCTTGAACGGTATCGTACACGAGACGTTTATCATGTTGTTGAACGAGCCGAAGATATTGAAGCCGTTTACTGAAATCGTTTGCGTTCGAAGATGCAACCAGCACGCTTAATGCATCCTGATCCCCGAATTGGTACGTCGCAACAATTCTCCCAAGTAATGACCTGGTAATCGTATCGACATGGGCCTCAAGCGAGGCTATCTTTGTTCCTGCTGTATCGATGTCTATTTGCAAGCTCGCGATCTGGGACTGTGTCTGTCGTATACGGAATTCAGTTAGTCGCGCCTGACTATCCATAACACTAATCTGCGATGAAAGTGTCCTCCCCTGCCCCTGCAAATCCGCGATTTTCGCTTCAAGCTCTTTGATCTGATTCTGCAGATCGGTTTGCGCAGACTGAGAAGCAGTCTGAGCCAGTATTATTCCTGTTCCTTGGAGAAACAATGCACACACGAATGCAATAATAGTAACGATATTCCTGCTCTGCATAACATACCTATGATCGGAAATATCTGCGCACCGCAATCATGCTCGCTGCATACCCAAATATGATTCCTACTGCTGCCATCGCACCAAAAACAATCGCATATAATTCCCAAGGAACAGGAAGTACCGGGATACCTGCAAAAAAGCCTGACTGCTCAATCAGATATGCATAATAGTAGAGAAAGCCGCTTGCGATACTCCAGCCAACTACCGCACCAACCATTCCGTACAATATCCCCTCGTAGACAAATGGAGCAGCAATATAACCTTTGGTTGCGCCGATCAGCTGCATCAACTCAATTTCATTTCTTCTCTGAGCTATCTTAATCCCAATAATGATCGTAATAACTAGGAGTGATTCAATCGCGAGAAGAACAATGATGGCAATTCCTACTTGTCTGAGCGCAGAAAGCCAGAATGCAAGCCGCTCGACAATATCTCTTTGAAACACGACCTGCTGGATCGCAGGATTTCCAGCAAGTGCGTCGGCAATCGGACGTAAATCTGCAGCTTCATACGTCGTCACCTCAAGCGATGCAGGGAGTATGTCCTCAGTCACCAGCTCCAGAAGGAGAGGATCGTCTTTATTTTGTTCACGATAGATAGCTAGCGCCTGCTCTTTGGAGACGAACGTTACTGAGGATACTACACTATTGGCGCGCAGATCTTCTCCGAGTGCATCAATCGTTGATTGCGAGGTTTCATTGGTGAAAAAGATATTGACCTGCGGTCGGGATTCAAAATACTGCAACAGAACGTGAGAGCCAACCAGCAGATAGCTGAATGCTGTCATCATCAAAAACGTGATAGACATCATCAGAATTGCGGCACATGCCTGATACGGAGAACGTCTGAGATGAAACCACATCGTTTTTCTATGCGCTGCCATGTGTGTCTCCTTTCGCATCTTTCTTTTTGGTATCTTTTGCAAGAGTACCTTTCTCAAGGGTAATTACGCGATGATGTGGATATTTTTTGAGAGCATTCATATTGTGTGTAGCCATAATCACGGTAGTGCCTTCTTCATGAATCGCCTGCAACAGTGAAAGTATAGATTCAGCTGTCGCATCGTCGAGGTTTCCTGTCGGCTCATCAGCCAGAAGAATAATCGGGGATAGTGTAAGCGCACGCGCGATAGCAGCACGCTGAAGCTCTCCGCCGGAAAGCTGGATGGGAAACTTATCTTTATGATGCTGAATACCTACTTTTTCGAGCAACTCTTCAGCACGCGCTTTTGCCTGATTGATCGAAACCCCTGCAACCTCAAGCGGAAGCAATACATTTTCGAGAATGGTTCTATCCATCAGCAACTTCAGATCCTGAAATACGACTCCAATTTGTTTACGAAGCGTATGGACTTTTGATTCGGAGATAGCGTGTACAGGAACGTCAGCAACACGAATCTCTCCCGATGTAGGCGTCATTTCGCGAGTCAGGAGACGAAGCAGTGTCGTTTTTCCTGATCCGCTTCCACCGATCAAAAAGACAAACTCGCCCTTATCAATCGCAAGAGAAATGTCGGTCAGTCCCTGAGTACCGGTCGGAAACGTTTTATGGACATTGGACAGGATAATCATCGGTATTTATTCAATTACTTCAACACGGCCTACATCCATAAGCCAGCCTACTTTCTGGGAACCTTGTGTCAATCCGTTGACGGTTACTTTTCTTCCGATAAATTCGCTCAGATCAACGAGCGAGGAAGTCAGATAGACTGACTGACTTTCGCCGCCTGGTCGTTCAAGATGGAACTGTCCTTCTCCATTCTTTCCGCCTTCACGCAGTATGCCTGTCGCGCTGTCTTTGTAGGTCTTCAAATCTGTTGATCCGACAATTGCTCCTTTTGCGACAGATTCACCAGGCACAATCGTCTGCGTACGAACTGCAGGAAATACACGGGTAAGAAGATATCCGCTCACAATGCCAAGGAGCACAACTGCTACACACACCATAACAGCGGGCAAAACCGACGATTGCGCAAAACGATGTACAGGTGAAGGAGTATATGGTTCCATACAATGCCATTCAAGTTAAGCACATTCAGGAGTAATTGGCAAGGTAACTGTCTACTGTGTCAGAGCAGAAAGTTCCCGTTCTAATATGACAAAGGAGACTGTCGCGAGCATGACCATTGCTATTTTCAGAAGCTCTGCGAATATCATGACAACAATGGAGCAAAATATCGATAATAGTCCAGTAAGAGATTGCTATATCAATCCAATCACACTACCGTTCGTCCGATCCTACCAGACCCGTCTGGGTGATGGTAAATCGGATAATCCGTCTACATCCACTATGACCTGCAGCCGCTATCCCTCCTGTCAACACACATCCCCTGTTCGTAGTCAACGCATCGCGCGAATAGTCTCTCCATACACGAGTCGTTCTCGTGCGAAAGGTTTCCTGCGGCTGAGTCATAAGCCCAGCATAAAACACCTTTCTCCACATAGAGTAAGGTAGCTGAAAGAGTTGGGTAATACTATGAAAGAATACGCAGTTCAGACTGGATGAATGGTTCGAGTTTTCCGTCAAGTACGCCATCCGTATCTCCAGTCTCATACCCTGTTCTTAAATCCTTGACCATGTGATAGGGATGAAGAACATATGAGCGAATCTGATTTCCCCATCCCGGCGTTTTATATCCCCCCTTAAGAGCAGCTTCTCTTTTTTTGCGCTCCTCCTCTTCTTTCATCCAAAGCTTTGCTTTGAGAAGTTTGAGCGCATATTCTCTGTTTTGATTTTGAAACCGTTCTGTCTGGCAGGTTACTACTATCCCAGTGGGGTTGTGTTTCAATCTAACTGCAGT
>Ga0224723_1001254_pt1 | contig 15664 bp, 11 predicted proteins | sample Balambano_FR2_Me_FD_161647 | JGI IMG/M metagenome (GOLD analysis project Ga0224723, IMG submission 161647) | Freshwater sediment microbial communities from Lake Towuti, South Sulawesi, Indonesia - Balambano_FR2_MetaG | ecosystem: Environmental > Aquatic > Freshwater > Lake > Sediment | place...
TCTCACTGTTTAGTCTGGTGGGCATCTGGCTGCTGATCTACAGTTGCTTGATGCTGGCAGACGGCAGAATGCAAAAGCTGCCTGCCTGGGCGTTTCTGCTTGCTAGCGTCGGCTCCGGCGTGATTGGGCTAATGCCCTATCTGGCGCTGCGCGAGTCAAATCAGGAATTTTCAGGACAAAAAGACGGTTGGCTCAAGCTGCTGGAGGCGCGATCGACTGCGATTGTGCTGGCGGTCAGCACGCTGGTGCTGCTGGGCTTTGCGGCAATCGCAGGCGACTGGAGCGGCTTTATTACAGAATTTCGCACCAACAAATTCGTTCACGGCATGACGCTCGCCGTGGTGCTGTTCGGTTTGCTGTTTCCCACATTGCTCGGCGACGACATGGCACGTCGAGGCTGGCGCAGCCCACAGGTGTTTTGGACGGTAGCGCTCTTGCCCCTGCTGGGATCGATCGCCTATCTGTGTCTGCGCCCGCCGCTGTTAGAGACGACCGCAGCCGATGCAGAAAAGCAACTCGCAACGAGAAATTGAATCCAACAGCGGGTTGAAACAAACAGCGCAAGTTGAAACAAACAGCCAAATGCGGCTGTAACGTCGCGCTGTCAAGGACTGCACCGAAGCCAGAGCCAAAATTCTATACTGAGGATAGATGCGATCGCCTCGTCTATTACAGATTTAACAGAGGGAAAGGCATGGTTCCAAATCCCGCCATTGTGCAAGCGGTTGAGAAGCTGGGCTACCGGGTGACCGTTGGTGATGTGGCTTCTCAAGCTGGCTTAGAGATTCACGTCGCAGAGCAAGGCATTCTGGCACTTGCGTCCGAAGCCAAAGGACATCTACAGGTCTCCGAGTCTGGAGAGGTTGCTTATCTGTTTCCTGAAAACTTCCGTGCCGTCTTACGCAACAAGTATTTGCGGCTGCGGTTGCAGGAAGGGTGGAGCAAGATCTGGAAAATTCTGTTCTATCTGATTCGGATCTCGTTTGGCATTGTGCTGATTGCCTCGATCGTGCTGATTATGCTGGCGATCGTGATGATTACGATTGCCATGAGCGCGAGCCGCGAAGGCAACGACGATCGCCAGGGCGATGGTGGCATGATCTTTATGCCCAATTTCTGGTTTGGTCCTGACCTGTTTTGGGTCTTCTCACCTGGCTACTACGACGATCGCGACGCATATCAGCGGCGACAGACACACGCTCACGGTCGCCCCATGAACTTTCTAGAAGCCGTTTTCTCCTTTTTGTTTGGCGACGGCAACCCCAACGCCAGACTGGAAGAACGGCGCTGGCAAACGATCGCCACCGTGATTCGCAACAGCCGAGGCGCGATCGTCGCTGAGCAGATTGCTCCCTATCTCGATGACCTGGGGCAGGGCTACGACCAGGAATACGAAAGCTATATGCTGCCCGTGCTCACCCGCTTTCAGGGACGACCAGAAGTCAGTCCGACGGGTCAAATCGTCTATCACTTTCCAGAACTCCAGGTGACGGCAGCTCAGCGCCAGCCAAAGCCCGTCTCAGCTTATCTGAAAGAAGCACTCTGGCGATTTAGCGAAGCAGGGTCAGGGCAAATTATGCTGGCGATCGGCTTGGGAGCCTTTAACCTCATCGGTGCGCTGGTATTGGGAAGCTTACTCACCAACCAGGCGATCGTTGCCGAAATTGGCGGCTTGGTGGCGCTGGTCAACGCCATCTATCCGGTGCTGCTGACTTACGGTGGGGCATTTCTGATCGTGCCGCTGGTGCGCTATTTCTGGATTCAAAGGCGAAATGGCAAAGTTGAAGCGCGCAACCAGCAGCGCCAGCAGCGAGCCGAACTGCTGAATCAGGCAGACGCTGAGCTACAGCAAAAGCTCGCTTACGCTCGACAGTTTGCTGCCCAAACGATCGTGTCTCAGCAAAACCTGGCATATACCACCGAAACTGACTTGACTGAGCAAGAGCTGGCGCAGTCTGAGCAGATCGACGCAGAGTGGCGACGACGCTTAGAGTCAGGGCTTTAGTTGCGTTGCTCAAATGCGAATTGGTTTACGGGACAACCGCTTCAGATGCGATCGTCTCAGCCGCACGGTAAGCAGGAATGCTGAAACTTGGGATTTAAGTCAGTCTGATCTGCTCAAATGTATTTGAGACAGCAAAGGACTGGAGACAACTTCGGGTAGGATGAGGCACGATATGGAGCGACAAGCTTTCTGACCCGAAAGCCTTTTAGGGCGCGTCATCAATTGAGCCCGAAAACCTTGAGGAATCGACAGTATCGCGCCCGATCTCATTAACCAAGCTAGGGGCTGTCATGCTGACTAAGCATGACATTCGGCAGGTAATTGATGACAGCCCCTAATGCATTTATTACAAACCGCTAGCAGCCGAGGACAAAACTGTGTCTCCCAGCCAAAGTTTAATCAGCAGCAAGCAGGCTGAGAAGCTGATCAAGAAGAGTACCAAAAAAATTCTTTCTGAAAATGGCATATCGCCCACCCGCAGCGGCAACAAAGAGCTTGATCATCTGGTGACTCGATTGCTCAATCAGTCTTTTGGCAGTCCTGAGGCAGCAACCAGAGCGGGTGAAGAACTGGGACAGCAGATTGTCGGACTCTCGCAGAAGCTGGGCAAAACAAACCTCGATCAGGGCATTATCCGGCGGTTAATTCTTCAAGGCGATTTGCCTGTTGCCGCTCAGGTGGCAGCACCTCAGCCCAATGCACCTGGCGCAGCTACCTCATCTAAAGCGGCTGCCCCAACACCTGCTTCAGAAGTACCAGCAGTTCAGACCAGTTCTGAACCGGAACCGGTTAGCGCTCAAGATTCGCCTGCCGCAGCAGAAACAGCAGACGCAGCACCTGTCGTAGCCAGCGAAACGATTCAGCAATCAGAGAGTCCTTCAGCGCCAGTAGAGGAGCCAGCCGCTGCTGAAACAGTGCTGCCGATCGAGGAAGACGAATCTGAAGACGACGCAGATGAAGCAGCGCTCTCTGCTGAGGTGATAGAGGACGAAGTAGACGACGATCTTACGCTGCAAGCTGAAGCAGATGAGGACGAAGCAGACAAAGCAGACGAAGCAACTGAGGATGAGGACGCTGAGGACGCTGATGAAATAGCGCCACAAGCTGAAGCTGACGACGAAGCTGAGGATGAGGACGCTGATGAAATAGTGCTACAGGCTGAAGCAGACGACGAAGAAATCGAGGACGAAGACACCGAAGACGACCTGGCGCTACAGGCTGAAGCAGACGACGAAGAAATCGAGGACGAAGCAACTGAGGATGAGGACGCTGACGACGATCGAAGCTAAGGGCAGCGGCTCTCAACTGGCTCAGCAATTCTGACGCTCAGGCACTGTGTCGCTGACTGGCAAGCCGATCGAAAGCTGCCTCAAAGTCAGCAGCGGTAATTTGCAGCGCGTTGGGGTCACTGCCCTGATGACTGCGATAGCGACGCACGGCTTCCAGGGCAGCCTGATTGCTGAGCAGGGCGAGGTCAGCGCCATTCCAGCCTTCGGTCTGATCTGCCCAGGTTGATAAATCCACTTCGGCGAGCGGGCGATCGTGGTTATGAACTTGCAGAATCGCCAGACGATTGGCGCGATCGGGCAGATCAACTTTAATTTGCAAGTCCAACCGTCCTGCTCTCAGCAGTGCCGGATCGAGCGCTTCCGGGCGATTGGTCGCACCGACCAGCAGCACATTGGCGCAGTCGTGTAAGCCGTCAAGTTCGGTGAGCAACTGACCGACCACTCGATCGCTCACACCCGAATCGCTGTGAAAACTACCGCGCGCCGGAGCCAGCGAATCAATTTCATCCATAAACACCACGCAGGGCGCTGCCTGTCGCGCTTTGGTAAACAGCTCTCGCACTGCCTGCTCTGAAGCACCGACCCATTTGCTCAACAGCTCAGGACCGTTAACCGCAATAAAGTTAGCGCGTGCCTGCGATGCCACTGCTTTTGCCAACAAAGTTTTGCCGGTGCCCGGAGGACCCCAGAGCAAAATGCCGCGTGGTGCTTTGGCACGAGTGCGCTGATAGAGTTCGGGATAAAGCAACGCACCCTCAACTGACTCTTGCAGGGTTTGCTTCACCGTCTCCAGCCCGCCGATGTCATCCCAGGAGATTTTGGGAGACTCAACCTCAACCGATCGCAGCACCGCAGGTTTCACAGCTTTGATTGCCTCCAAAAAATCTGCCTGAGTCACCACCATCGCTCTGGGCATCGGCGCATTCAGAGACGGCAGCAGCCGCCGCAGCGCGGTGTAAGCTGCCTTCTGGCACAGCGCTCTTAAGTCGGCTCCGACCATACCCACAGAAAGGTCAGCGATCGCCCCCAGATCGATCGAGCGATCGAGCGGCATGGTTTTAGTGAGAATGGTGAGAATCTCCAGCCGCCCCTGGCGATCGGGTACGCGAAACAGCACCTCGCGATCAAAGCGACCCGGACGACGCAGGGCAGGGTCGAGGTGGTCAGGACGATTAGTTGCTGCCAAAATGATCACACCCTGAGTTTTGGCAAAGCCATCCATTAAGCTCAGCAGTTGCGCCACCACGCGCTTTTCTAACTCGCCTTCGACTGTGGTGCGATCGGGGGCAAGGCTGTCAATCTCATCGATAAACACAATGCAGGGCGCAGACCGGGCAGCTTTTTGGAACAGACTGCGGAGCCGAGCTTCGGCTTCCCCATAGTATTTGCCAATCACCTCTGGACCGACAATGGCAATGTAGTTGACCTCTAGCTCCTGGGCAAGGGCACGAGCAGTTAGCGTTTTGCCGGTTCCAGGCGGACCCACGAGCAGCACGCCTGTGGTAGGTTCCAGTCCAAGCTGGTTCAGCAATTCTGGGCGCTTCAGCGGCAGCTCAACCAGCTCTCGCAGTTCTCGCACAATCTCAGCCAAACCACCGACTTTTGCCAGGGAAGGCAGCGGGGCGCGATGAGTCGCTGGCGCTGGAGCAGTGACACGAGTGGCAGATTCAGCGGCAGGATGGGGCGATCGATCGGGGCGACTCTCTGCTGTTGGATGCTCAGGTGGACTCTGGGTGGCACTGCCAGCGCCGCGTTGCACCCGCGTGGTAAACTGCTCGTCCGATCGTCCCTCAATTTCTCTGACAAAATTTAACAGCTCGTCAGATGCCTGATTAAAAAACGCTTCAAATTCTTTTAAAAGATCGCTCATTTCTCTCTGCCAATGCCCGGTGCCTCCAGTATAGCTATCGCGATTTGGCAATCCTAGAGGGCTGTTGATCAGTGGAGATTAGCAACCAACGATTCGTTCTGAGCCAACTGGCAACCGCCGATTGCGCATTGCTGCCGATCGATATTTTCAATCTTCACGCTCTTCCATCAGCAAAATCACGCCCTGCACTTCGCGCTCTGGGCTAGCCAGCGTCGTACAGGTAACTCGACATTGAATCGTTCTGCCCCGACGATTAATCGCAGACAGCGTGAGTTCAGATGCACCTGCCGAACTGTCTGCCAGACAGCCCCGGATCGAGGGTCGCAGTTGTTCGACGGGCAGCCCGATGTCTAAGTTCAAAAAATTTTGTCCGATCGCTTCTGTTGCCCGCAGCCCCCACATATCTTCGGCTTTGTCATTCCAAATCTGCACCTGTAGATCGCGGTTAATGACCACAACGCCACCTTTGAGGCTGGTCAAAATAGATTCTAAAAAAGAATTGCTTTGGTTTAACTCTTCGCTGCGGCGTTGCAGTTCATCATTCACCGTTTGCAGTTCTTCATTGGTGGACTGCAACTCTTCATTCATCGTTTCTAACTCTTCATTGGTAGACTGCAATTCTTCATTGGTGGTTTCCAATTCCTCGTTGGCAGACTGCAATTCTTCATTGGTGGTTTCTAATTCTTCATTAGTCGATTGCAGTTCTTCATACGCCATCTCTAATTCTTGATTTGAGAGCTGTATTTCTTCTTGCAGCCGCTTATAGCGTGTGACATCGGTAAAGGTAATGCTAGCGCCCAATACGCCGTTGGTGCTGTTGATTAAGGGAGTAATTTGAATATCTAAATAAACCAGCTCGTCTTGAGACAAGCGCCACTCAATATCTTGCAAAGTGACCGCACGACGATCGAAATAAGCGCGATCGATGCACGATCGCAGCTCAGCCGGACGATAAGAGATTTCTAAATCTTGCAGCGGTCGTCCAATATCCTGGAGCGTCACTGAAAACAGCGTGCGGGCTTGTTCGTTTACCAGCACTAATACTCCACTGACATCTACAACAATTTGGGCGATCGAGCTGTGGTCAAACGCTTCTTCTCTCAGCCGGATGTGCTTTGAGAGAAAATGATTGGCTTCGTCCTGTCCTGAGCTTGCCATGCTAATGAGTCGATCGCGGAAACTAATTTTGGGGACTTTAGAAAAGATGCGATGTTTGAGATCGAGGGGGGTAAATGTATTGCTGTGAGTCAGCAGCATTTCAGCTTTGCCCAGAAACAAAAAACCGTTGTCTCGCAGCGCAAAGTGAAAGCGGCTCAATATCCTTACCTGAGTTTCTGCATTAAAATACATCAGCGTATTGCGGCACATTAACAGGTCAATCTTTGAGATCGGCGCATCTTGAATGAGATCATGGCGACCAAAGATCACCGATCGCCGCATATCTTTGCGAAACACATAGCGGTTTTCTGTGCGCTCAAAGTAATTTTCCAGAATTTCGGGACTGACACCTTCAAGATCTCTGGCAAAATAAATGCCCTGACGCGCGTGACTGAGCGCTTCTTCGTCTACGTCGGTCGCATAAATCTTGACCTGCTCTCGAAACTGGTCGATGCCAATCACTTCAGCGAGCGCTATTGCCAGCGAATAGGCTTCTTCGCCAGTCGCACAGCCAGCACTCCAGGCGCGAATGCCTTCGCTGGATTTTTTGTGGGTGAGCAGTCGTGGGATAACGTTGCTGGTCAGGTAGTCCCAGGTGGGACGATCGCGAAAGAAAGAGGTGACGTTGATCAGGAGCGTATTAAAGAGCGACAAAAATTCTTCAGGATGCGTCTCCAGATAACCCGTGTAGTCGGAATAGCCGCTAATCCCGAGGCTCTGCATCCGCTTGCTGACTCGCCGCATCAAAGTAGAACGTTTGTACCCAGTGAAATCAAACCCTCGACTGCGCTTGACGTAGTCCAATAGCGCTTCAAATTCAACGTTCATCTCTGGGGCTGACATGCAAAAAAATCCTGCTGGCGAAGAGTTGAGGTCAGCCAAGCCACTCGTAGACTTTGTTACTGCTGCCGTCAAACTCAATGGGTGGTTTTTCTATCTTAAGAAATAAAGCGATCGAGCGCGGTCTGAGTGAAATCAGAGTGGCTGGTGGATCAGCTCGGTTTCGACTGGCAGAGCGGTCACGGCAGCAGACGTTGTGTCAGCGCAAATTCCGCCAATTAACCGTGTCAAATTAGACAGAAGCCGTTGCGGAAAAGAACGGTTCTCTCCAGAGAATTAAATTTTATTACAGACGATCGTTGTTTAAAGTACGGAGTAACTTTTTGCTTCGCAAAAAGTTACTCCGTGTCGCTTAAAACCGTTGATCTTCTTATTTTAAAAGAACAATATAGAGAGAGTTATCATATAGATATTAAGTTGGAATACAACCAACTGAGCGAAGGGAACAATGTGACCTATTCAAAAACGTTTGCTCGGCAGATTGAAGCAATGTATCAGCGTCTGGAACAACTGTATACAGACATTGGTGTGTCGCCCTCACCGCCAGATTTTTTGCCAGTTGCGCTCAAAGAGCTGGGTGTGGCAGCAGAAGAGCTGCAAGTTGCCACTGAAGAGCTGCACCAGCAAAACGATGAGATGGTAGTGTCACTTGAAGATGCAGCTTCCGAGTGCCGTTACTATAGAAACCTGTTTGATCAATCGCCAGAAGCGCGTCTGGTGACTGACTTAGAAGGCAAAATCGATCAGGCAAACCTGGCAGCAACCCGACTGATCAATCTGGAACAAATGCTATTGCAGGGCAAAGTTCTCATCAACTTTGTTCTTCCTCAAAATCGCAGCATGTTTCGCACAAAGTTAAACCGGCTGAAACAGTTGCAGCATAATTGCACCTGGGCACTTTGCCTTCAGCCACGCCATCAGCAGCCGCTTGACCTGTTGGCAACAACCTCGGTGTTTTGGGATGAAAACAGCAAGGTTGCGAAAGTGCAATGGGTGTTACGCGAGTCAACTGTCGCCTGGGAGGCAACGCCGCTGCACCAATCTTTTGCTGCGCTGTCCAGTTCTGACCTGGCGATCGAGCAGCCTGACGGGTTGCCTCTAACCAACGGCAACGGGCATTCAGGCGCTGCGGCGGCTGTAGACGACACAGCCTGTAACTCAGAGCGGCGATCGATTCAAACCTACATCAAAGGCGAAGTGATTCCGCTCACGCCTCAGACGCTCTGGCTGGTGCATCAGGGGTTGGTGAAACTGACGACCCTTACCGCCAACTCCGAAGAAATTTTGCTGGGGCTGGTCGGACCAGAAACGCCCTTTGGCTCTGGGTCAATTATGCTGCCAGTTCATCAGGCGACGGCGCTTTCAGATGTGCAGCTTGTGCGGCTGTCGCTGGCAGAAATCAAAACAAATCCGGCTTTAGCGCTAACCCTGATTCCCAAGTTTTACCTGCGAATGCAGCAAATGGAACTGCTGCTGCATGTGGCAGGACAGCGGCATGTCAAAGACCGGCTTTATCATCTGCTGCGATTGTTGAAACAAGAGATTGGTCAGCCTGTGCCTGAGGGCGTGCAGCTGGGCATACGTCTGACGCATGAAGACATTGCGGTGGCGTGCTGTTCAACTCGTGTGACGATCACTCGGCTGCTTGGAGAAATGCAGCGCCAAAACTTGATTGCGATCGATGCCAAACTTCACATTGTTCTGAAAAAAGATTTTTAATAAATTTGGGTGCTTATGTTCACTCATTCAATTCACGAGCTGGCTCAGCAAATCACTGCGTTGCAGCAGCGATCAATCTGGCTGCAGCAGCAATCACAACTTGAAGAAGACATGCAAGAGGCTGCGCTCGAAGAACTGGTGACTGCGCTTGAAGAACTGCGGGTTGCCGAAGAAGAACTGCGGCAGCAAAATGAAGAACTGCAAATCGCCCAGTTGACGATCGCCGCTGAGCGCCAGCGCTATCAAGACCTGTTTGAGTTTGCGCCTGACGGCTATCTGGTGACAAACAGCGATGGCAAAATTGAGGCAGCCAATCGAGCCGCTGCTCAACTGCTGGGTGTGCCTCAAAGATTTCTGGTGGGTAAACCACTGGCAACCTTTGTCGTGCCTAATGAGCGATCGGCGTTTCGCGCGCAGCTCTTGCAGATCCAGCAGGGCGACTGGCTGCAAGAGTGGGAAGTGCGGCTGCAACCGCGTGACAACTATTCGCTGGATGTGGCGCTTACGATCGCGGTTGATCGAGATGCAACCGGAGAGCCAAAGCTGCTGCGCTGGTCGCTGCGAGATGTGACCCGCCGCAAACAGGCAGAACAGCAGGTATACGCGCTGAATGCCCAACTAAAAGAGCGATCGACCTCTGAGGAAACGCTCAGACACATTGCCGAAAAAGTGTCTGCCAGCCTGGATGAACATCAGGTTCTGCAAACGGCGGTCAACGAAATTGCCCAGGCGCTTAATCTGTGGTGCTGTGACGTAGGAGTCTATGACCTCCAGGCAAAAACGGCAGCCGTTCACTATCACTACACGCAGCCTGAGGTTGCTCAGTCTCCTTCGTGTCAAAGCAAAACGATCGCCCTGGCTGAGTTTGCTGAAGGCTACAGCCAGCTTTTGCGCGGGCAATCACTTCAGTTCTGTGAACGCACAGACCATCCCATTCGCAGCCGCGCTGCGATTTTGGCGTGTCCCATCACCACCCCTGAAGCGGTCTTGGGCGACTTCTGGTGCTTTAAGCCGCGAGGGGCAACTTTTTCAGAGCACGAAGTGTATCTGGTGCAGCAGGTTGCCCGACAGTGTGCGATCGCTTTGCAGCAAGCCCGTCTTTATCAAGCGGCTCGAATGCAAGTGATGGAATTAGCCGCGCTTAATCGGTTGAAGCAAGACTTTCTCAGCACAGTGTCGCATGAGCTGCGAACTCCGCTCACAAATATGAAAATGGCGCTGCGGCTGCTAGAAGTCACAACCAACGAAGCGCAACGAGCGCGCTGTCTGGAAATTATTCAAACGCAGTGCGACCGCGAAATTGACCTGGTGACTGATTTACTCGATCTTCAGGAACTCGAAACTGGCAGCTTTGCGGCTTGCCTGCCGGAATCGATTCGGCTGCAAGATTGGATCTTAACGCTGATAGGGGCGCTGCAAACGCGAATGCAGGTGCGACAGCAAATCCTGACGCTGCAAATTCCTGATGCTTTGCCTGCGGTAATTACAGACAAGGCATTGCTCAGACGATCGCTGCTGGAACTGTTGCACAATGCCCACAAATACACGCCCGTCGGCGGCGAAATTATCATCGAGGCAAAACAGGATTGCGGCACGAGCGCAACGCTGCTGTCGGTTCGCAATTCCACAGAGATTCCCGCCGCAGATTTGCCCTACATTTTTGACAAATTCTACCGTGTGCCTCAGACTGACCCGTGGCAAACCAGCGGCACTGGCTTGGGGCTATCGCTCGTCAAGCAATTCGTCGATCATCTGCAAGGGACGATCGACGTGGTCAGTCAAGACGGTTGGACTACGTTTACGCTGCGGCTACCCGATCGCCTTCAGCGCACCGCTCACCAGCCACGCGCCTAAAATCACCGCGTCCGCAAGGTTAAAAAATGTTAATTTTGATGGAGTCCAGCGACTGCATCACTCAGTATCCTATGCGCGTCTTTCAGCCTCTCCTTGCCTTTTGTCTCGCATTCCTGGTTTTGATGACTGCCCCACCGCTGTCCGCACAGGCTGCCAGCTCTGCCGCCATTCGAGCCTTTGACGACGTGAATGCTACCACAAAAGATTTTTCCAACCAGCAGTTGCTTCAGGCAGAATTTAGCAACGCCAAACTTGCAGATGCTAATTTCAGCGGTTCCGATTTGCGTGGCGCGGTGTTTAATGGCTCAGTGCTGACTCGCGCCAATTTTCGCGGCGCAGACCTCAGCGATAGCATTGCCTACCTCAGCGACCTCTCAGAGACCGATCTCCGCGATGCCGTGCTCACATCGGCAATGCTGCTCAAGTCAAACTTTAAAGGCGCAACCGTGACCGGCGCAGACTTCAGCTTTGCCCTGCTCGATCGCGAACAGGTGTTGCAGTTGTGCCAGAATGCCACCGGCAACAATCCCGCGACGGGTGTAGACACGCGCGAATCGCTTGGCTGCAATTAGATTTCAGCCTGATTGACTGCTGAAACTCCAACAAACTGATCATGACGGGCGGCAAAACGGCTGAGAGTCTACCGGGTCCGTGTTGTCCCGGTATTGAGATCACCAGCAGTTAAGCCTCACCCTTGCGGACAGTCAAAGTTTTCCAAAGGATTAAACCTGTGGCAAAGTCAGGAGCGGCAGTGATCGCAGGTAACACCAGGGCATTAGCAGATGTAATCTAAAGCAGTAGGCGATCGATATCCAGTGCGGATTGAAATGAGAGTTGTTTGATTGATTGGATGCTTGAGTGATGATTGGATGCTTGAGTAATTAAATGTGGGTTCTGTGTCGATCGCAAACGGTTTGCCTTTGCGTGACTGAATCTATGCCCCAATTCGCTCACTCAACGATGGAATTAAACTTTTGAGCACTGGTTTTTTCGGTTTGCTTAATTGCTCAAAGCGATGGCTGAGCCATTGAAATCCTTTATTCAAGCAGTGAGGACACACCTCACCCTGGCTTATCCCCTGGTCGTTGCAGATGATCACTCTAGCCTCTTGCTGCTTAAAGGGGCGATCACAAATCCAGCAGGGCTGCTGTATTTTGGCACCGCTGCATTCAATTTGTAGCTGCATAAACTCTCCTGAACACTTCGCTGCTTTTAATTTGGGATAACTCCAGATCGCAAATCGTTCCCTACACTTTTTGCGAGGGAGATTGTTAATTGCGTATCCAAAGCGTAATCGGAATCAGCGCTTTCTAGCTTCTATCCCAGGGCAAAAAGTTTTCTACCCAAAGAGAGAGGCATTCGTGAATCCGACCTGTGCTTGGTAGGACTACAGAGGGCAGAACGAAAATTACGGTGAACAGCAGAAAACCGCTCTACGCCAGACCAATTGCACGAGAGAGCGGTTTTTGACAAGTGAAGATTTTACGAAGACGGATGCAGTTAGATCAGGCTGTCGCCGCAAACGCACCTGAGCCGACCGCAGACTTACCGCTGAGTGTCATCCTTGAGCAACTGCGACATCGCGGCGTGGGCAACAACGACATCGGGTTCGCGCTGCAAGGCATTCTGGTACTGCTGCTCATAGCGACTTCCCATCGCTGGCAGGTTAAGCAGAGTGCGAGCTTCGTTCGTCAAGCGATCGGCTTCGATCGCGGTTAACGGCTCTTCTGCCTTGAGCGCATCGTCGATCTTTACAACCAGTTGCGACATCGGGTGCAGCCAGCTAAACCACTCGTCGCCAATCACCAATTGCAGCATTCGATGGTTAGAAACCTGCCCATGAAGCTGCTCGTAGGCAGCCCGCTCAGCGTCGAGCAGCGTTTTGTGAAGTCGCAGCAGCCCGCGCCGCAGCTCACGCAGGCGCTGACGATCGCGATCGGTTGACGGACTGGTGGAAGACATGTTTGTGAAAGACAGAGGGCGATTGCTCGTCATGACACTCCTGATACAGTGAAGAATTTGGGCAGCGTTGTCAATTCGTAGCGTCCTATATTCCTATATATGATTACTCATGCAAGCACACCTTGACATGGCACCCCCACACCTGATTGCCTGACACAATTGTTCGGTCGTGCTCAAAATTAGTGATGATGACGTGATGAGATCCTTAGTCCGTGAGGATTTCAGCGATAGAAACATTACATCTTTAGCACCACCCGCACAGGGAAACAGTTCCAAAAAGCTTTGATTACGAAAAATCTAAAATGAAACCAGAGGAAACTTATGAGCAGGGTCAAGACATTTTAGAGGGAATTGAAACGCAGTACCTTCCTGCCCAGGATGCAAATAAACTTTTGGACAGAAATAGATAAACCTCGTCCATGTTGAGAACTGGAGTTCTTTCACCAGAGTTGGTAAACTGAACTGAACATTACGCCATGTGCAACTAACGTTTGCCCTCATCCCCCAGCCCCTTCTCCCAAAATGGGAGAAGGGGAGCAAGAAAAGTCAAAGTCCCTCTTCCAGAGCGGGAGAGGGATTTAGGGTGAGGGCGATCGGCAAAGTTGCACATCGCGTATCATAGCAATTCTCTATGAAGGAAGCGTTACAGGGAATTGCTATGAGTAAAGTTGAGTCTACGGCATTTCAATCAAGCCGATTTGTGAGTGAGAGCAGTGACGATCGCTTAGTAAACTTTAGTTGCAACAGCTTGATTTCAACTGCACGACCGCTATAGTAGAAATTGAAGTTAATCAAACTTCCCTGGCAGATCTAACAGCCAATTCCACATCAGTACACAGCTCAATCAAAGAGGTAAAAACGCTGTTTCATTTGAATCTGTCTCGTCAAACCACAACAGCACCCAAGCGGAACGCTGACATTTCCCAAACTTGACAAATAGAGAGTTCTGCAACTGGACACATCGTCTCTGCTAACCGTTCAGACAGCGCAGCTCTGAATAGGATCAATGAATAGGGGAAGTCACTCAGCTAGTACGAAGTTTGGGTGCTGTTGCCGTTTTAAACCGCGTTTTTAATCGGGCGTTTCGGGTATGATGAGATATCGAGCGACGAGTACAAGTGTATTATGGCTATCATCGCCCTCAAAGCCTGGTATCTCCAGGAGTATGAACCTGTTCGTGAACTCGAAAAGCGCCCCCACGATCTCCGCCTCAGTAAGAACAGCCTATTGAAATCAGCGCTGCGAGCCGATTTTTTAGAAGACAGCGAAGAAGTCAAAAATTCTGAGTGGTTTCAGCGCTATTTAGAAGGAGAAACCGTCGAGTTCTACATTGAGGGCAGCGGTGGCTATGCCATTTCCAACATCGATTTGATCAGCCATGAAATTTACTTCACCAAGCGCGAGGTCATGGCAAATCTAGAACCCATCATTTTTCTGTGCTATCAAAGCGAATACACAGAGTCGAGCGATCTCCTGCGAAACGAGATTCAGGCTCACCTGGAAAAGCTCAAAGATCGATCGCGCCTGCCGCTGCTGCTCGAAGAATCGCATCGCCTCACCGAAGGTCCAGTCCGCCTCAACAGCACGCTGATGCGAAAGATTCGTAAATGTCTGCTGTTTATTGCCGATGGCACGCCGATTCTGCGAATTGACGGCACTCCCACCCGACTGATTCCTAGTCCCAGTGTTTGCGTTGAGATTGGCTACGCGCTGGAATCTAAGCGCAGCGAACAGGTTTTGCTGGCACAAATGGAGCGACCAGATTTTGCCGGACAGTTTCCGTTTGATGTGCCCAACCGCAATCGGCTGGTGTTTCGCAACAAAACGGAGCTGCACAAATCTTTGCCGCAGGCGATCGACACGCAGCTCCAGCGATTTAATCTATTATCTTAAAGTCGTTTTTGTGCGGGCGCTGGGCATATTCAGCTCATTGACCCAGTAGAATCACTCACTATTTGTCATTCCTACCTATGCCAAGAACTCCTAGCGAAATTGCCGTGCATCTGATGATCGAGGGGGGGCACCGCGAAGAAGTCCGCTTTCCCACGATTCAAGACTTTCAGAAGTGGTACAGCGGTGAGCTTGTGCCCAAGTCTGGCTCTGATGAATTCATTAGCGTGCCAATCAAGAACATTCAGGGCGAATACATGGTCGTGCGCCCCTCGCGGGTGCTGGCGATTCGGGTAGAACCAATCTTCTCAGGCAGCGTCGATCGCTTCTAACCAGACAGAATTCTCATCAGACACGATGTTGAAGCAGTTTGCCTCCATTTGTCTCAGTTGGGGATGGCTCCTCAGTGCGTCTGCTGCTGCGCCGAACTGGGCTGCGGTCTTGCAGCCGGTTGCGGTAGAAACGCGCGCCCCAGTTCTGCCAGGTGAGCTGGGATTTGACCCACTGTGGGATCAATCGAGTCGGCAGGTGCTGGTTGGTGCGATCGACCATTCGCTGCGCTATTTGCAAACTCCGGTGGCTGCCGCTGCCTATCAGCATCCGGTGAACCCTGACTTCACGCTCGATCGAGTGCGCCGTAGCCTACAGCGATTCCGGCAGCTCGTTCTCACCGCAGATAATCCGGGCGACCTCCAGGCAGTTGTGCAGCGCGAGTTTGACTTTTATCAGTCGATCGGGCACGACGGTCTGGGAACCGTTGATTTTACCGGCTATTTTGAGCCGACCTACAGTGCCAGTCGGGTGCCGACCGCCGAGTATCGCTATCCGCTGTATCGACTGCCGCCAGACCTGGGGCAGTGGTCGCGCCCACATCCCACGCGATTGCAGCTCGAAGGCGACGACGGCTTGCAGGGGGCACAGGGGCGACTGCGCGGGCTAGAGTTGGTGTGGCTACGCGATCGACTCGAAGCGTTTCTCGTCCAGGTTCAGGGTTCGGCTCGACTCCAGCTCACCGATGGCAGCACGATGACGGTCGGCTATGCAGGACACACCGATTATCCCTATACGGGAATTGGA
>Ga0224723_1001256_pt1 | contig 15644 bp, 15 predicted proteins | sample Balambano_FR2_Me_FD_161647 | JGI IMG/M metagenome (GOLD analysis project Ga0224723, IMG submission 161647) | Freshwater sediment microbial communities from Lake Towuti, South Sulawesi, Indonesia - Balambano_FR2_MetaG | ecosystem: Environmental > Aquatic > Freshwater > Lake > Sediment | place...
GCACTGGTACTCGTTTCGTTCACCGAGATAAATTCGGCGGTGATCGCCAGCGCCGCCTGTGTTGCGTTCGCTGCCGCCGCGTTGTTGCCGCTGACGACGACCACCAGCACAATCAACAGGAAGACGACTGCCGCGATCCCCAGCCCTGCGATGAGCGTCAATTGGCGGCGAGTGACGCCCGGTACGACTTCCTCCTCAGCGACCTGCTGCTTTTTCTTCGCATTCAGGGCGTCCAGCGCTTTTTGAGCGCGATCATTGTTGGGGTTGATGTGCAGCACATTTCCCAGGCAGATGCGCTTTTCCTCATCGGTCTCGACGACGGAAGCCAGCCACATCCAGCCTTTTTCGCTGTTTTCGTCCAATTCGACGACACGTTCAAATTTCTGGCGAGCCGCGGCGCGGTCGCCATTTCGCATATCGTCTATGCCCTGCTTGAGCAGTTCATCCGCATTCGATGTTCCCACGTTGTCTGACCCTTAAACTACTGTCCTAAACATTTGTCACGAATATCAGAAAGTACTTATGGCAAAAACACGATCCGCTGTGCATCCCGATCTGAACTGTTCATCCGTTCAATATCGCCGTTGCTGAGGTTAATGGCATACCACTGGAAATTCGTCCCATCCCTATTGGAAGCAAACGCAATATACGCACCATCCCGCGACCATGCGGGAGCGCGGTCTTCGGCGCTGCCGTCGTCAATGGTCAGTTGCACCGGGCGTTCCCCTTGTGCGTTGGCAATAAACAAGTCGGCGTCGCCATTCGCATCCGAGATATAGGCAAGTTGTTCGCCGTCATACGACCACGCCGGGTCAAATAGATTGCCTTCGCCGTCCGTGAGACGCATGAGCGCTTCCGTACCCAGATCGTAGGTGTACAGATCAGTAAATCCCGGGCTGTCCATATCAGAGACGAACACAACCATATTGGTATTGGGACGGAAAGTCGGCGAGGTGTCCAGTGCCGTATTCCGCGTTAGCTGCTGTGGGCTTCCGCCGCTGACACTAATGCTGTACAGATCAAAATCGCCATCTTCGTTGCTGGCAAAGACCAATGTTTGCCCATCCCCTGACCAGGTGGGGCGGCTCATCTGCGTCCCCAGCATGGTTGTCAGTTGAACAGGCGTGCCTAACGCGCCGCCATTGCTCGCAATCGGAGCGATGAAAAGCTGGGGCAGCGCCTGCGGTATCGCGGTCGGTGTCGGCTGATCCGGTTCAGGCGTCGTTTCCGCGACGGACGGCGCGGCAATCACGCGCACAAACGCGATCATGTCGCCATTCGGACTCAAGGCAATATCCGCGTAGCCTTCACCGCCGCCAATCGCTCGCTCGTCTTCACCCTGTACGTTAAGGCGAAACAGGCTCGGTTGGGAATTATTGATTTCATAATCCGAGATCAGCGCCCTGTAATTGTTGATCGGTATTGGGGTAATCGTCGGGGTAAATGTGCGCGTCGGGGCTTCCGTTTCCGTCGGTGTGAAGGTTGGAGGCAGGACATCCTGCGCGTTGGGATTTCGCGTGACAATGATTCCTGTAAAGACGGTTGCCGTTGGCGTTACCGCTTCGCTTGCTGTAGGGGGCATGGGCGTATCCGAAGGAAGAAATGACAACGCATTAGGATTCGGCGTTGGCTGTGCAGTTTGGGGTGATGTGATCACAAGTGCGGCGATCACAATGATGACCAGCCCGATGATCGCCGCGGCGACCAGAAATGGACTCGCCCCTGAAGTGGATCGAGCGCGGCGATCCGCATCCACGTTTGGTGCACTGCTCGCCGCGTTGCGCGGCGCGTTCGCAGCGGGCGCTGTGCCGGGCGGCGGCGGTTCATAACCGAGTCGGCGCAAGGCTTCACGAGCGCGATCGTTATTCGGGTTCACCTGAAGCGCACGGAGGAGATAGGCGCGGCGATCCTCCACCGTATCCACTACGGACGCCATCCACATCAGCGCGACTTCATTGTCACGATCCTGAATCAAGACCTGTTGCAGCAGCCGCCGCGCTGTCAGCTTATCACCGCGCCGTGCAGCTTCGACTCCGTCACGTAAGGTATCCTGAATATTTGGGCTAGACAATGCTGTCCCTCCTCAACTGAAGTGCAAGTCATTGAACCGTCGAACTTGCACAGATAGCACGTCAGAAAGGACGCGCAAAGATAATAATGAGTACAACCAGAAGCAGGACGATCAGAACCCCCGCCAGCACACCAAAGAGCAACAGCGTCCGATTCTCTTTGGCTTTCTTCTTATACTGCTGTTTTCGGAGTATCTCGGCTGCCTGCTCGTTTAATGGGTTGACTGCCAGAACGCGCTGCATCCATTGATTCTGTTCTTCCGTCGTGTCGGCAAGGCTCCCCATCCACATCATCGCCCGCTCATTGCGCGGGTCGCTTGCCAGCACTTGCTGAAACATCATTCTGGCGGCTTGTTTGTTCCCTTGTTTGGCGGATGTAATCGCCATCTTTAATAGTTGTTCACGGTCAGGTGTGCCTGCACCCTGTTGTGGAATTTGTGCTGCCATTTGCCGATCCTATCTTCGCTCTATCAGGCGAGTCGAAACGCCACTATGCACAGGAAAGTCAATACCGTTACCATGATCAGCGCGTCTACCCGATCCAGCACCCCGCCGTGACCGGGAAAAATGTTCAGACCACGCATGTGCGAATCCTTCGCGCCGAATTCGCGCTTGAGCCAGGATTCCATCAGATCGCCCAGGATGGCAACGATGGGACCCACCGCGATCAGCACGAGCGCCCCCCCTGAGAGTTTATTCGTCGCTATCAGCAGGATAAGCGCAGAAACGAAACCACCAAAATAACCAATGACCGCGCCTTCCACCGTCTTTTTGGGCGAGATGATCGGCGCGAGTTTATGCCGCCCGAACAAGCGCCCGCCGACATATGCCAGCGTATCCGTTCCCCACGTCAGAACGAGGATAACCATTATCCAGAGCAGTCCATCCTCGAGATTCCGAATAGCGATCAAAAAGCCTGTCGGGAAGCCAAGATAGAGGATTCCGAATCCTGTCATCAACGCCTGTTGAGAGGCACGGCGCGTGTCATGATGGGTGAACGTCTTCCACAGAAATGTCGCCGCGAACGCAATGAGCAGAATCACGGGCGACCACTGTGCCAGACCAACCTGAAACGACAGCGCCACTAGAATCACGGCCGGTACGCCGAAAACCGTGCTGCCCTGATCAGGGCGTTTATCCGCCAGCAGATAAAACTCTGCCGCGCCCACTGCCGCCAGCGCCGTGATCGCCAGCGCAAAAATCCATCCGCCTGCGATGACCAGCAGGAGCGCAATCGGCGCGACGATCAGGATCGTCAGCACGCGCATCTTCAGGTTGGACGGCGCTTTGCTGCCGGGCTGCACAACAACGGCTACCGAATTATCGCTTGGGATCGTCGCCATAGACCATTGATTAAAAAATAAACCACGCTATGTATCAGATTGTATCAAAATACGCTTAAGTTTGCTTGAGAAACTAGTCCCGTATTTCAATTCGCCCATCCGCTACCGTCCAGATCGCGGCGCGGGCGAGAAAATCAGGGGTGAAAATGTCCTGTTCAGTGGTCGTAGCGACGGTTTGCGTCACGCCATCAATCCGTTCCAGCAGGTAAGCGCGGCGGTGCGCGTCGAGTTCCGCCACCATCTCATCCAGCAGCAGCACCGGGTATTCACCGATCTGCTCGCGCATCCACGCCAGTTCCGCCAGCTTGAATGCCATAACCGCCGTGCGCCCCTGTCCGCGGCTGCCGTACAATGTCAGGTCGCGCCCGTTCACCAGCAGGCGCAAGTCATCACGGTGCGGACCTGAAAGCGTGATCCCTCGTGCAATACTCTCATACTGTTCTTCTTGCAGCCGTGCGGCGAACTGCGGCGCGATCTGCTCTGGATCAAGATCGCGGTGTAGGTCAAACCCCAGCGTATCAAACGACATCTGCCCGCTGTCCGTCGCCGTCGGCGCGAAACTTGGCTGGTAGCGGAGTGACAGCGCTTCACGCTTGCCCGTCAAATCGCTGTGCGCTTTCTGCGCGTCATATTCCAGTTCACGCAGAAAACGCTGCCGCCCCGCGACGATGATGCTTCCCGCCGCGATCAACTGTTCATCCCAGTATTCCAGTTCACGGGCGCTGGCGGCGCGTTCGCCAATCCGCCGCAGCAGGGCATTCCGCTGGGGTAGAATCCGTTCGTAATTATCCAGTGCCTCCAGATAGGCGGCGTCCACCTGCCCAAGCGTATCATCTATGAAGCGGCGACGATCCGCTGGTGAGCCTTCCACCAATTTGAGGTCTTGCGGCAGGAAAAGCACCGCGTTGAACAGCCCGACCACATCCATCACGCGCTTTTCTACACCGTTGACCTTGATCACCTTGCGAAAACGCCCGTTGAGTTCATTCACGCGCTCGATCATCAGCGTGATTTCCAGGCGCATCAGGTCGTACTTTCGGCTGCATATATCCGCGCTCAGGCGGGCAAACGGGATCGGCTCGTCTTCCGCCCGCCAGTGGATCAACTGACGATCCGTTGTGGTATACGGCGACTTTGCCGCTGCCAGATAGTAAATGGCTTCCAGCAGATTCGTCTTGCCCTGCGCGTTTTCGCCGATCAGCAGGATCGGGCGATTCGCGGGCATGGGCAGTTCCAGCCGCGCATAATTGCGAAAATTCGTTAACGACAGGTGTTCCAGGTGCATCAGGAGATAACGCTAATTTGTATCCAGACGATCATACGGCTCTGGCGGAATATCGTTGACATGAGCGAGCGCTGCCTCAAATTTGGCGCGACTGCCTCCGGAGGTGCGTTCTGCCAGATAATATTCCGCCATCAGCGCGGCGATTTTCTCCGCCCGTTCGCGCAAAGTTTTCTGGAGCGATTTTAAGAGCCTTAAGTAGATCATTATGGGCAAAAACAAAACTCACTAATAGGAACGTATATGATACCACAACAGGCTTGGGTATACTAGGATAAAGTCATGAAAATTTCCGTTTGAGTATGTCTTATGTCCACCCACGACTCAGTTCACGAAGACAGCCTTGCCAACCTCGCCGCCGCGCACACCCTGTATGGGATACCACCCGATCATCGGCTTGTGCCATATCGCAATATTCGCCACGCGCTCTCACTTCACGCAACCGTTACGCCCGATAATCCCTTCCTGATTCATTATGATGGCGACGGGCAGCGCGAAACCTTCACCTATGCGGAATTTAATGCGTGTGTTCATCAGGCGGCAGGATTTCTCTACGATGATCTCGGTATTCGGCGCGGGGATCGGGTAGCGACACTGGCATACAATCATGCCGATACCGTTATTCTCTATTTCGCCTGCTGGCTGATTGGCGCGGCGGTTGCCCCGCTGAATGTCTCGGAGGATGATAAACGCCTCGCCTTTATCCTTCGCAATAGCGAGGCGAAGACCTGCTTTGTTCGCGCCGACTATCTCGAACGGGCGCGGGCGATCATTCACGGCACAGACGAGGGTTTGGGTGCGGACAATATCGCCCATATCGTCCAGATGGGCGGCGACTTGTCAGGTCATTATTTCCATTTCAATACCGAGATCGCATCACGACCTGATACCTTCATTTCCGATCATGAGCGCCCGACTCTCGACGATGAAGCGCTGCTCGTCTATACCAGCGGCACGACGGGTGCGCCTAAAGGTGTTGTCGTCAACCAGTACAATATGCTGATTGATGCACTCGGAATCAGCCAGTGGCAGGCGATAACCGGTGGGCAGCGCATGATGTGTGTGCTGCCGATTCATCATGTCAACGGCATTGTGGCGACGCTGATCACGCCGTTGTTTGTCGGAGGCTCAGTGGTCCTCAATCGCGCCTATACCTCAGCGCATTTCTGGGAGCGTATCGCCCGCGAAAAAGTGCATCTCGTCAGCGTCGTTCCCACAATTCTGCAATTTTGCCTCGATAATGCCGATAGTCAGGCAGCGAAAGGTGAGTCTATCTTCGGTAACGGCATCACCAGCGCTGACCTGCGCCACTTTCGCTATCTGATCTGCGGCGCGGGAACGCTCAGTATGGCGCTGGTAAAAGCCTTTGAGGAGCGTTTCGGGTTTCGCATTCTGCACGGATACGGCTTGAGCGAAACGACCTGCTACTCATGCCACCTGCCGATTGACCTCTCGCCTGAAGAACATCGCCGCTGGATGCTCGACTATGGTTATCCAAGTATTGGCTGCCCGATCCTGCCGAATGAAATGGCGATATTCAGCGCCGATGGATCGGGTATTGAATTGGGCGCGGGGGAGCGCGGTGAAATCTGCCTGCGCGGGCATAACGTTATGAAATATTACTTCAAACGCCCTGATGCCAATACCGAGACCTTCAAATTCGGCTGGTTTCGTAGTGGCGATGAGGGCTTTTATGAGACGGACGAACGCAGGCGCAAGTTTTTCTTCATCACCGGGCGCATCAAGGAACTCATCAATCGCGGCGGCGTCAAGTTCAGCCCATTTGAAATCGAAGAAGTCATGTTGAGCTTTCCGGGCGTCAAGGTCGCGCTTGCGATTGCGTTCAGCAATGACTATTACGGCGAAGAAGTCGGCGCGTACATCGTGCCACATGAAAACGCTCAGGTAGACGCTGATGCGCTCATTGCCTATTGCCGCGAAAAACTCACCTTTGAGAAAGCACCAAAAGCGGTGGTTTTCGGCACGGAAATCCCCGTCACCACGACGGGCAAGTACCAGCGCCTTCGCTTGCAGGACTTGTTTTCAGAATGGGAGCATGTTCAGTTCAGGAAATGAGGGTATCGTCCACTTTGCGCTTAAATGAATGGATTTTTTACAACGGTTTTTTGATAAATTTGTCCTGAATTAAGGTCTTCAGACCAAACCACATCACAGCCAAGAGCGATTGCACTCGTCAGGATCATGGCATCCCAAAACGAAAGCTGATAGCGTGTTTGCAGTTGAATGGCATCTACAATATCGTCTACGCCTGGCTGATGCACTTGCCAAGCCCCTAAATTTGAAATAATTTGAGTTGCCGCTTCTTTTGAAAGCGGATTAGGGACCTTTTGCGTGATATTGACGTAAAATTCTTGGACAACTTGGATGCTGATAGCTCCAGCCCTGGTTTTCCATAGTCCCGTAATGAGTTCTCCTGCCCGATCATGTTTAACACCTGCGGACAAGTCATGGGCATAAATCAGGACATTAGAGTCGACAAATTCCAAGTGCTTAGCCTCGCTCATGAAGTTCGTCTCGTGTGACTTTCAGGTTGCCCTTTGTTCCCAGATCAGATGCAGTATTAAGCTGCTGCAAGTATCGGCGTTGTGCATGAACATATTCTTCGTCTTGCTCAACGACATTGATCAACACTTGTGTCAACAGGTTTGATACCGACGTTTCCCGCCTGACCGCCAGAAGTTTCACCCGAAGTAATAAGTCTTTCGGTAGGGCGAGAGTAACATTTTGGGTTTCCATTTTATCTCCGCACCTCAGTCATAGCTGATTGAACTTCACAAATAAAGTGTATCACGTAAATGCGTGAAAACCAATCAGTGCGTGGCGCAACAAAATACCTCTCGATCACGTTACTTGAAGTGATCGTTTGAGACTTAAGAAAGTGAATTTACACAGCCCTTACAGTTTGATAACGCTTTTTGCTTTAGCACAACGTAACATAATTGGCATCGCTTAAATATGGGGGACATCATGCGCCGTTGGATCAGTATTTGCATCTTAAGTTTGACCTGCTTTCTGGTTCTGGCGGGCTGTCGCAGGGGCGATATCAACATCCAGAGCGATGGCGAAGGTGGGCTGGACGTTTCTATTACGTGGACGGAAGCTGAAGTCAACACCATCGTCAGCGAGACGTTAGCAGAGGTGGGTAATCCTCTTTTGCGTAATCCACAGGTCAATTTTCAGGATGGGCACATTCTTGTAAACGGTGAACATAGCCAGCGTGACGGCAACGGCACGGTCAGCGGATCGTTCATTTTATCTGCTGCCGTACAAAACGGCGCAATACTGCTTCAGGTAACGGACGTGCAGATTGAAGGTGTTGACCTTACAGATGAACGCATTGCTGATTTGAATGCGCGATTGTCACAGCAATTTAACCAGCGGGCGGAACGCGCTCAAAGCCGTGCGTTTACTGTACAATCGCTGGTGATCACCGACGATGATTTGACATTAAGCGTTCATCTACAATCATAACCTGTAAAGTTGCGGTATCATCAAGCGATTGAATGGTCATCCTGCCAGAATCATCTTCTCGCCTCGGCACACAGAAAGGGAACTCACCTCATGAAACGCTTACTCGCACTTTCCTTGCTTCTCATTGTCGGACTTCTCGTAACTGCCTGCGGTGCGGTAACGACGGACACCAACATCAGTATGCGCGGCATCACCGTGACTCTCACGCTGACCGAAGCCGAATTGAACGCTGAAATTGCGGCACGGGCGGCGGCACGCCAGGCGGCTGACCCCAATGCCGAACTGCTGGTGCAGGGCGCGTCTGTGGATTTTGCGCCCGACTCGATTACCCTATCCGGTCAGTTCCGCGCACCGAACAGCGGCTCGGTGGACGGTAGTATCACGTTTGGTCTTTCGACGACCGATGGGCGGCTCAATGTCAATGTAAGGTCGGTTAGCATTACAGGCTACGACGAGAACGATCAGTTGGTCACGGATATGACCCTGATGGTTGAGCAAATTCTGAATAATCGCGCCGGGCGGCTTGCCCAGGGCGACGCTGAAGCGACGGCTGAGGTGACCGAAGAGGCTGCGGAGGAGACGGCTGTCGCCTCCGAGCCAACCGATATTCCGATCTTTACGATTGACTCGGCATCAATTACTGATGACGCTATCCAGATCGTCATTCGTCTGAATTCCCGATAGGCAATAATGCTCCGTATCTTTATCATCCTCGCCGCCAGCCTGCTGCTCATCTTGAGCGTACCGCTGGCGGCGCAGTCCATTGCGCTATGCGGCGTGGTGGACGCCATAGACTTTCCGATTGATGTTTCTGATACGTTGGGCGAACGCTACGACGATTTCGCCCTCTATCGCCCGCGTTTTTCCGGCAATCATGCCGGTGTGGACCTCGGTTTCAACCGCTGGGGCGATCCAGTATACGCTGTGGCGCGAGGCATGGTTACCCTGTCAAACCTCGAAGAATGGGATACCGAAAAAGGTGTCGTCATTATCGAACATACCTTTCCCGACGGCACTATCGCTTATTCGTTGTACGGTCACATGGAGCAGGGCGAAACCACCTTCTTTCCGCCCGTCGGATCGTGCGTAGAACGCGGGGATGTTGTCGGCTTGATCGGCTGGCCCTCGCGTGGGCTGCCCCATCTGCACTACGAAATTCGCAACTTTATGCCGAATGAAGGCGGTCCCGGTTATGTTGAACAGAACCCCCTCACACTTGGCTGGTATCATCCACTGGATTTCACCGAACTCTGGCGGTTGCGCTTACAACCGGGGTTTCTAGGTTCGCAAACGTTTCAGGAAGCGCCTACGCTCCCGCCCGTTACGCTTGAGGACGGTACAACCGTTGTTGCCGGAACGGAGTTGTTGACGGGTTATGCCAACAATCTCCCGATGTGGCAGATTACGACAGATGGTGTGATCACCGGCTTTGCTGCCTTGCCCGATAATCGCGTCGCCGCGCAAACGCGCAGTGGGCAGATTCTTGTGTTGCAGGGCGGGCGCTTCGCCTCCATCTGGAACTTCGGAACTGGCGAGGAAGGCTCAGGTCTGGAAACGCCCTTTGCCCAGTCAGGCGAAACCCTCGCCTTCCTGACGGATGGTGGTGGTATTGCGACATATTCGCCCGATGGAACGCCGTTGTGGTCACAGCCGCCGGTTGTGGATATGACGCAGGATGAGGCGGAACAGCCGCGCATCGTTGAGTTCAAAAGCAGCGCCGATCAGTTCGTTGTCGCCCTTCGTTATGAGGGCGGGATTCACTGGCGCTTGCTCGATTCACTTGGAACGCTTCTGTATGAGGAAACATTTCCCGACATCACCACCTTGACCAGCGCCCGCCTTGTGGACGGCTCATGGTTGCTCGTCAGCGGGGCGTCTTTTTCGCGGGTGCTGAATATGGGGCAAGGCTTCACCCGCCTGCCGTTATCCGATTTCGCACCCCGCAGCGGGCGCACGGCGCGTCTCGTCACTGACGCAGTCGGAAACAGCTATCTGTATGTCGGCGATTCGGAGACAACCTTGCTGTCATTTGATCTCGCTGGTGCAGTCCGCTGGCGCGTCTCGTACCCGTATGACGGCGGCTCTATCGCACCTTTAATGGCGATTAGCGGCGGCTGCCTGCTCTATACGCTCGATTACGACGGCACGCTCAACGTTTTTAACAGCGCAACCGGCGAACTTGTCGGGCAGCGGCAGATTTATCCCGGCGGCGTCCAGAGCGGCACACCGCGGGCGCGGCTGCTCCGGGCGGGGAATGATGATCGCGTCTGGATCGGCGGCGGCTTCCTCAGCGTCGCGCAGGTGGACGGTCTGGCGCTGGCAGGCGACGCGGCGGGGTGTACAGGCTAGGGATTACGAGTCGGCAGGCGCAAGCGAAATCTCCCAAGCCTCGATCCGCCGCGCATCATCCGGTGTTCGCTTGATGTTTGCTTCCATCATGTCAAGAACCTCTGCATCGAAATAACGACGCCCGCAATTTGGACAGATCCACGCGGGTACATCTTCAAAAATGTACCATTTCCCCTGTCGTTTCCGCGTCAGACTGATTATCTTCTTTTCTTGCGGCAGATCAGTATCACAATATTCGCAGGGATAGCGTTTTACATTCATAAGCTCACCCTAAATATCTACAACATAGACGGTGATGATAATCAACATTGTACCTGTTATCGTTATTCCACCGCTTTCGGCGCACGGTCACGACCTTTATTCTGGAATATGTTATCCTCTAACCTTCAATCCGCGCATGTGTTCACCGAATTCTGAGGACTTCTCCTCATGCCCACTTCGATTATCACGATTGACCGCCATATTCTCAATCAGGAACGCAAATTCCCCAACGCCACGGGCGAATTCAGCGCCATGCTCTACGACATTGCGCTGGCGGCAAAGTTGATTGCCTACCAGACCACCCGTGCGGGTCTGGCGGATATTCTCGGCGCGGCGGATGGCGTGAATGTGTACGGCGAACGCCAGCAAAAACTCGACGTGTACGCCGACGAAATTATCTTCAAGATGAATGACCACACCAAACGCCTGTGCGCGATGGCGAGTGAGGAACATGAGGATATTATCGAAATCCCGCCGCATTTCGGCACGGGCAAATACGTCCTTCTATATGACCCGCTTGATGGCTCATCGAATATTGATGTGAATGTCTCCATTGGCACGATCTTTGCCATTCACCGCAAAATCTCATCGGGCGAACGCGGCACGATGGAGGATGTTTTGCAGGCAGGGCGGCAGTTGGTCGCCGCGGGCTATGTCATCTATGGCTCAAGTACCATGCTGGTCTATTCCACGGGGCAGGGCGTACATGGCTTCACGCTCGATCCGTCGCTTGGCGAATTTCTCCTCAGTCATGAAGACATTCGCATCCCCGAAACGGCGAAATTCTACAGCGCCAATCAGGGACACGAGCGCTACTGGACGGAAGGCGTCCAGCGCTATACCCGCTATCTGCAAGGGCTGGATGAACATGATGAGCGCGATCCATTATCGCATCGTTACATCGGTTCGCTCGTCACCGATTTTCACCGCAACCTGCTGCAAGGTGGTGTCTTTTACTACCCCGCTGATACCCGCGATCCCGATAAACCCTATGGCAAAATGCGCCTGCTGTTCGAGGCGCAGGCACTGGCATTTCTCGCCCATCATGCAGGCGGCTATGCGTCGGATGGCGTTGGCGATCTGCTTGATGTGCAGCCACACGATCTGCACCAGTGTACGCCCGTATTCGTCGGTAATCGCCCGCTGGTCGAAGCCGCCGAAGGCTTTATCCGCGATTACGACAGCCAGTGGCGCGACCTGCTGACCGACTACCGCAATCGCACACGGATTGATTAGGATTCATTTCAGAATCATCTTCGTAGGGGCGAGGCTTGCCTCGCCCCTACCAGAATTTGGAGTTTTCAAATGCCTTGAAGCCTAGCTCCGATTCATTGAGGAAAATCAACTAATAGGAGTTTCATTCTCTCTGTTTCTTTCCTGCTTATCAGGCGGTTTTTCTTGCGTTTTTCAGCCGCTGCCATGTCAGCCCAATAATCGCGCCGATCATCGGCAGCATGAATACGCTGTCTCGTATCGCTGGCGAGTCGCCTACGAAGCGCACTGTGAACGGGATCGGCACGAACGTCACGATGAACACGACCACGCTCAATACGGCGATGAACTGCCGCCTTCGGTTCAGCGGCGTGAGTGCATCCAACGGCACCGCATAATACCGTCCGAAAAAGAACAGGATCATGAGCCACAGCAGCCATGACTCGGACACAAAAAACGCCAGAAAGATCGTGATCGCCAGAACAGGCACATACAACCAGCGGGCGCGTTCCCCGATCAGCGCATACAGGATATGCCCGCCGTCAAGCTGCCCCAATGGAATCAGGTTAATCGCCGTGACCAGCAAGCCCGTCCAGCCTGCCAGCACCAGTTGGTTCATCATCACATCAAGATTGCCAACAGGCACAAACTGCCCGAACATCAGCGTCTTTGACAGCGCATAAATAAACGAATTGCCTTCAGTGACGACTTCGCCGGAGATCGTCTGCACGGGCGAAGTTGCCAGCCCGATCAGCAGAATTGGAATCGCAAAGATCAAGCCCATCAAGGGACCCGCCGCGCCGACATCGAGCAGCGCCTTGCGATTCTTAATTGGCTCGCGCAGTTGAATAAACGCACCCGCTGTGCCGAAGAAACTCAGCGGCGGCGGCAGCGGGATGAAATAGGGCAGTGTGACGGCGAGGTTATGCCGCCGCGCTGCAAAGTAATGCCCCAGTTCGTGCGCCCCCAGAATGAGGAGCAATGCCGCTGCATACGGGATGCCGCGCCATAGATTACCCAGAGGGTCCGCCGCGATCTGATCCGCCAGCAGCGGATCAGCATCAGCAATCTCACCGGCGGCATTCGCCGTGCCAACCAGCAGCAGGCTGATGACGGTTCCCGCCAGCAAAATCCAGTTCAGCCACGTTGAGCGCGGTTTTGGCTGTGGGCGTCCTTTGATAATCAGGATGAGTTGTTTGTCCTTGCGCTGGCGCAGCAGCGGCAGATAGTCCAGCGGCTTCAGCAGTTCATCCAGTTTGGCATACGCCTCTTCTGATGCGAGGATCAGTTTGCCCTCGAATCCAGCGGCAACATGCGCGTTCGCCATCATCATCAGGTCTTCGCGGTTGCCGGGTGAGTCATCGTCCAGGGTAAATTCGCGGTCAATTGCCATCACCGTCATGATAATCGGGCGCAGATCGCCTGTCGTCGTTTCCTGGCGTGTCGGCGGGCGCGGCTTACCGCGCTGTGCGGGGCGATCATCAAACGACAGGGCGGGTTCGTTCAGCATGAAAACCTTCGTTCCTATTCACACAATCAGCCTGTATGATGATAGCGCCTTTCGCCTCGTTTGAACCTGTCCGTTTGATGAGTGGATCACGATGCCTGTTGAACTAAAACGCCATTTTCTCGCTCCTCATGATCGCCTGTATTTTCTCCATATCCCAAAGGCGGCGGGTACCACCGTGACGTTCTGGCTGCGTTCCCACTTTTCAACGGATGAAACCTGGTTGGAACGCATGTGGGTGGACAGTGTTCATCTGTCACGGGAGGAATTCTCAAAATATCGCCTGTTCACGGGGCATTTTTCCTACAGCCTGTGCAATCTGTTCGATAAGCCGCCCGTGATCCTGACCATTCTGCGTGAACCGTTTGCACGGACTCTTTCATTCTATGAGTTTGTGCGCCGCCGAAAACCGCAGTACCCGTACAAACGCCTGCATGACGAGAAATTGAGTCTTGTGGACTTTCTGCGCGATCCCGAACTACGGAAAACAGTCTGTAATGATATGGTCGGAATGTTGGTCGAGGATTATCCGTATGAAAAAATTCAACGGGTGTATGCGAAGCGCAGCGTTGACGACACAACACCATCAGATTATGTGCTGGATAATATCCCGCCGGATGAAGCCCTTGATATTGCCAGACAACGGCTGACGGATTTCGCTGCTTTCGGTTTGTCTGAACGATTTCACGACTCGCTCAACTTGTTTACCTATACCTTTGGTTGGTCGCCTGTGTATGAAACACAGAACCTCAACGTTGGTTCTGTCGAAAATCATCCACAGGATTTGACGCCGCTTGAACGTGAAGTGATTGAAGAGACGAATCAATTGGATATAGCGCTCTATGCGTATGCCCGGACTTTATTTGAACAGCGTTATGCGGAACTGGTGTGTCAGTTACTGGATGATGATTATCGCCGTCTTCCTGTTCACCGGAATCAGACTCAGCGCGATCAACTTGCCTTGAGTATGCGGGATGCGCTGCCCGGTACTGGTTGGCAGGCATTTGATCCGTTTCATCCAACGATGCGCTGGACGGGTCCCGAAACGATTTCGACGCTCGATTTATCCCTGACGCGGGATCATCCCCTACAATTGTCCTTCCGCATCGTCACCGTCATGGCACAGGATATTCTCGATAGTTTTCAGGTGAGGGTGAATGGGCGAATGGTGTCACTGATGTCTCACTCAAATGCGACAGGTGGAGGCATTGCCCTTAGCGCAGTGCTGACGCCTGAACTTCTCGCCAGTGAAACTCCGTTGACCCGAATCAGCTTCCATGTCAGCCGTACTATCAGCCCGCGTGATGTCGAGCCGCAGAATGTGGATGAACGTGCTTTGGGCGTGGCAATCGCAGACGTTCGCATTGATCCGCTGTAAGAGGATGGAGAATCTTGGCGGTTCAAAGGTTTTTAACCTGTGTCGCTGCCTCGCGTTATAATCCGCGTTCACAACGGCGCGTGATAAGGAAGTAACGACCATGACCACCAAAACGCTGACGATGGCGCAAGCCCTGATCGTTTACCTGCATAACCAGTTCGTTGAGCGCGACGGTGTTGAAACGCCATTTTTCGCGGGTTGCTGGGGGATTTTCGGGCATGGCAACGTCGCTGGAGTTGGTCAGGCGTTACAGCAGTACGCCGAGCAATTCCGTTACTATCAGGCGCGAAACGAACAGAGCATGGTTCATGCCGCCGTCGCCTATGCAAAAGCCAAGAATCGCCTGCAAACCTTTGCCTGCACATCGTCCATCGGTCCCGGCGCGACGAATATGGTGACGGGCGCGGCGCTGGCGACGGTCAATCGCCTGCCCGTGCTGCTTCTGCCCGGCGATATATTCGCGGAACGGATACAGTCGCCCGTGTTGCAGCAGTTGGAAACCGACTGGTCAGGCGATATTTCGGTCAATGACTGTTTCAAGCCCGTGTCGCGTTACTGGGATCGCATCAATCGTCCGGAGCAGTTGATCGCCGCGCTGCCGGAAGCCATGCGCGTTCTGACCTCGCCCGCGCAAACGGGCGCGGTCACACTGGCGCTGCCGCAGGATGTTCAGGCGATGGCATATCCCTATCCTGCCGAAATGTTTGCTAAGCGGGTGTGGCACATCCCGCGCAACCGCCCCGATCTCGCC
>Ga0224723_1001257_pt1 | contig 15641 bp, 16 predicted proteins | sample Balambano_FR2_Me_FD_161647 | JGI IMG/M metagenome (GOLD analysis project Ga0224723, IMG submission 161647) | Freshwater sediment microbial communities from Lake Towuti, South Sulawesi, Indonesia - Balambano_FR2_MetaG | ecosystem: Environmental > Aquatic > Freshwater > Lake > Sediment | place...
CGCATCCTCGTGATCCGCGAGGGACGGCTCGCGCGCGAACTCGAGGGGCACGGCGCCAGTTCGCTGGACGTGATCCGCAGCGCGCTCGGCGAAACGCAGAGGGAACCCGCGGATGCCGGATGACGACCTGCGCGGCAGGGCCGCACCGGCCCGGGGGCTCGGGTGGAGCCTGAACCGGGGCGATGCCGGCCTGTGGCTGTTCCTCTTGCTGCTCGTGCTGTTCTTCGCGGTCATGGCCCCGGGGTTCATGAGCACGACCAACGGGCTCAACGTGCTGCGGCAGATGTCGGTGCTGGCGATCGCCGCGTTCGGCGCGAGCTTCGTGATCTTCTCCGGCGGGCTCGACCTGTCGGTCGGCTCCAACGCGGCGCTGTCGGGCGTCGTTGCGGCGATGGCGGCGCGGCTGCTCGACTGGCCCGGCGGCGCGGAACTGAGCTGGACCATCGGGGTGCTGGTCGGGGCGGCCTTCGGGCTGGTCAACGGGCTCATCATCACCCGCCTGCACATCAGCCCGATCATCACCACGCTCGGCACCCTGACGATCGGGCGCGGCCTCGCCCTCCTCCTGACCGGCGGGGTGTCGCTGTTCGGCGTACCGACGAGCTTTCAGGGTCTCGGCCGCGGCTTCCTGATCCCCGGCGTGCTGCCGATCCCCGTCCTGATCATGCTGGTCGTGCTCGCCCTCGCCTGGATCGTGCTCAGGCGCAGCGCGTTCGGGGTGCATGTCTATTCGGTCGGCGGCAACGAGGAGGCCGCGCGGCTCTCGGGCATCTCGGTCGACCGGGTGAAGCTCGGGGTCTACGTGATCGGCGGCGCGACCGCGGGCCTCGCCGGCGTGATCCTCGCCTCGCGGCTCGGCTCCGGCCAGGCTGCCAGCAGCGAGGGGCTGGAGCTTTTGGTCATCGCGGCCGTGGTGCTCGGCGGCGCCAGCATCACCGGCGGGCAGGGCAGCATCTGGGGCACGCTCGCGGGCGTGCTGATCATCTCGGTGCTCGCCAACGGCATGAGCATCATGAATGTCGAGCCGTTCTACCAGCGCATCGTGACCGGCCTTGCCCTGCTGATCGCGGTCGGGATGGACCAGTACCGCAAGCGACGGGCTGGCCGGTCGGCGCGGCGGCGGGCAGCGAGCGGAGGATAGACGACCATGACCCGGAAATACGCGATCAGCGAGGTGACAACCATCACCCTGCCGTTCGAGGACGACGTGAAGCTCTATGCCGGCGTCGGCTGCACCGGCATCGGCGTCTGGGGCTTCAAGATGGAAGCCGTCGGCCCCGAACGGGCGCGCGAGCTGCTCGACCGCCACGGCCTGGCGGCGGCGAACTGCATTCCCGAAGGCAATTCGATCCTTCCTTACGTCCTCAGTCCCGAACCGGCGGACCCGCGGGCGCGGGTCGAGGCCTTCCTGCCCCGGATGGAACGGATGGCGAAGCTCCGGCCCGAGAGCATCGTCGTCATCACCGGGCCGCAGGGGGATCGTTCGGCGCAGGAGGTGACCGACCTCTGCCTCGAAGGCTTCGAGCGGATCGGGCGGGTGGCCGCCGACCTTGGCGTCACCGTCGCGCTGGAGCCGATCCATCGCAGCGTTCGCGACGTGTTCACGGTGATCTGGGACCTGCCGGGCACGATCGAGATGCTGCGAGAGCTCGACCAGCCGAGCTTCAAGGTGCTGGTGGACACCTGGCACCTTTGGGACACGCCGGACATCATGCCCCTGCTGGTCGAGCACGGCGACCGCATCGGGGGCGTGCATGTCGCCGACTGGCGGCAGGAGACCCGCAGCTGGGCCGACCGCGCCTTCCCCGGGGAGGGCAAGGTGCCGATGGACGCGCTGCTCGACCGGCTCGACGCGGCGGGGTTCCGGGGGCACTACGACGTGGAGCTGTTCTCGGACGACGGCCGGTTCGGCGTGGATCACCCCGACTCGCTCTGGAAACTGCCGCCGGCCGAAATCGCCGACCGGGCGACTCGCATCTTTCGCCGCTGATCCGCCGCGGGATCGCGGCGGTGTCCGCCGTCAGGCGGCGCTTGTCACGGATCTGGATGCGGCTTCGAACGCGAGGCGCGAGGAGGCATAGCAGCGGATTACCCGCGGCACGTCCACCGGCGCGCCGGCGTCTGCCAGCTTCTCGCCCTCGCTGCACAGGCCCGCGAGATCCGCGAAGCCGAGGTTGAGCGCGCTGCCCTTGAGGAAATGAAGGTCCGCCGCAAGGCTCGACCCCGGCCTGCCGGCCAGCAGCCGCTCGATGACGTCGTCCGCCTCTTCCAGGAACATCTCCGCGACTTCCAGGAAGTCGTCCTCGCCAATTTCCGCGCGCAGGCTCGCGACGCGATCCCAGTCGATCATTCCCACCTCCTTGGAGCAAGGCCCCGGACCGTCTCCCACCACTCCCGAACCTGCCCGAGCGCGCTTAACGGCCGGTAAGCCCGTCATCGCCCTGCAGCGACAATTTTAGCCTTCACGCGCCGTTAAGCCGCGCAGGCGATCAGTTCCCCGAGCCCCGAGAAGGACAGCCCGGTTGTCGTCCATCGCCATTCCCCTTCGCGACGCGCCCGAGCCGGCGGCGCCGTCCCGCGTGCTCGTTGCCGATGACAGCAAGGCGCAGCGGCATGTGCTGTCGATGTCGCTGCGCCGCTGGGGCTACCGGGTGACCGAGGCCGCCTCGGGGCGCGAGGCGCTGGACATCTGCGCCCGCGAGGAGTTCGATTTCCTGCTCAGCGACTGGGTGATGCCCGGGCTGTCGGGGCCGGAGTTCTGCCGCGCCTTCCGCGCCCTGCCGCGGGACGGCTACAGCTATTTCATCCTCCTGACGTCCAAGTCCGACAAGGCCGAGGTTGCGGACGGGCTCGATGCCGGGGCCGACGACTTTCTCAGCAAGCCGATCAACCCCGACGAATTGCGGGCCCGCATGCGTGCCGGCCAGCGCATTCTCGGCATGCAGCGGGAACTGGTGGAGAAGAACCGGCTGGTACGCTCGACGCTGGACCAGTTGCAGGCAGTATATGATTCGCTCGACCGCGATCTGCTCGAGGCGCGGAAGGTGCAGCAGGCGCTGGTGCGCGACCGGCATCAGGATTTCGGGCGTGGCGCGGCCTCGGCGCTGTTGCGTCCCTCGGGCCGGGTCGGTGGCGATCTGGTCGGCTGGTTCGTGATCGATCTTCTCCGGGTCGGGCTCTACGCGGTCGATGTCTCCGGCCACGGCGTCGCCTCGGCGATGATGACGGCGCGTCTCGCCGGCATGCTGTCGGGCGCCTCGCCGGAACAGAACGTGGCGCTGACGGTCAGCGCCGCGGGCCAGCGCGACGCCTGGCCGCCCGAGAAGGTAGCCGAACGGCTCAACCGCACGATGATCGAGGATCTGCAGGTGGAGCAGTATTTCACCCTCGCCTATGCCGAGGTCGACCTTGCGACCGGCGCTCTGGCGCTGGTGCAGGCAGGCCATCCGCATCCCGCGATCCTGCGCGCCGATGGCCGGGTGGACCATATCGGCCGTGGCGGCCTGCCGGTCGGCCTTTTGCCGGGGGCGACCTACGAGCGGGTCGAGGACCGGCTGATGCCCGGCGACCGGCTGTTCCTCGTGTCCGACGGCGTGACCGAATGCCCCGACCCCGCAGGCCGCGACCTTGGCGAGGCGGGGCTGATGCGCATCCTGCAGCACAACAGGGCGCTGTCGAGCCCGGCCCTTCTCGAGGCACTGGTCTGGGACCTGATCGACTACAGCGGCGGCGCCGACTTCCGCGACGATGTCTCGGGCGTGCTATTCGACTACCGCGGCTGAGCCAGCGCCGCCGCCAGCAGCGCCCGGTCACCCCGGTTGCCCAGCAGGCCCAGAGCCGCCGCCGCCGGCAGCCAGACGGCGTGATGCCCCGCCTCGGTCGGCGGCCCGATCCGGCGCACCGGGCGCGCCAGATAGACGGTGCAGAGCTTCTCCGCCCAGAGGTCGTATTCCGGCATGTAGGTGAAACGCCGGAAGGTGCCGATCCGGCGCGTGAGGTCGATCCTCCAGCCGGTCTCCTCGAACACCTCGCGGTGCAGCGCCGCGACCGGCTGCTCGCCCGGGTCGATCCCGCCGCCGGGCAACTGCAGTTCGGGCACCGGGGCTTCCTGGAACGTCGCCAGCAGCCGGTCGCCCGACAAGAGGACGGCATAGACCCCCGGCCTTCGGCGATAGCGCCGGTCCGCCCGCACAGCCTCGCCATACCTCCGGATCATGGCCCCACCCTTGGTGCTTCGGTTGCCCTGCCTATATAGGCGCGGTATGCCAAGGCCGGCTCGCCAAGGAAACCCCATGACCATCGGATCGCAACTCGCCTGGGACGATACCGTCCTGCCGTTCCAGCTTGACCGGTCGGACATCCGCGGCCGCGTGGTCCGGCTCGACGGGGTGCTGGACCGGGTCCTGGCGCAGCACAGCTATCCGGCCGCGGTCGAGGCGCTGGTGGCGGAGGCGGCCCTGCTGACGGCGCTGATCGGCCAGACGATCAAGCTGCGCTGGAAGTTGTCGTTGCAGATCCGCGGCAACGGGCCGGTGCACCTGATCGCCACCGACTACTATGGCCCGACCGAGGACGGCCAGTCGGCCCGCATCCGGGCCTATGCCGGCTTCGACCCCGGCCGGCTCGACCCGGCGGCCGACCCGTTCGCGCAGATCGGCACCGGCTACTTCGCCATCCTGATCGACCAGGGCGCGGGCACGGTGCCCTACCAGGGCATCACGCCGGTGGCGGGCGGATCGCTGGCCGCCTGTGCCGAGACCTATTTCGCCCAGTCCGAGCAGCTGCCGACCCGGTTCCAGCTGAGCTTCGGGCAGTCGCGGGAGCCCGGTCTGCCGCCGCGCTGGCGGGGCGGCGGCGTGATGCTCCAGCACATGCCGAAAGTCTCGGCGCTCGCCGCGCTGAACGGCGGTTCGGGGGAAGGCGGACTTCTGGCGCATGGCGACATCCTCGGCGGGGAAGAGGGCGAGAACTGGATCCGGGCCAACGTGCTGCTCGACACGGTCGAGGATCTGGAGCTGATCGGCCCGAGCGTGCAGCCGACCGACCTTCTGGTGCGGCTGTTCCACGAGGAAGGCCCGCGCGTGTTCGATGCCCAGCCGCTGCGGTTTGGCTGTTCCTGCTCGGCCGAGAAGGTGCGGGCCTCGCTGTCGATCTATTCCGCGGCCGAGATCGCGCAGATGACCACGCCCGAGGGGATCGTGACCGCCGATTGCCAGTTCTGCGGCGCGCATTACGAGTTCGCCCCCGAGACCCTCGGGCGCGGCGCGGCGGAGGTTCGGGGTGGCGCCATCTGACGAGGCCAGCCTGCGCCGGGCGCTGGCGCGGTCGGCGGGAGGATCGTCGGATTTCGACCTGAACCCCGGCGCGGCGCCGAACGCGGGGCGGACGCTCCGGCCGGCGGCGGTGCTGGTCGCGGCCTGGGTGCGGCCCGAAGGGATGCAGGTGCTCCTGACCAAGCGGTCGTCGCACCTCCAGCACCATCCGGGCCAGATCGCCTTTCCCGGCGGCAAGGTCGATGTCGGCGACAGCGGGCCCGAGGCGGCGGCGCTGCGCGAAGCTCGCGAGGAAATCGCGCTGCCGCCCGACCGGGTGCGGATCCTCGGCGCGCTGCCGCCGCACGAAACCGTCACGGGCTTTCAGGTGATCCCCTTCGTGGCCGTGGTGGACGGTGATTTCACCCCGCGTCCCGAGGCTGGCGAGGTGGACGAGGTCTTCACCGTGCCGCTGGCGCATCTGGCCGACCGCAGCCGCTACCGCGTCGAGCGGCGGCGCTGGCGGGGCGAGTGGCGGCGCTACTACGCCGTGCCCTGGGGGCCCTACTACATCTGGGGGGCGACGGCCCGCATCCTGCGGGGGCTGGCGGAAAGGCTGGCGTCGTGAAGGTTCCCGGCGACTGGCGGACGCGGCCCGAGACGCAGGCGGTCTGTGCCGCGCTGGCCGGCGGCGGGCAGCGGGCGCTGTTCGTGGGCGGCTGCGTCCGGAACGCGCTGCTCGGCTGGCCGGTCACGGATGTCGACATCGCGACCGACGCCCGGCCCGAGACGGTGATCGCGCTGGCGGCCGCGGCGGGTCTGCGCGCGGTGCCGACCGGCATCGCCCATGGCACGGTGACGGTCGTCTCGGGCGGCGTCCCGCACGAGGTGACAACGTTCCGCCGCGACGTGGAAACCTTCGGGCGGCATGCGACGGTTGCCTTCTCGACCCGGATCGAGGACGACGCCGCGCGGCGCGACTTCACGATGAATGCGCTTTACGCTCAGCCGGATGGCACGCTGATCGATCCGCTGGACGGCCTGCCCGATCTTCTCGCCCGGCGGCTGCGCTTCGTCGGCGACGCGCGGCAGCGGATCGCCGAGGATCACCTGCGCATCCTGCGCTTCTTCCGCTTTCACGCCTGGTATGCCGACCCGGAGGGCGGACCGGATGCCGAGGCGCTCGCCGCTTGCGCCGAACGCGCCGCGGCGCTCGACCATCTGTCGCGCGAGCGCGTCGGGGCCGAGATGCGCAAGCTCCTGTCGGCCCCCGATCCGGCGCCGGCCACGGCGGCGATGGCACAGGCGGGCGTGCTGGCGCGCGTGCTGCCCGGCGCGAGCGCCCGCGACCTCGCCCGGCTGGTGGCGCTGGAGGCCGGCGCGCCGGCGCGCTGGCTGCGGCGGCTTGCCGTGCTGGGCGGCGCGGGCGCGGGCGACCGGCTGCGCCTGAGCCGGGTCGAGGCGACGGATCTCGCGCTCCTCAGGGCCGGCGCGGCCACGCCGTCCGGGCCTGCGGAACTGGCCTTCCGCCACGGCGCCGAAGCCGCCGCCGACATCCTCCTCGTCCGGGCCGCCCTTGGCCCTGGCACGCTGCCCGAGGGCTGGCGTGCCGATCTGGCCCGGGGCGCCGCCGCGCGTTTCCCGGTGGCGGCGGATGACCTGATGCCCGGGCTGGCCGGCCCGGCACTCGGCCAGCGGCTGAGGCTGCTCGAGGACCGCTGGATCGCCTCGGGTTTCACGCTCGACCGCGCGGCGCTTCTCGCCCTGCCCTGACCGCCGCCGAACGATTTCGCGCCGCCGGCGGGCCGCCGGCGGTTTCCCTCGTCGCCGATCAGGATTATATCCGCAGTCCTGACACGCAAGAGGCAGTTCCCGTGTTCCGGTTCTTCGAAGGTCTCGTCGACCCCTACGCCGCCTATGCGCAAAGCGATTCGCCGCCCCGGCGGCTCTGGCCGTTCCTGAAGGAGTATGTGCAGCCCTTCCGCGCGGTCTTTGCCGTAACCTTCCTGCTGTCAGTGGTGATCGCCGCGTCCGAGATCGTGATGATCTGGTATGTCGGGCGGCTGGTGGACCTGCTGGCCCAAGGCGCGCCGCAGGAGGTGTGGCAGCGCCACGGGACCGAGATGGTGCTGGTCGCGCTGGCCGTGCTGGTCCTGCGACCGCTGGTGGCGGCGACCGATGTGGCGCTTCTGCACAACACCATCCTGACCAATTTCGGCACGATGATGCGCTGGCGCGCGCATCGCCATGTTCTGCGCCAGCCGGTCGGTTGGTTCGAGGGCGACTTTGCCGGGCGGATTGCCAACCGGATCATGCAGACGCCGCCGGCCGCGGCCGACGCGGTGTTCCAGACCTTCGACGCGATGGCCTTCGCCATCGTCACGGTGATCGGCGCCGCGATCATGCTGACCGAAGCCGACCCGCGCCTGCTCTTGCCGCTGCTGGTCTGGTTCGCGGCCTATGTCTGGCTGGTGCGCTGGACGCTTGCCCGGGTCGGCCCGGCCTCCAAGGCCTCCTCCGACGCGCGCTCGGCGATCACCGGGCGGGTGGTGGACGCTTATACGAACATCCATTCGGTCAAGCTCTTCGCCCATCACGATCAGGAACTCGACTACGCGAAAGAGGCGATCGAGCACGCGCGCCGCACCTTCCAGCGGGAGATGCGCATCGTCACGGTGATGGACCTGTCGCTGACGGTGCTGAACGGCGCCCTGATCGTGGCGGTCACCGGCTGGGCGGTGCTGCTGTGGTACCAGGGGGCCGCGAGCATCGGCACGGTCGCCGCCGCCACCGCGCTGGTGCTGCGGCTGAACAACATGACCTACTGGATCATGTGGGCGACCACCGCGCTGGTGCAGGCGCTCGGCGTGGTGCAAGAGGGGATGGAGACGATCACCCAGCCGATCACGCTGGTCGACGGGCCGGGCGCCGAGCCGCTGCGTTTCGCGCGCGGCCGGATCGAGATCGACGGCGTCGCGCATCACTACGGGCGGGGCTCGGGCGGCTTGCAGGACGTCAGCCTGACGGTGGAGCCGGGCGAGAAGATCGGGCTGATCGGCCGGTCCGGCGCCGGCAAGTCGACCCTCGTCAAGCTGATCCTGCGCTTCTACGACGCCGAGGCCGGCCGAATCCTGATCGACGGGCAGGACATCACGCAGGTGACGCAGGACAGCCTGCGCCGCCAGATCGGCATGGTGCAGCAGGACTCGAGTCTTCTGCACCGGTCGGTGCGCGACAACATCCTGTACGGCCGGCCCGAGGCGACCGAGTCCGAGATGATCGACGCCGCCCGCCGGGCGGAAGCGCATGACTTCATCCTGGCGCTGGAAGACCCCGAGGGGCGGCGCGGCTACGACGCCCATGTCGGCGAGCGCGGCGTTAAGCTGTCGGGCGGCCAGCGGCAGCGCGTGGCGCTGGCGCGCGTCATCCTGAAGGATGCCCCGATCCTGATCCTCGACGAGGCGACCTCGGCGCTCGACAGCGAGGTGGAGGCGGTGATCCAGCGTACGCTTTACGGTGTGATGGAAGGCAAGACCGTGATCGCGATCGCGCACCGGCTCTCGACCATCGCGGCGATGGACCGGATCGTGGTCCTCGACGACGGCCGGATCGCCGAACAGGGCAGCCATGCCGCGCTGCTGGCGCGGGAGGGGCTGTACGCCCGGTTCTGGGCGCGCCAGTCCGGCGGGTTCATCGGCACCGACCCGGTGGAGGAGGCCGCCGAATGACCGGGCTGATCCGCCTCGGCGGCTGGATGGAGGCCTTCACCCCGGCCGAGGGCCCGCCGCCCCAGACACTCGGCGCCTTCTTCATCTGGGGCCTCCGCGGCGCCTGGCCGATGCTGTGGCTCTCGGCCGCGGTCTCCTCGGTCTCGGGTGCGACCGAGGTGGTGTCGGCGCTGGTGCTCGGCTGGGTGATCGACGCGGCGGTGTCGAGCGGGCCGGAGGCGTTCTTCGCCGACCACCTCTGGCTGCTGGTCGTGTTCCTCGGCTTCTACATGCTCCTGCGGCCGCTGACCTTCGGCGCGGCGGCGGCGACCAACGGCATCATCGTCGGCCCGAACGTGATGCCGCTGGTGCTGAGCCGCCTGCACCGCTGGACGCTCGGTCAGCCGGTCACCTTCTTCGACAACGATTTCGCCGGGCGGATCGCGCAGAAGCAGATGCAGGCAGCGCGCGCGATGACCGATGTCGCGACCGAGATGATCAACACCGTGGCCTTCGCGCTGGCCTCGATCATCGGCTCGGTGATCTATCTTGTCGCGATCGACTACCGTATCGCGCTGGCGCTGGCGGTCTGGCTTCTGGCCTATGTCGGGCTGATCCGCTTCTTCATGCCGCGGATCCGCGTCAACTCGGCCGCCCGCGCCTCGTCGCGCGCGATGGTCACGGGGCAGGTCGTGGACACGATCACCAACATCAAGACGGTCAAGCTCTTCGCCCATGCCGCCTTCGAGGACCGGGTGGCGCTGAAGGCGATGGAGGTGTTCCGCGACCGCTCGCTCGAGTTCGGCGTGATTTCCACCTGGTTCCGATTCGCGCTGATGAGCCTCGCCGGGCTGCTGCCGGTGATCCTGATCGGCGGCACTGTGCTGCTGTGGCAGCAGGGCCATGCCAGCGCCGGCGAGATCGCCGCCTCGGGCGCGATCGCGATGCGGATCGCGCAGATGTCGGGCTGGGTCAGCTTCACGCTGATGTCGATCTACACGAGCGTCGGTGAGGTCGAGGACGGCATGCGCACGCTGTCGGTGCCGCATGCGCTGGCGGATGCGCCGGAGGCGGTCGATCTGCCGCGGGTTCGCGGCGAGGTCCGGTTCGAGGATGTGAGCTTCGCCTACGGCCGCCGCCGCGGCGGGGTCGAGGCGATCGACCTGACCGTCGCCGCGGGCGAGAAGCTCGGTATCGTCGGCGCGTCGGGTGCAGGGAAATCGACGCTGGTGGCGCTTCTCTTGCGGCTCTACGACCCCGAGCGCGGCCGGGTGCTGATCGACGGGCACGACCTGCGCGGCGTGACGCAGGAAAGCCTGCGCCGCCAGATCGGCATGGTCACGCAGGAAACGGCGATGTTCAACCGATCGGCCCGCGACAACATCCTTTACGGCCGCCCGGACGCGACCGAGGCCGAGATGATCGCCGCCGCCACGGCGGCCGAGGCGCATGGCTTCATCGCGCCAATGGTCGATCACAACGGGCGCCGCGCCTATGACGCCTTCCTGGGCGAGCGCGGCGTCAAACTCTCGGGCGGGCAGCGGCAGCGGATCGCGCTGGCCCGCGCCTTCCTGAAGGACGCCCCGATCCTCGTCTTGGACGAGGCGACCTCGGCGCTCGACAGCGAGGTCGAGGCCTCGATCCAGACCGCGCTGTCGCGGGTGATGGAGGGCAAGACCGTGCTCGCGATCGCGCACCGGCTGTCGACCATCGCGGCGATGGACCGGATCATCGTGATGGACGAGGGGCGGATCGTGGAACAGGGCAGCCACGCCGCGCTGCTGGCGCGGGGCGGTCTTTATGCGCGCTACTGGAGCCGCCAGTCGGGCGGCTTCCTCGGGACCGACGAGGACGCCCAGGAAGCCGCCGAGTGAGGCTGACGGTCGGTCGCCTCGGCCATCTCGGCGACGGGGTGGCGCAGGGTGCGGACGGGTCCGTCCTGGTCGCGGGCGCGCTGCCGGGCGAGGTCGTCGAGGGCAGGCCCGAGGGCGACCGCCTCGCTGGCATCCGCATCGTCACGCCTTCGGCCGACCGGGTGCGCCCGCCCTGCGCCCATGCGCGCCCGTGCGGCGGCTGCCGGATGCAGCATGCCTCCGACCCGTTCGTGGCGGCCTGGAAGACCGCTATCGTGCGGAACGCCCTGACGGCGCAGGGGCTCGACGCGCCGGTCCGCCCGATCCTGACCTCGCCGCCCCGCTCGCGGCGGCGGGCGACGCTGGCGGGGCGGCGGACCAAGGGTGGGGTGCTTCTGGGATTCCACGCCCGCGCCTCGGACCTGCTGGTGGCGGTGCCGCAATGCCGGCTCTTGCATCCCGACCTGATGGCGGCCTTTCCGGCGCTGGAGGCGCTGGTGCTGGCGGGCGGGTCGCGGACAACCGAACTGGCGATCTCGGTGACACGGACGCTCGGCGGGGCGGACGTGGCGGTGACCGGGGGCAAGCCGGCCGACGCGGCGCTGACGCGCGACCTGACGCGACTGGCCGAGACGCACGGGCTAGCCCGGCTGACCTGGAACGGCGAGACGGCAGCGCTCCGCGCCGCACCTCTGCAGCGGTTCGGCCGGGCGCTGGTCGCCCCGCCCCCCGGCGCCTTCCTGCAGGCGACGGCCGAAGGCGAGGCGGCGCTGGTCGCCGCAGTGGCCGAAGCGGTCGGTCCGGCGCGCCGCGTGATCGACCTGTTCGCGGGCGCCGGCACCTTCACCCTGCCGCTGGCGGAACGGGCCGAGGTGCATGCGGTCGAGGCCGACGCAGGTCTGCTGGCGGCGCTCGACCGGGGCTGGCGGCAGGCCGGGGGCCTCAGACGGGTCACTACCGAGCCACGCGACCTGTTCCGCCGCCCGCTCGACCCCGACGAGCTTCGCGCGGCCGATGCGGTTGTGATCGACCCGCCCCGCGCCGGGGCCGAGGCGCAGGCGGTGGCGCTGGCCCGCGCCCGGGTGCCGGTCATCGCCGCCGTTTCCTGCAACCCGTTGAGCTTCGCCCGGGATGCGAAGGTTCTGGCCGGGGCGGGGTATCGCATCGACTGGGTGCAGCCGGTGGACCAGTTCCGCTGGTCGCCGCATGTCGAGCTTGCGGCGCGGCTCAGCCTGGCCGGCGCCTGACCTGGCTGCGGCTTCGCTGCATCAGCCGCGCGCCCTCACGAAACCGTGAGCCGCGTGCGCTTTGCCTCGCCGCGGCGGATCCTGTAACTGCGAAGGAAATCAGAGTGAAATCGGGCAGTCGTGATGCGGGCGTTGCGGGCAATCCTGGCATTGGTGCTGGTGGTCGGGCTGTCGGCCTGCGCCGGGTCGAAGTTCAAGACCTACAACGGCCCCGAGGTGACCCGGATCGAGGTCCACAAGTCCGACCGCCGGATGTACCTTCTGCATCAAACCACCGTGCTCGAGGCCTATGACATCGGGCTCGGCTTCCAGCCGGTCGGCCACAAGCAGTTCGAACGCGACGGCAAGACGCCCGAGGGTGCCTACTACATCTCGCATCGCAATCCGCGCAGCAACTTCCACCTGTCGCTCGGCATTTCCTATCCGAACGAGCGCGATCGCGCCTATGCCTCGTCCAAGGGCAAGCCGCCCGGGGGCGACATCTTCATTCACGGCCACACTGGGGTGGACGGTAACCGCGGCGACTGGACCGCAGGCTGCATCGCGGTGCGCAACCGCGAGATGGAGCAGATCTACGCCATGGTCCGCCCGGGAACGCCGATCTACATCTACCCTTAGGTGCGCCGCGCTATGGCAGCGCAACCAGCGTGGCGGGCGCGGGCAGGATAGGGTTCGGCGTGCCGGTGACCAGCGTCCACCAGATCTTGCCGCTCGGCTCTTGAAACCAGGCCAGACCCATCTCGCTGGCCGCCGGGTCCATGATCACCAGTCGCGTGTCGGGCAGGTCCATCCAGGCGCGCAGCGTCTCGATCTCGGTGTCGTTGCTTTCCGAGATGACCTCGCCCAGGAAGCGCCCGCTATAGCCGACGCGCTGCACCCGTTCGAGCGGCGACGAGCCGTCCGACCCGAAATGCCAGGGCCGGTTCTGCACCGCCATGTCGCGCGAATGGGTGGCCGCCGCCGCGTTCAGCTGGGCGTTCAGCGTCAGTGGCGTCAGCCCGCGCGCGCCGCGCAGGGTGTTGACCGAATCCAGGGTCTTGAACTGAATTTCCGCCGCATCCTCGGGGCTGATGATGTAGGCGCGCGCGGCGGTGTTTCCGCCGGTGCCGCCGGCCGTGGCACAGGCCGACAGCAGCACGGCGCTGCACAGCATGAAACTGCACAGCATGAAAACGGTCACGGACTTCATCTGGTTCCACCCCGGCGATCGGTCATCGGCGCGAGCTTTAGCGAAACTGGGCGGCGGGTTCAAACCCATCCCCGCGCGATGCCCGGGCCGGCCGGGGCCTGACGGGCGCTTGATTTGCAACAGCCGGGCGCCGGCGGTATACTGCGATGCAAAGCAGAAACGGAGTGCAAGGCATGAGCAGATCAGGCCCGATTTTCATCAGCCGCCGCGGGCTTCTGGCCGGCGGCGCTGCGCTCGGCGGGCTGGCCGCCTGTCCCGCGCTGGCCTTCGAGGGTTCGACCGAGGCCGATACCCAGCTCGGCGGTGCGGTCAAGCGCAACATCTCGAGCTTCCGCATGCTCGACTGGCAGCCCTATTTCGCCGACACGACCAACGGCGTGATCCTGTGCGACACCACCTCGCGCGCGCTGCATTTCTGGTCCGAGGACCAGACGATCTACCGGCTCTACCCGACCTCGGTGCCGCTCGACGAAAGCCTGACGCGGCTCGGCCGGACCGAAGTGGTGGACAAGGTCGAGAATCCGACCTGGCGGCCGACCCCGTCGATGCTGGAGCGCAACCCCGACTGGCCGACGGTGGTGGAGGGCGGCTCGCCCGAGAACCCGCTCGGCGTGCGGGCGCTCTACCTTTCCTGGCCGGCCTACCGCATCCACGGTACGCATGACACCCGCAAGATCGGGCGGCGGTCGTCGAGCGGCTGCATCGGGCTTTACAACGAGCACATCATCGAGTTGTACGGCTATGCCAAAGTCGGCACGCAGGTGTTGCTAATTTGACGACACGACCGCCAAGCGAAGCCGACCGGCGCGAAGCCACGTTGCAATCCGCAGGCTAAGCTGCTTATGAAAAGCACACGAGGTACAGCTTGGGTGCGTGTCGTCGTCCTCTGAAACATTCGGCGGCGCGCAATATCTGGAGGTTAACATGAAGAAACTTGCACTCGCCGCCGCCGTGTCGGTCGCTGCGACCGGCGCCTTCGCTGGTGGCATGGCGGAGCCCGTGATGGAGCCCGTGATCGTTGAGGAGCAGACCGCTTCGACCAATGGCGGGATCGTCGTTCCGCTGCTGCTGCTCTTGCTCGTCGCGGCTGCCGTCGCCGCCAACTGATCGTCCCGATCGGGCGTAGAAAAGGCGGCGGCGCGAAGCCGCCGTCTTTTTCACGTCTCGTCCCAGCCCCTCTGGCCGCGGTTCAGCGCAGCCAGCCTGACAGATTATCGGTGATGATGGCGGCCAGTGCCCGCACATGCGCCGGATCGTCGTTGAGACAGGGGATGTAGGTGAAGCTTTCGCCGCCGGCGTGCTCGAACGCCTCGCGAATCTCGCCGTTGATCTCTTCCAGCGTCTCGATGCAGTCGGCCGAAAAGGCCGGCGCCACCACCGCGATGCGGGTCTTTCCCGCCCTGGCCAGTTCGGCCACATGCTCCACCGTGTAGGGCTTGAGCCATTCCTCCGGCCCGAACACCGACTGGAAGGTGGTGTCGATGCTGCCCGCGTCCCAGCCGAGCCGCTCGCGCAGGAGGCGGGTCGTCTTGGCGCACTGGCAGTGATAGGGATCGCCCGACATCAGATAGCGCTTCGGCATCCCGTGATAGCTTGTCACCAGCACATCCGGGCGGTGGTCGAGCGTGGCATAGGCCCGTTCGACCGATTGCGCCAGCGCGGCGATGTAGAGCGGGTGGCCGAAGTACTCGGGCACCGTCCTGACCGCGGGCTGGCGCTTTTCCTGCATCAGCGCGCGGAAGAACTGGTCGTTGGCCGTGGCCGTGGTCGCGCCGGCGTAATGGGGATAAAGCGGGAAGAACAGGATGCGCTCGCAGCCGGCCTCGACCATCGCGCGGACCTTCGACGCGGTGGAAGGGTTGCCGTAGCGCATGCAGAAATCGACCATCACCGCGTCGCCATGTTCGGCCCGGAGCGCAGCGGCGACGGCGGCCGTCTGGTCTTTCGTGATCGTCATCAGCGGGCTTTCGCCCTTGTCGTGGTTCCAGATCTGGCGGTAGTTCGCGCCGCTGCTGAACGGCCGCTTGGTCAGGATGATCAGCTGCAGAAGCGGCTGCCACTTCCACGAAGCGTAGTCGATCACCCGCTTGTCCGACAGGAATTCGTTCAGGTAGCGCCGCATCGACCAGTAGTCGTAGTTATCGGGCGTGCCGAGATTGGCCAGAATCACGCCGATCCGCGACCGGCGCACCGGCGGGTGATCGGCCGGCGCATGGGCCAGCCGATCCTTGCCCGGCGGAACCGTCGCAGCCAGGGCGGCGGGGCCGGTTACGCCCGTCTTGGCATCGAGCATCACGAACGTCCTGTCATGCAAGGGTCATCCCGTCCCACCCCGGGGATCTAACCGGCCGTGCGGCCGGGTCAACCGCCGATCCGCGGCGGCGGCCCTTCGC
>Ga0224723_1001258_pt1 | contig 15632 bp, 8 predicted proteins | sample Balambano_FR2_Me_FD_161647 | JGI IMG/M metagenome (GOLD analysis project Ga0224723, IMG submission 161647) | Freshwater sediment microbial communities from Lake Towuti, South Sulawesi, Indonesia - Balambano_FR2_MetaG | ecosystem: Environmental > Aquatic > Freshwater > Lake > Sediment | place...
TCGTCCGGCTCGAAGGGTTTGACCAGAAAGGCGGAGGCCCCCGCGCTGATCACCTCATCCTCGACATCCAGGCCGGAAGTCATCACGATCGGCGTGTTCATGAATGGGCCTCCCGCGCGCAGTTCGCGCAGCACTTCCACGCCGTCCATATCGGTCAGGTGATAATCCATCAGGAAAATATCTGGCCTGACCTGGTTTGCCAGCGGGATCACATCACCGCCGCGCCCGGCCACAGACACATCGAAGCCGTCCAGTTCAAGCAGCGTTTGCAGCAGCTTGACCGTGGTGCGGTCGTCATCAACGATCATTACCTTAGGCAAGGGAGCCTCCTGTCGCCTGTGAACCCATAAGACGCACGAGCGTGAGTCTTTGCTGACTTGCCGTCGCGCGTCCTGGGTTTTCAAACTACCTTAACTGTGTGGTAGTGTAGCCTACTTCTCAACTTCGTGTCCACCGTTGAGGCTGGCCGGCGAACTGACGGCATCCACCAGCGCGGCCTTCAACACCTGATCGAGATTCTCGGCCAGCACAAAGTTCAGCGCGCCGCGCACTTCATCCGGCACATCGTCGAGGTCATTCTCATTTTTCCTGGGGATGATCACCGTATCGACACCCAGGCGATGCGCCGCCAGCACCTTATCCTTGATCCCGCCCACTGGCAGCACCTGGCCGCGCAGCGTGATCTCCCCAGTCATGGCGACGTTGCTGCGGGTCGGGCGACTGGTCAGCAGCGAGGCCAGCGCGACGGCGATCGTCACCCCTGCCGACGGCCCGTCTTTAGGAACTGCGCCCGCCGGGACGTGCAGATGAATATCGCTGGCGTCATAAAAGGCCGGGTCGATGCTGAGTTCTTTGGCCTTGCTGCGGATGTAGCTCAGGGCGATCCGGGCGCTTTCCTGCATCACCTCGCCCAGATGACCGGTGTACTGAAAGCCCTTGCCGCCGGGCATCCGCGTCGCCTCGATGAACAGCACATCGCCGCCCACGGGTGTCCAGGCCAGGCCGGTCGCCACGCCGGGCTGATCGGTGCGTTCTTCCAGTTCCTCGCGGTAGCCGTAACGCGGCTTCTTGAGCAGGTCGCGCACCTGCTCCCGATCAATCACCACTTTATCGGTCTTGCCTTCGGCGATGCGCGTAACCACCTTGCGCGCCGCCCGTCCGATCTCGCGTTCCAGGGTGCGAACACCGGCTTCGCGCGTGTAATCGCGGATGATCTCCAGCAGCGCCTCGCGTGTGAATTCCAGTTCTTCCGCCTTCAGGCCGTTTTCCCGAATTTGGCGCGGCACAAGATACTGCTGCGCGATGGCGGCCTTTTCCTGCTCGGTGTAACCGCTGATCTGGATGATCTCCATGCGATCGCGCAGCGGGCCGGGGATCGGCTCCAGTTCATTGGCGGTGGTGATAAAAAGCACCTCGCTGAGATCAAACGCGACATCGAGGTAATGATCGCGGAACTCGCGGTTCTGCTCCGGGTCAAGCACTTCCAGCAGCGCAGACGCCGGATCGCCCCGGAAGTCGCGCCCCAGCTTGTCGATCTCGTCCAGCATAATCACCGGGTTATGGCTTTCGCCGCGCCGCAGCGTCTGGATCAGGCGGCCAGGCAGCGCGCCGATATAGGTGCGGCGGAACCCGCGAATCTCGGCTTCATCGCGCACACCGCCCAGGCTCATGCGGATAAATTTACGCCCCATCGCGCGGGCGATCGATGCGCCGAGTGAGGTCTTGCCGACCCCTGGCGGGCCGACAAAGCACAGGATCGCGCCCTGCCGTTCGCGGCGGACGTAATCGGTCACTTCCTGATCGGCCAGTTCCTCAGCACGGTCGGCGCGGAGTTTGCGCACAGCCAGATATTCCAGGATGCGTTCTTTCACATCCTCCAGGCCATAGTGATCTTCGTCCAGCACCACGCGCGCGTGAGAGATGTCGAGGTTGTCCTCGGTGCGTTTGCTCCACGGCAGGCTGGTGAGCCAGTCCAGATAGGTGCGGATCACGCCATATTCGGCGGCGGCGGTCGGCAGGCGGGACAGGCGATCGAGTTCGCGCCGTGCCTCTTTTTCCGCCTCTTCCGGCATCCCGGCCTCGGCGATCTTCTTGCGGAAGTCCTCGACCTCGACGGTCTGTTCATCACCCTCGCCCAGCTCGCGCTGAATCGCTTTTAACTGCTCGCGCAGATAATATTCGCGCTGGGTCTTCTCGATGCCGGACTGCGCCTCAGTCTGAATCTTGCGGCCCAGTTCCAGCACTTCGATCTCTTTGGACAGCACCTCCATCAGGTGGCGCAGTTTGGCGTCTGCTGTGTCCAGTTCAAGAAGCTGCTGCGCCTCTTCCAGATCGACGCGCACATAGGTCGCAATCGCGTAGACCAGTTGCAGCGGATCATCGACGTTGAGGGCGGACGACACCAGTTCGCCGGGGATGTTGGGCGAGAGATCGGCCAGGCGCTGGAACTGATCGACCACGCTGCGCACCATCGCTTCGATTTCCAGCGAGTCCTCGACCGTCTCCGGCAGGCTGGCGATGTGCGCTTTCAGATAGGGTTCCGTCTGCGTATATTCGTTGACCCGGATGCGCGTTAGCCCCTGCACCAGCAGGCGAATCGTGCCGTCCGGCGCGCGGAACAGCCGGTGAATTGACGCCAGCGTGCCGATCTGGTAGACATCATCGGGGCCGGGGGTTTCCAGTTCCGGGTCTCTGGCCGTGACCAGGCCGACGAGCCGATCGCCGCTGACAACATCATCGACCAGCCGGATGCTGCGCGGCTGCCCGACCGTAAGCGGGATCGCGGTTTGCGGGTAAACGACCAGCCCGCGCAGGGGAAGAATAGGCACTTCCGATGGAATGCTGGCCTCGTGATCGACCTCCCCCGCATCACTGGTCGGCGCGGCATCCTGGGTTTCATTCGGTTCTGCTTCCGCTGCTGACCTGCCCGCAGACATGCGCCGCGCAAACAGCCGCTGTGTGATTTCAGCCATGTTATTGTCCTTCAATATCACCCTGAGACAGTGGGGTCGCGGTAGAGGCCGGGCGCATTTCAACCCGTTGGGTGATGTGCCTGTCGTTAAATCTCATTGATCTTTGCGTCCCCTGAACCGTATGCACCCGTGGAGGCGGCCGATTGTAAAATTCCGACTCAAACCTTAGGGTAAACTATACACCGGGTCGGTAAAAACTACGTTAGATGATTGTGTTCGGGTTTAGTTATATATGAAAATCTGCCGTGAACATCATCACCTGTGAGGTTGCCCATCATGAGTGAATCCCTGCCGCCTGTGTTCGTCACCCGTGCGATTGCGGAAACCGCCCTGACGCGCCTGAAAGCAGCCTGCGCCGTCGATCTATGGCCGGAGGAGGCCGCCCCGCCCTATGACGTGCTGGTGGATAAAGCGCGCCGCTATGCCGGTCTGCTGATCATGGTGACGGATCGGATCGACGCGGCGCTGATGGACGCCGGGAAGGACACTCTCCGCGTGATCAGCCAGATGGCGGTCGGCTACGACAACATCGATGTGGCGGCGGCCCAGGCGCGCGGGCTGCCGATCGGCCATACGCCCGGCGTGCTGACGGACGCGACCGCCGATCTGACGCTGGCGCTGATCCTGGCGGCGGCGCGGCGGCTGGTGGAAGCGGCGGATTATGTCCGCGCGGGCCAGTGGCGGACGTGGCATCCGGGGATGCTGCTGGGCGCGGACATCGGCGGATCGACGCTCGGAATCATCGGCCTGGGGCGGATCGGACAGGCGGTGGCGAGGCGCGCGGCGGCCTTTGATATGCGGATCATCGCCTACAGCCCTTCCGCCTCGTCGGATATTGCCGCTCAGGTCAGCGCCCAGCGGGTCGATCTGGAGACGCTGCTGCGTGAAGCCGACTTTGTGACGATCCACGCCCCTCTGAAGCCAGACACGCGCCACCTGATCGACGCCGACGCGCTGGCGAAGATGAAACCGACCGCCATGCTGATCAACACCGCGCGCGGCTCGCTGGTGGATCAATCCGCGCTGACCGAGGCACTGCGCAGCGGGGCGATCGCCGGGGCCGCGCTGGACGTGACCGATCCCGAACCCATCGCGCCCGACGATCCACTGCTCGCCATGCCTAATGTGATCATCCTGCCGCACATCGGCAGCGCCAGCCGGGGCACGCGCGAGAAGATGGCGCACATGGCGGTCGATAACCTGCTGGCGGGTATCAACGGCCAGCCTCTGCCGCATCCGGTGTGGGGAAAATGAGGCAGGCGCTTGATCTGAACCCTTCAATCCCCCGCAGCGCGTACCGCCTCCCCACCCGCGCCGACGACCACCTTACGCCGCGAACCCGCCGGCATGTCCTGCGCGATCAGGTTCTCGGCGATGATCGACGACGACAGCACGCCGGGCAACCCTGCGCCGGGGTGAGTTCCCGCGCCGACGAAGTAGAGGTTGCGGAAATCCTCACTGCGGTTGTGCGGGCGGAACCAGGCTGACTGCATCAGGATCGGCCGGATGCTGAAGGCCGCGCCCTGGTAGCTGTTGAGCGTGTCCTGGAAGTGCAGCGGGTCGATCATGTGTTCGGCCACGATATTCGCCTGGAGATCAGGCAGGTAATTCTCTTCCAGGAAGTTCATGATCGCGTCGCGGTAGGGTCTGGCCTTTTCGCGCCAGTCCGTGCCGGAGCCGAGATGCGGAACCGGCGACAGCACATAGAACGACTCGTGCCCTTCCGGCGCGATCGAGGGGTCGGTGAGGGTCGGCATGTGCAGATAGAGCGAGAAATCATCCGCCACGACCTTATTCCTGAAGATGTCGCGCAGCAGTTCCTTATAGCGCTGGCCCAGGATGATGTTGTGGTGGGCGAGTTCGGTATCGAGGTAGCGCCGCTTCGTGCCGAAGTAGATCACGGCCAGCGACATACTGTACTTCATGCGCTCGACACGGCGGTTCGTCCACTTGCGGCGATACTGCTCCGCGATCAGGCTGCGATAGGTGAAGGCTACATCCGCATTACTGACCACCGCATCCGCCGCCTCAAACGTGCCATCGGCCAGGCGCACGCCCTTCACGCTGCGGCCATCGTCGGCGACTACAATCTCCGCGATCTCCGCTTTGAGATGAATTGTGCCGCCCAGTTCGCAGAACAGGCGCTCCATCGCGTTGACGATCGCCCCTGTGCCGCCCAGCGCGTAATGCACGCCCCATTCGCGTTCCAGGTAATGGATCATGGCGTAGATCGAGGGCGAGTCGAACGGATTGCCGCCGATCAGCAGTGGATGGAACGAGAAGCAGCGGCGCAGGAAATCATCCTTCACGAACTGCGAGGCATACTGGTACACGCTGAGGTAGGACTGCATCCTGATCAGGTCTGGCGCCACCTTAAGCATATCGGTGAACTTCAGAAACGGTTTATCCGCCAGTTCGACAAAGCCTTTCTCAAAGATGGCTTTGGTCGTGCCGATGAACTTTTGGTAGCCTTCCACGTCGCCGGGGTTCCAGCGGCGAATCTCGTCGAGGATAAACGCCTCATCGCCGTTATAGTCGAAGCGGCGCTTATTCCAGTCAAAGATGCGATAGTACGGATCGCACGGGACCAGTTCAAAGTAATCCTCGCGTTTAGCGCCCGCCGCCGCCCAGATATCATCGAACATAAATGGCGCAGTGACGATGGTCGGCCCGCCGTCGAACTTAAAGCCGTTGACCTCATAGACATAAGCCCGCCCGCCGAGTTTGTCGCGCTTCTCGAAGATTTCCACGTCGTAGCCGCGCGCGGCCAGGCGAATGGCAGCGCCCAGACCTCCAAAGCCGCTGCCGATCACGATGATTTTCTTTGCCATAGCGTTGATGCCTTCGTTGAGTCTGCTGCCTCCCGATCGTGAGACTATTATGCGGCAGATGACGAGCCGCGATCAATTGGCTATCAGCACCTTCTGATCGGAGCCTTAGCGCGCGCTTATGTCCATCAGTGGTGGGGCGATCGACAGCGGGCGTAGGACGTATGCTATCATTTAACCCAAAGACAGGATGCGGCAGAGGTCACACAATGTTGCGGCTTGAAGAGCTGAACGACGATCAGATCAGGGCGATGGTGAACGCGATTTCCGAGCAGGTGGTTGCGGTCGGCATTTCGGCTGAGGATTACATGGCGCGCTTTGCCGGGGATTACTGCGAGTGGATCGCGGGGGTGGTCATCAAAATGCCAGCCAATGAGGTTCACGACCGGTTGTTCCGCTATCTGCTGGTGCTGCTGAACGCTTATCTTGATCTGCGACCGATCGGTCAGCTTCGGCAGGCTCCGTTTGTGATGCGCGCCCGACCAGACTGGCCGCACCGGGAGCCGGACATCCAGATGATCCTCAACGCGCACCTCGACCGGCTGACGCCAACCTACGTGGATGGCCCGGCGGATCTGTGCATCGAGATCGTGTCACCCGAAAGCATCGAACGTGACCACGGCGATAAATTCAGGGAGTATCAGGAGGGCGGCGTTACCGAGTACTGGATCATTGATCCCACACGCGCTGAGGCCCGCTTTTACCGGATGGATGAAACCGGCACTTACCGCCCGCAGACTGTCACGCAGGACATTTATCGCACACCGCTGCTGCCCGGCCTCGATCTGCACGTGCCTACCCTGTGGCAGGCTGAACTGCCAGGCGCGGTCATCATTGTCCGAATGGTGGAAAAGATGCTGTCCACTCCCTGATCCCATGACGGCGCGATCAGGGCTGATCGGCGCCATCCCCCTGCCAGGAACGCACCACCTCGCCGGTTCCATGCAGCATAACCGGCTCATGCGCGGCGGGGATCATCACCGTCTGCCCGGTGCTGAAGGCGACCTGCTCGCCAGGATAGCCCACGCTCACCTGGCCGGAGATGCACGTCAGCGCCTGGAACTGCCCGCGCGGATCGAGGTGCGGCGCGGGGCGGATCGTTTCGTCCAGCCGATAGCGCATCGTAGAAAAGTAATTTCCCTGCACCAGTGTAGAGACCGGCGCATCATCTGAGCCGGGATGACTGATCTGCGGCAGCGAAGTGAGGTTCGAGACCTGCACGCCCTTCTCGATGTGAAGCTGGCGCGGCTTGCCATCCAGCCCCATGCGGCCCCAATCGTAAAGGCGGTAGGTCGTATCTGACGACTGCTGAATCTCATAGATCAGCAGGCTGGGGCCGAGCGCGTGGATCGTCCCCGCCGCCAGATACAGCACATCGCCCGCGCGCACATCGGCATAGACCAGCAGCGACTCCAGCGCATTATCGCGGATCGCCTGGGCCATCGCCTCGCGCGTGATGCCAGGGCGCACACCGATCACCAACTGCGCGCCGGGGTCAGCCGCCAGCATGATCCACGCCTCAGTTTTGCCACGCGGCTCCCCTTCCAGCGCGGCGGCCTGGGAGTCATCAGGATGCACCTGGATCGACAGCCACTCAGACGCATCGAGGAATTTGACCAGCAGTGGCAGTCCTTTAGCGGGATCGTTGCCCTCGCCGATCAGCGCTGCACCGTATTCCTGCGCCAGATCCCCCAGTCTGCGCCCGGCCAGCGGCCCGTTCATCACCGTGACCGTATCGTGCAGTTCCCAGGACTCGCCGTAAGGCTCATCGGTGGGCAGGCGCTTGTGCATGATCTCCGCCAGCCTGCGCCCGCCCCATACGCGGATGTGCAGCGCCGGTTCCAGCAGCAGCGGATATAACGCGCTCTGATCGCTCATGACTCGCTCCTTGCGTAGACCACTTCCCGATCCCACGCGCCCGGCAACTGTGTATGCAGCGTCCAGTACACCTCCGCGATGTGCGCGGGGTCAAAATAGGTTCCGGGCTGAACAAACCCGGCCACGGTGACGGTCGCGGCGTGGATGCCTTCCGCTTCCAGTTCCTGGCTGAGCGAAAGCGCATAGCTGCGCAGCGCCGCCTTGCCGATCGCCAGTGATGCATAAGCCGGGCTTGGTCTCAGCGCCAGGCCGCCGCCTGTCAGCAGGATCGTCCCGCGCCGATTCTGTCGCATAGCCGGCAGCACCTCCCCCACGCTGAGGATCGCGCCGCCGAGATTGACGCGCAGATCGGCAAATACCGCTTCTGCATCAAAGGCGGACGGCGGCCCTTCATGCACCGCCGCCGCGTTATAGACCAGCACCTCCGGCGCGCCATGCTGATCGACGATCTGCGCGAAAGCCGCTTTCAGCGAGGCTGCATCGCCTGCGTCCGCCGCGTAACCCCGCGCCTCGATGCCTGCCGCAGCCAGTTCCGCCGCGTACTCGTCGAGCGCCGACTGCCGCCGGGCCACCAGCGCGATGATATAGCCTTCGCGGCCAAAGCGGGCGGCGACCGACTGACTGATACCCTGACCCGCGCCGACAATCACACAAATCCTGCTCAGAGATTTTTCCATCACCATCTCACCTCCACCCGGCGGCCTGTATCGGCGCTTTCGATGGCGGCCAGCACCATCGCCAGCGATTTGATATTGTCGGACGCGATCGTCTCTGGCGTGCCACCGCTGCGCACACACTCCACAAATTCGCGCATGATCCCGGCATGGCCGCCGGTGCGCCCCTCGACCGCTTCCGAGATCGGCACATCTTCCACCGGGGAGATAAACCCTTCTCGCCGGGTGGGCCGCTGCGCACGGAGATCGCCTGCGCCGTCCCAGCGCGCCGTGCCGTTCGTGCCGATCAACCGCCAGTCACCTTCCCAGGTGGTGGCAAGCCCTTCCGCGCACCAGCTGGCGCGATACGTACAGATCACCCCATCGCTCATCTCGAAGATCGCCACAGCGGATGCCCCATGCACATACCACGACCCGCGCGGGTTCCAGGCATGGCAGGTGACGGCCACCGGGTCCGCGCCGCTGAGGTAACGGGCCGCGTCCAGGGTGTGGACGGACATATCCAGGAGCAGCGGGTGGCGCATCTCGTCCCGGAAGCCGCCGAAATGCGGGCCGAGGAAAAAATCGCTGTGCAGGGTGTGGATGTGGCCGATCGCGCCGGAGACCAGCAGCGATTTGACACGCCGTATGTTGGGATCGTAGCGTCGGTTCTGGATCACGGCGTAGAGTTTACCGGCCTGCGCGGCCGCGCTGACCATCTCGCGGGCGTGCTCAAGCGTGTCGGCCAGCGGTTTCTCGCCCAGCACATGCGCGCCATGCTGTAAGGCGGCCAGCGTCACCTCGTAATGGGCTTCGGGGAGGGTGCAGTCGAACACGATGTCCGGGTGTGTCTGTTCGAGGACAGACCGGATCGCTGTGCCAGTGACCGAGTCGGCATCGCCGTACACATCCGCCTTAGCGCGGGCCGCCTCCTCGCGCAGATCGACAAACCCGACCATCCGCAGCCCGTCCATCTCGCGCGCCGCGCGCAGCCACGCCTCGCTCATTGAGCCGCAGCCAGCCAGCACGACCCGCAGTTCTCCGTCATTCATCAGGGTGTTGTCCTTTGCGATCCAGCAATCATGCCAACGCTGCGCCAACTGTAGCGAGTCCGAAAGGGTTTCTCAAGGAATCAATAAAAAAGGGCAGGCCGCCGGGTCTGCCCTTTCGTATTTTTTTTATGACGGAATGACGCTGAGGCGGGTCTCAGCCTGACGTGCCAGGTTCCGGTGTAATCTCCGGCGACTCGTGCTGCGGCGGAACCGCCACATCGACCTGGATCGGCGCGCTGGTCGTCAGCGTAACGCCACCCACCAGCGCCGACGCGGTGATCGTATCCGTCAGGCCAGCCGTCACTGTTTCAACCCCGCACAGCACCGTATGAGACGCGCCGCTGGCGATGGAGGGGATGGTCTGCGCGCACTGCGGCAGGCTGACGGTACTCACGATGACGCTGGTCAGTTCGCCGCCGGTGTTGTTGGTCACGGTGATAGCGAAGCTGACCGGGCTGCCGACCTGGAGCGACTGGATGGCCGGTTCGATGCTCAACGCGAGGGCGTTGGTGGTATCGACCGTCACGTAGGCCACATCGCTGGCGCTGATCGTCGCGCGCTCCGGTGTGGTGCCGGTCACAGACACCGACTGGGAGAAACTGGTCGCGCCGCCCTGCGCCGCGCAGGTGAACGTCCACACCTCTGCCGGTTGCAGAATGCCATCCGCCGCGCCGCCCGGACTGCTGTCGCCGCCGATCAGCGTGAGGTCGGCGCAGCCCGGCGCGTTGACCAGTACGTTTGCCAGGTTAAGTGTGCCGTCGTTGGTCACCGTGATGGTGAAGCTGGCTGCCATCTGCGCGCCGATCGTCTGCGATTCGGGGCTGATCAGGTCCAGGCTGATCGAGGCATTTCCGGTGGAGCTGGTGCCGGTCTGGATGATCTCCAGCGCCGCCAGGGTCGGGCGGTTGATCGTGGCCGCTGGCAGGTTGATGTTGATCGCGCCATCGCTCACAGTCACATTTTCAACCGTGTGGATGAAAGCCGTCAGCGGGCCGACCGTGGCGTTCAGATCGAGATTGTCCAGCACCGTGACGCCTTCAAGCTGCACATCGAACACGCGGCGTCCGCTGCCTGCCAGCCCGCGCCCGGACTGACCGGTGAACCAGATTTCGGCAAAGTGCATCCGCACCGTGTACGTGCCGTTGGCGACGGGCAGCGCGTAGCTGAAGCCCAGACTGTTCGACGAGGTACTGCGCTCGGTGTGATAGAGTACATCATCGACCGTGCCATTGATCGCGGTCGGGAAGCTGTTGCCCACGCCCCCGGTGAAGTAATTATCCGCCGCCCAGGTGACGCCGCTGGTGGTGACCTGCGGCCCGCCCACGTTGATGCGGTAGATGGCCTGACCGGTTGGCGGTGGGGTCGGCGTTGCGGTCGTTGTCGGCGTTGCGGTAGGTGTCGGTGTTACCGTCGGCGTCGGCGTAGATGACCCGGCGGTGACGGTAAATGTGACCGTCACTGTAACGCCCGCCGTGCCGGAGCGATTCGAGCCGGTATACCCCGTCGCGGCAATGGTGTACTGACCGGCGACCGGGGTCGTGCCCGTATAGGTTCCGCTGGCATCACCGAACAGGGTGTAGGGCGCCGAATTTTCTGTGCGGAAATTGGCGTTGAATGCGGTCGTCGGCGTGCCATAACCAAAGCCCACACTGCCGACCGTGGCCGGGGCGGTGTTGGCCTGCACGCTGATCTGCGCAGGCAGATCGGCCAGGGAGTAGACCGCGCCATTCTGGATCGGTCCGATTGGCTGGTGAGAGACGGCGTTGATCAGCACCAGGCTGCTGACCACCGGCCCACCTGGGGTCGCCGTGGGGGTCGCGGTCGGCGTGGAGGTCGGTGTCGCGGTCGGCGTGGGTGGGGTCGGTGTCGGTGTCGCGCTGGCCGACGTCTGGATCACCTCGATCGCCGAGATGATCGGGCGGTTGACATGCGCGGGCGGGAAGTTCAGGCTGACCGCACCATCGGTAATCGCCACGCCGCTAAAGGTGCGGACGTAGGCCGTCAGCGGGCCGGCCACCGCGTTCAGATCAAGATCGTCGATCACGGTGACACCTTCAAGCTGCACATCGAACACACGCCGTCCAGTCCCAAACGTGCCGCGCCCAGGCTGGCTGACGAACCAGGTCTCAGCAAAGTAGAGCCGCACGGTGTAGGTCCCGTTAGGAACGGCCAGCGAATAGCTGAAACCCAGATTGTCCGCCGACGAACTGCGCGAGTAATGGTACAGCACATCGTCATTCGTGCCCGCGATCGGCGTGATATAAGTTCTGTTCACGCCGCCGCTGAAATAACCGTCGGCGCTCCACGTCACCCCGTTGACCGTCACTGTGGGGCCGCCCGCGTTGATGCGGTAGATCACTGTGCCGCTTGGGGTCGCGGTGGACGTCGGCGTCGGCGTCGGGGTCGCGGTGGGTGTCGGCGTCGCCGTTGGCGTTGGCGTGGGCTGCGATGGGTTGTGCACGTTGACATTGGTGATCAGGAAAACGTAATCCTGATAATCGCCGTTGGCAGCATCTTCAAAGCCGACCAGATACGCATTCGGGATCAACTGTCCATCACGGCTGCGCGCCGGGTAAACGCGCGTGCCGTGCGGGATGCCGGTGTTCAGCGCCGACTGGGTATAGGTGTTGCGGCCAAACGTCAGGCTGCTGACGTACAGGCCGAACGGTTCGCTGCCGGGGTCGAAGCCGGTCAGACCGCCCGCCACGATCTGAGGATTCAGGTTCTGGTGCTGCCCGCTGTCGATCACGGCCAGTTCGTTCAGCGCTGGGCCGCCAGTTCCAGGGAAGTAATACCCGTAGGGCAGCAGCTCGTTAGGGGAGAAGCGGGCCACCGCGCGCACCGTCACCACGCCGCTTCCAGCGCGGACAAACAGAGGGGCGCTGACTTCCTCACCGATGGGGGCGGGATTCGTGCCGAGGATCAGGCCGGTTCCGCCCACATCGACCGGATAGCCGAGCAGATCAACCACTGTTTGCAGCGGGGGTTCGTCGTTGCCACCGTTGCGGGTGCGCAGGCTTAACCCATACAGGCCGACGTTAACGGTCTGCGCGGAGGGGTTATTGGTCGTCACCACCAACTGCGCCGTGCGTCCACCCAGGGCGGAGCCAGGGGCGAATGTGACCGGGATGATCGCGGACTGACCCGCGTTCAGGCTGATCGGCAGCGACGGCGCGCCAGACAGGTTGTAGCTGGACGGGTTCGTGCCCCCCAGGGTCAGCGCGGTGATCTGCACCGGCCCCGGCCCGGTATTCAGCAAGGTGACATTCTGCGCCGGGCTGATCTGGTTCTGCACGCCGTTGAAGATCAACTCCACCGGCGATGCGCCCAGCACACCGGTCGGCGCAGGCGTGGGCGTCCCCGCCGCCGGATCATATTCCAGCACTACCGGGGCGGATACCAGGCCGGTGCGTCCCCCGCCGGTCACAAACACCGCCACGATGTAATTGAAGCCGGCGTCGTTGTTGGTACGCGTAAGCATGACCGGCACATCGACAAAACCACTGGCGTTGGTCGTCAGGCCGGTGATCTCTTCGATCACGATCGCGGTGTTGGCTTCAAACGGCTGCACATCATAGCCGACACCGACGTAAGGGCCTTCCAGCGGCACATACATCGCGCCTTCCACACGCAGCAACCGCACAGCGGTATTCGCCAGGCCGCTGACGCGCACCGTCTGGCTGGCGCTGGAGACGACCGCCGGAAGCGGACTCACGCCCTGAACAGTCACGGTCGGCTCTGCCAGCGGTGCGTTGGCGATCACCGCCTGCGATCCACTCAGACTGCCGGACGTGCGCCACGGTTCGCCGACATAGACCGATCCATCGTTGAATTCGACCGTCACGCGCGAACCGATCATCTCGATGCCCGAAATGCTGCCGGAGTGATTATTGCCCGGCGAGCCGTCGCCCTTTGCGCTGGTCGGGTCGATGTCGATCGAGAACTGGAGGTTCTCGGTCGGGTCAAAGTTGTTGAAGTTGATTTGCAGCACTTCCCACCCGCCCGCGTTATCGACGCTGAAGGCGTGGCTGGTGACGCCGGTGGTAGTTCCCGTACCGTTATCCGGCGTAAAATTCTTGCCCACGTCGTCTCCGGCGGGAGTGCCATCGACCGGATCGAAGGCTACATCCGGGAACAACGCCTGGCCGATATCGATCGTCACGCGGTTGATGCGCTGGCCGCCGGTGGAGGTGTTGGTGATCTGGAACGATCCGGCGCTGTAGGTGCTGGCGTTGATGCCGCCGGTCGGCGTGATCACGATCTGCGCCGAAGCGGTATTGGGCGCGGGGGTGGCCGTGGGTGTCGGTGTCGGTGTGGGGGTTGGCGTAGCGGTTCCGCCGGATGCCTGGCTGATGACCTCAATCGCGTTGACCAGGGGGCGGTTCGCGCCGCCGGGCAGGAAGTTGAGGTTGAGCGTGCCGTCGGTCAGATTGACGTTAAACTCACGCACATGGGCGGTCAGCGGCCCGGCCACTGCGTTGATATCCAGCCCGTCCAGGATGGTCGCGCCTTCCATCTGCACATCGAACACACGCCGTCCATTCCCTGACGGCCCGCGCCCGGACTGGCCGGTGAAGTACGTCTCCGCAAAGTGCAGGCGCACCCGGTATGATCCGTTTGCCAGCGGCAGATTGTAGGCAAATGAGCCGGCGTCGGTCGAAGACACGCGATACGTGTGGTACAGCACATCGTCGGTCGTGCCGTTGATGGCGGTCGTATAGCTGCCATTCTGCCCGTCACTGGCGAAGTTGTTGGCGCTCCACGTCACGCCGCCGGTGGTGACCTGTGGCCCGCCCGCATTAATGCGATAAACGACATCGCCCGGCAGGAAAACCGTAGCGCTGGCGTTGGCGCTGAGGTTCGCGCTGCCCTGCTGACCGGTAGCCGTGAAGTTATGCGTCTGGCCGGTGGTGATGTTACTGAGCGTGCAGGTGTAATTCTGCGAAGCGCCAGCGCCGAGACTCCCGATCGTCCGTGCGCAGTCGGGGATGGTTGGCGCGGCGACGGCCACACTGGTCAGCCCCTGCCCGCCGTTATTTGTGACCGTCACAGTAAAGGTTGTGCTGCCGCCGGAATTGACCTGGGCCGTTCCAGGGCTGACTGACAGCAAGAGACCGGCCAGGTCAGGGGCAACCCCCATGTAGGTCGCGGTGCGAAAGCCGCTGCCGGTCGCATAATAAAGGCGATTGTTGATCACCCCGGCCACGCCGGAATGTACAGAGATTGGAAAATTATCCAGCACCGTCCAGGTATTGGTCGAGGGATGATAGGCGGCCACCTGGGGCGTGGTGACGTTAAATGCGGTCTCCCCGGCGATAGTGATGATCTGATCTCCAAGGATGACTGTGCCAGCGGATATATGACCGCGCGCCAGCGGCATGGTCGCCCCGTTTGTCCATTGGTTCGTTGCAGGATTATAGATAAACACCTCGTCCTGCGTCACCAGACCGCCATCCGTCCCGGTCTGACCCCCGATGAGATAGATCAGACCGTTATACTCCACAGCCCCCACGTGATTGCGCGAGGCTGGCAGACTGGCTCTGGTTTCCCAGGCCGTCCCGCCGTTAAGGTTTAACCGCCAGTGCGCGCTGGTGTCGGCACGCGAGAGGGTCATGCCGCCCATGAAGTACAGATAGTCATTAAAATACACCAGCTGACCCGCGCCGCGCGCACTCGGCAGGGCGGGGAGATTGGCATAGCTGTTCGCCCCAGGATCGTAGCGCCAGACCCCGGTCGTCCCAAAAATCTGCCCGGTCTGGCTGGCATTCTCCGTGTAACCCCCGGCGATGTAGATGTATTGGCCGTCGGTCGTCACGCCGGAATGGGTCAACCCGATGGGCAGGGGCGCGATCGGTGTCCAGGTGTTATCTGACGGGTTGAACACGTAAGCCCGTCGGGTCGGTGTATAGTTGGGCTGCTTGAGAACGTCAAACCCACCGAAGAAATAAAGGCGTCCATTGACGACCGCGCCGTGCGCCTCGAAATTGCCTTGTGGCATGTTGGCGACCACAGACCAGTTGATGTCGACGTCGTAAGCCGACACTTCATTGGAAACGACCGTCAGCAGCCCCACGCCGATCAGCGCAGCAACCACCAGCGCGATCCTGTGGCGGAGGATCCACGCGGCGGCCCGGTGGATCAGCGGGTGTCGGCGACCGATTCGCAGGCCAGAGGTAACAGCCTGCGTTGTGATTTCTGCGCTGTTCATAAATTCCTCGATAACTGCCTGGACGTGATGGGAAAACGACC